>Ga0247840_10008896_pt1 | contig 13226 bp, 12 predicted proteins | sample LaCruzMarch2015__FD_192404 | JGI IMG/M metagenome (GOLD analysis project Ga0247840, IMG submission 192404) | Freshwater microbial communities from meromictic Lake La Cruz, Castile-La Mancha, Spain - LaCruzMarch2015_17m | ecosystem: Environmental > Aquatic > Freshwater > Lake | place: Spain...
AAAACCCTTCAGGAAGGTCAGCGCGTAAGCTTTGACATCGCGCAGGGCAAGAAGGGTCCGGCAGCGGAAAACGTAAAGGCCATCTAAGGCTTCGCAAAGAAAAAATACAGGCGCTTTGGTTCTTAACCTTGGCGCCTTTTTTTTTGCTCCTCCCGGGCGAGCTGTCATTGCCATTATCAATGAACTAAACCGCAGCAAGATTCGTGGAACATGACCCGGTGAGATTCAATTCAGCGGCAAATGAGTTTCGATAATCCGTTGCGCCGAGAACCCGCTCAGATTGATGTATGCTGCTGTCTCCTCGTCAAGGGCGGCCCGTGGCGCCAGACCGATCAGTTCCGATTCCAGGACATTAACCCCCTCCATGTCAGCTTCCTTCCTGACACTTTCAAAAACCTTCCTGATGGAGGTAACTTCGAAGTTAGTCAGATTCATGGAAACCTGGGCGAGATTACGACTTTTCAATAAAACGCCAATAGCCCTGACACAGGGCAAACCACCGTTGGACTCACGAATCATCAAGGCAATTCGCTTGGCCAGTCCCACATCGGGCGAATCCAGATTGATGTTGTAGGCGATCAAGGGCATCCTCGCCCCCACGGCCACGGCCCCGAAGCGATCAGGGCAGACATTCGGCCCCTCGTCCGGTTGACATCCCCCCGCCCGCAATCTTTTTATCAGACCCGGCAAGCCGCCGCTGCGAATTTTCGGAAGTTCTCTGTTGATCTCATTTTTGGCCGCTTCTCCATAGAAAAAAACCGGTGTCCCGTAGCGTGCCGCAAATTCACGGCCAAAACGGTGGGCACAGGCCACCGCATCCGACATCGCTGCCCCTGCCAGGGGAACAAAAGGAACGACATCGACAGCCCCGATCCGCGGATGAGCGCCGTCATGGCATCTCAGGTCGATAAGCTCCAACGCCTTGCCTCCGGCTGCCAGGGCCGCCTCATAAACATATTCCGGTTCACCCAGAAAAGTAATGACGCTGCGATGATGATCACTGTCCCATGAATAATCGAGCAATTTTATGCCGGACACGGCAGACACCGCCGCGGCAATCGCTTTAATCTTCTCCGGGTCCCGTCCTTCACTGAAATTCGGGACACACTCAATAATCTTAACAGGGTTCACTGCTTCTCACTCCCAAACAGGGCATCCACAAAGGCTTCGCCATGAAAGGGTTGCAGATCTTCAAGACCTTCGCCGACGCCGACATAGCGGATGGGAATGTCCAGTTCCTTGACAATCCGGATAATGATCCCCCCCTTGGCCGTCCCATCGAGTTTGGTCAGTACAATACCGGTCACACCAATCTCCTCCTTGAACATCTTGGCCTGGATCAGACCATTCTGCCCCGTCGTGGCATCGACGACCAGAAGGATTTCCTGAGGGGCTCCCGGCAGTTCCCGTTCCACAATGCGCTTCATCTTTTTTAATTCTTCCATAAGATTGACTTTGGTGTGAAGTCTGCCTGCCGTATCAATGATGAGGACCCGGCCTCGACCTGCATTGGCCGCCTGGATGGAATCAAAGACAACCGCAGCCGGATCGGCATTGGGCTTCTGTTTGATCAGGGGTACACCGACGCGCTGACTCCAGATCTCCAGCTGTTCGATAGCCGCCGCCCGAAAGGTGTCTGCCGCAACCATGAGAACCTTCTCGCCTCTGTTTTTCAATTCATGGGCAACCTTTCCGATGGTGGTGGTCTTTCCCGTTCCGTTAACCCCTACAACCATGATTACATATATCCCCTCCGCTGGAATCAGGAGGGGCGCCTCTTTTTTTGTCAGAATTTCCTTCATCGTATCCCGAAGGATTTTTCTCAATAAATCCGCACGACTCAATTCCTTTCGCTTCACCTGCTCCTTCATTTTTTCGATTAATTCACAGGTAAAAGCCGGACCGACATCGGAGCGGATCAGGACCTCTTCCAATTCGTCAAAGAGATCCTGGTCGATTTTTTTCTCCCCGAGGATCAAATCATCGACATCGGTTAAAAGGATATCCCTGGTCTTGGCCAAGCCATCCTTCAACTTATCAAAAAAGCTTTTTTTCTTAAACACATCGAGCATTTTTACCTCTTTAATACGTTAATCATTCAAACCCGAGATCGGCAGGTACGCCACCGGTTTGAATGCAGACCTCCTTTAGCCGTTTTTGATGGATAAGTAAAGATGATGAACCCGAATTTTTAGTTCAGAGAGACCGAAACCACCGTGGAAATACCCTGCTTCTGCATCGTAACTCCAAAGAGATTTTCAGCTACTTCCATGGTCCTTTTGTTGTGGGTAATAAGGATTACCTGAGAATTGGCGGCAATCTCTTTGATGACTTTTGCGAAAAGGGATATATTGGCGTCGTCGAGAGCGGCATCCACCTCATCAAGGACAAGAAACGGCGTCGGCCGGTACAGAATGATAGCCAGAATCAGGGCTATGGCGGCCAGGGATTTTTCCCCTCCCGACAGGAGGCTGATGTTTTGTGGCCGCTTCCCGGGAATCTGGATATCGATATCAACCCCTGTTTCCAGCAGATCGCTTTCGTCAGTCAGGTGCAGCTCCCCCTTGCCTCCAGGGAAAATTCGGGAAAACACATCACGGAAACAACCTCTTACCGCCTCAAATGTTTCGGCAAATCGCTGCCGGGAAACCCGGTTGATCTTGGCGATTGTCTGCTCAAGGGTATGGAGAGAGGCATCGAGATCCCGGGACTGGGAGGCAAGGAATTCAAAGCGCTCTTTCAGTTGATCATATTCGCTGATCGCCAAGAGGTTGACCTCTCCAAAGGCATCGAGAAGTTGACGGTTTTTCAATAGTCTTTCCTGCATAACATTGAGGTCTTCATCATTGACCCGTTGGACAGCTCCCGCCTGTTCCTGAAGAACGGTCTCATATTTCTCCGCAATCATCCGGCTCAAGCTGTCCATCTGATAGGAATTTTCCCGTGCAACCGTTTCCAGCTCCCGTCCCTGCCTGATTATTTGATCGGTTTTTTCCTTTGCCTCCCGGCTTTTGCTTTCCCAATCCTTCAGGGAAACCTCGGCAAGGGCATAGAGATCCCTTTTCTCCGCAAGGTCCTTTTCCATCTCCGCAAATGACTCATATAAATCAATTAGTTGCAACTCTTCACGAGTAATCGCCCCTTGGAGCTCTTCGATCTGACTGCCCGATGTCAAAGAATCATTCATACCCTCCCTGATCTTTTCCGTAAGGGTATCGATTTCCGTATTGATTCTCTCAGATGATCGGACGGCGGATTTTTGCTTTTCCGCAAGCGACGCCTGGCGAACTTTTTCTGCGGTTAATTCCTTATCTCTGCTTTCCAGTTCCCGACGGAGTTGCCGGACCTTTTCCTGCAACTCGCCTACAGTCTCCTGGATGACTGCTTCCCGTTTTTTCTGACCTTCAAGATCCTCCTGACCGTTTTTCTGTTTCTGACGGGCCTGTTGCTCCTCTTCGTCCAGGTTCTCACGGTTGAATTCGAGAATCTTCAGGGTCTGCTGGAGTCGCTTCAGCTCCTCCCGATATCTCTCAATATCTTTTTTGTGGCTGTTACACTGCAATTCCACCGCATGTATATCGGAGGTCAATGAATCAAGGTCCTTCTCCCCGCGCGCCACCAGGGAAGCAAGGCTCTTTTTCCTCATCCCACCTTCCTGCAGGGCTGTGGACAAATCACGAATCCCTGCCTCCAATGTTTCCATCTCTCGCTTGTTTTTCAGGAGACTGCGATCACCTGTCCCATTGCGTCCACCGGTCAAGACACCCTGGGGGCTGATCATGTCGCCGTCAGGGGTTACAAAGGTTCCCCGGAATCCGTTTCTATTCCACAGTTTGAGGCCGTTCCGGAGATCGGGAATAAGGAGGACATCCCCCAGGAGGTATTCCGCAATCCCCCGAAAAGATTCCGCTACTTCGATACGATCGATCAATCGCTCCGTTTCCTGTAAATGTTCGATCGTCGCTGTTCGCTGCGCGGCATGGCGAAGCTGCAGGGGAACAAAGCTGCTTCTTCCCACTGCCGCTTCTTTTAAATAATCGATCGCCTGCACGCCGGCCTCGTGACTCCTGACAACAACATACTGCAGCTTGTCACCCAACACCGCCTCCACAGCAGTTTCATAGGCTTGTGGAACGCGGATCTGTTCGGCAACCAGGCCGATTACCTGATCTGTCGCAACGCCTTGCAAACACGCTGATTCTTTGGCCATCATGATCGATCTGGTGGCTTCATTACACCAGACATATCCGTCGTGAAGCTCCTTAAGGGAGGTAAATCGGGAAGCTCTGCTGCTGAGATCTTCCTTGAGGCTATCGATCATCCCATCAACTTCCTGCAGCTCGCTACGGGCATTCTCCCATTCCTCTGCCACCGTTACCTTGCTGCTGCGAAGCTGACCAAGCCTTTCAAGATCCCCCCTCAAAGACGCTGCGAGTTCCTCCAGCCGCTCCTCAAGACGCCGAACATTCTGCTGGTGATCCCCTATATCCTTGTTGTTTCTTTCCTTCTTTCTGACCAGATCATCGATAACCTTGACCAAATGACCATAATTGTTGTTCAGTCGTGATTTCTCCGCCGCAATGTCAATCAACTGGACCTTGTTTTCTTCGAGATATTGCTGCTGAGATGATAAGTCCCTTTTTATTTCAAATACCTTAGTTTCCAGGTCTTTGGTATTGTCTTGTCCTTGGACGATGTCGCCATCGAGAACCTGCTGCAAGGCCGTAATCCTGTCACGATCACGGAACAGCTCCTCGTGGCGGGCTTTTAATTGCCTGATCTCCTCTCCGAGGCGTTCTTTACGGGCTTTGAGATCGGCTATCCTGCCTTTTGAAAATTCTACCCCTTTTTCCTTGACCTGGATGGTTGTCCGTAACTGGTATATTTTCTCCTGGAATTGAGAACGATCCGACTCCAGGGTCACGACTTCCAGTCTGGCCGCCGCCAGGAAGGTCTCACATGACATCAAGGATGTCTTAAGTTCTTCTTCCTGCCTTTCCCAGGCTTCCCGCTGTTGTGCGAGGCTCGTGTGTTTTTCACATAATTCAATGTAGGCGTAAAGGGCCGCGGCGATCTCATCATCACGAATGGCTGTTTTCAGATTTCTGTATTGTTCTGCCCGCTTGGCCTGCCGGGATACGGCGTTGAGCTGACTTTTCACCTCCCGAAGGATATCGTTCAGACGTAAAATATTCTGCTTTGTCGCCTCAAGCTTGCGCAGGGCCGACTCTTTTCTGGTCTTGTATTTTGAGATTCCCGCCGCTTCTTCAATAAACTGGCGCCGTTCTTCCGGTTTCGCCTCGACGAGAGAGGCGACGCTATTCTGCTCGATAATGGAGTAGGTACGGGCTCCAACGCCGGTACCCAGAAAAAATTCCCTTACATCGAGGAGGCGACAGGGGACACCGTTAACTGCATATTCACTCTCCCCGTCCCTAAAAAGCCGCCGCGAAACGGTCAGCTCCGAGCAGGCATCATAGGGATCGGGAAAAGTAACCCCATCAGCGGCAAGAACCATGGAGATCTCAGCCATCCCGACGGGCGCCGCTTCTTGGGAGCCGTTGAAGATGACGTCTTCCATCTTCGCACCGCGGAGGCTTTTGACGCGCTGTTCACCCATGACCCAGCGAATCGCATCAACCACATTGCTCTTCCCGCACCCGTTGGGACCCACTACGGCGCTTACTCCCGCAGCAAAATCGAGGACGACCTTGTCCCGGAACGATTTGAAACCACTGATTTCCAAATACTTTAATTTCATCGAAGCTGTTAGAATGAACCCCCGTTAATTTGTTACCTTCTATCAAAATAAGGCGCATTTGTAAAGAAAAAATACAACATATATATGGGAAGGTTGAATTTAACCACAATATGTGGTATGACTTATCTTATGAAAAACATGGTTCAGTGGATAGAGGTATGTCGAGTCGGGGGAATGAATATTGCCCACATCATTACCGGCCGACTGGAAACGGAGGGGGTTCCATCCCGCCTCAGCTATGATGCGGCGGGACCGATCTATGCCATTACCGTCGATGGGTTGGGGGAGGTCAGGATTCTTGTTCCCACATCAGAATTGGGAAGGGCAAAAGCCATCCTTGCCCAAACTTATAATGACGACGAACTGAACTGGAATAAGCCTTCCAGCGGTGTTGCACAGTGAGGGCAGGCTGATTCCATCAGATTCAGGCGCTCGATGCGGAAGCCATAGCGGCTGATAAGGAGATTACCGCAACGGGAACAAAACGTGTTTTCCCCGGCCTCTCCCGGAACATTGCCACTGTAAACATACTTGAGCCCCCTGGATTTGCCGATAGCTGCCGCCTTCCGGATTTCCTCGACAGAGGTAATCTTTCCTGTCAGCATCTGGTATCGGGGATGAAAACGGCTGATATGCCAAGGTATTTCCGTGCCTATGGAACACAGGAAATCTGCTGTCCCTCCGATTTCCTCATCACTGTCGTTCAGTCCCGGTATAAGCAGGGTCGTAACCTCCACCCAGATCCCCAGTTCCTTCATCCTGCGGATCGTATCCAGAACCGGTTGCAGCCGGGCTCCGCATTGCTCCCGATAAAAGTCTTCCCGGAATGACTTGAGGTCAACATTAGCGGCATCGAGATAGGGGGCAATGGCATCAACAGCCTGCCGGCTCATATAACCATTGGTGACAAATACGTTTCCGATCCCCCGTTCGTGCGCCAGACGGGCAATATCATAGGCAAACTCGAAAAATATCGTCGGCTCCGTGTAGGTATAGGCAATGGTCTTCGCACCGGAACGGACCGCCCTTTCCACAATTTCTTCGGCCGAGACGGCGCGCCCGACAATATCTCCCGTCTCGCGGGGCAGCTGGGAGATCTCGTGATTCTGGCAGAACTGACAGCGAAAATTGCAGCCCACCGTGGCCAGGGAGTAGGAAAGGGATCCCGGATGAAGATGAAAAAAAGGTTTTTTCTCGATGGGATCGATATTTTCAGCGACCACCATCCCATAATTAAGGCTGTAAAGAATCCCCTCCCGGTTTTCCCGGACACCACAAACGCCGCGCTGACCATTCTTTATCCGGCAGGCATGGGCGCAAAGGCGGCATTGAACCTGCTGATCAACCAACTCCTCGAAAAACATCGCCTTCTTTATCATTTGATGAACTCGTGAAAAATCAATAAACAGTCATAATTGACGGCTTCGTAAAAAGATCCGCAGGCAAGGCGCGCAAATTATGAGTCATGAGGCGTACTTGTCGTACGCCGCAATGACGAAGGATGCAGCGCAACGCAGCATCCGGACTTTTTTACGAAGCCGTAATTATTTTATCACCCGCACTACCCCCGGCAGGGGTTGCCTGCCTTTGCTTTCAAGCCGCACCGATTCCCTTATCGGCTCCTGAATGGTTACCTGTGTAAAGGTGACAGAAAAGGACAAACCCAGAAAGGCGCCCAGAGGATTATTCATGACCGGCAGGGACTCCTCGATCCCCCTGGCGAAGCCATACCAGCTATAAGGCAGGGAGATCACACTTCCCCAGCGGATCCTTACCCCGGCGAGCTGCCTGCGAATCATTGCCGTCAGTTCACCGATGCTGAAGAAGCGTGCATGGTCATATATGGAGGGCCGATAGAAACCGGTCAAACGGCGGGTGACACCAATGCAGGAGAATTTATTGAGGACGCCAATGAAAACCCTCCCCCGGCAAACCCTGATGGCTTCATGAATAGCCTGCACCGGATCGGCGGTAAATTCAAGCGAGGTGATCAGGGTTACAACATCAAACTCATCATCAGAAAAGGGAAGATCTTCCGCTTGTCCTAAATAAAAGTCCGCTTTGTGGCCAAGTTTTTGCCGGGCTATATCAAGCATGGGCGCGGATGGGTCGATGCCGGTAACATCACATCCCTTCCTCCGGAAGAGCCACAGATGATCACCGGTGCCACAGCCGACATCCAGCAGTCGCTCTCCCCCCCGGGGCTGGGTCAGATCCAGGATCATACTCTTTTCACGGCTGTCGATATAATGACCGGTGGGAGTTTCGCGCCAGGCATCGTAGGATCGGGCAATTTCTTCAGGAAAGCTCAAGACCGCTAGCCTCCGATCGCCGACATGTTCTTCACACACTTGCGAAGGAACTGCTCGTCAAACTGAACCTCGTGTTTCCGTGGTTTCCCGGCAATAGCCTCCTTCATAAGCGCCTCCAGGAGACTGTCCGTGCAGCCTGTCCGCAAAGGGGTCTTCAAATCGAACTCCTCATCGGACAGCAGACAGGCGCGCAGATTTCCGTCTGCCGTCAGCCGCAGTCGATTGCAGAGGTGACAGAAATGATGGCTTACGGGACTGATAAAACCAATCTCTCCCATACCGCCGGCAATCCTGTACATCTCTGCCGGGCCGTCCATCTTTTCCCGCTCACCATTTACGGGACTCAAGGGATATTTGTCGGCAATGGTCCGCATAATGACTTCGCTGGCCAGGTACTTGCCAAGATTATCCCGCCCCGGATGTCCCAGGGGCATCAATTCGATAAATCGGATCTGGTAAGGACTGTCCAGAGTCAACCGGGCGAAATCGAGGATTTCATCATCATTAAATCCTTTAATTGCCACGACGTTGATTTTGATTGGTGAGAAGCCTTGGGCATAAACTGCCGCGATGCCCCTGAGGACGTCATCGAGACAGCCCCCTCTGGTTATTGTATGATATTTATCAGAATTGAGTGAATCGAGACTAATATTGATTCTCCTGACCCCGGCCTTGAAAAGATCCGCCGCGCATCTCTCCAGAAGGACGCCATTGGTGGTCAGACTGAGATCATGGATACCAGGCAGGGAATTCAGATCGGCAACAAAAGGAACAATCCCGCGCCTGACGAGTGGCTCGCCGCCGGTAATCCTGACCTTGGCCACTCCCAGGGATACGGCGATCTTCACTACCCGGAGAATTTCTTCATACCGCAGGATATCGTCGTGCCCAAGCAGAGACAGTCCCTCCTTGGGCATGCAGTACCGGCACCGGAGGTTGCAACGGTCGGTGACGGAAATCCTTAAATAGTTTATGTCCCTTTGATAATTGTCAAACATTCTGCCCGCTCCCTAACACAAATCCAACCCCCACGCAAGGGGCTCGACGCGACTAAAAGATGCGCTCCTTAACTTGAAAGAGATGAACCGTCAGCCGGGGGAAAATGTTTCGGCTCAACCGGGCGGTGGCATCGATTGATTGTGCTAATTGGCTGATACTTTTTGTCTCTTTGACAATGTATGAGCTCATAACTCAAGATGAAAACGAGGCACCCTAAGTGGATAAATATCCCCAAGGCTTCCAAGCGTATACCATTGATATTATTATACAAGTCGCTACAACAGCCACCAACAAGCATGTCCGTTTTTTCTTAATATAATCGAATAGTTAATTGTGATTCCGCCGGAATCTTTTTCAAACTGACGCTATTCTAATCGGCCATCGTGGTGCATCTGTAATATCAGGTTTGACTATTGCCCTTGACATCCGCAATTTGATACTTACCTTATCAGCATCTTTATTATCATCAGCGGCCAGGAACTGGGCCATATACAGCGGATAGAATAAGTCCAGGTCATTGAGTAGGTGCAGTTGTTCCGTTCCAAGTTTCGATCCCTGTAGCATATTCCCTTTAGTTTTGCCAGAGAGAGCTTAGCGGCTCTGTTTTCAACTATTCACAATGTATCGTATATTTCTGTTCAGCTTTTGTTTTTCGTTCGATAGCTGGGTCCTTCCATGATGATGATTTCGGAGTTATGTACGAGTCGATCTGCGATAGCGGTAGCGACGGTGGTGTTGTCGAAGATATTTCCCCACTCTGCGAAGATCAGATTGCTGGTGATGACGGTTGATTTCTTTTGATGCCTGGCGCTGATAACCTGAAAGAAGAGGTTGGAGCCTTGGGCGCCGAGGGGGAGATAGCCGACTTCGTCGATGACCAGAAGATCAGGCGCCTGATAATCCTGGAGTTTTTTGAATAGAGAGCGATCGACATCAGCAGCGGTGAGGAGATTGATCATATCCACGGCGGTGGTGAAGAGGGTTTTGACGCCATGTTGGGTGGCGGCAAAGGCGATGGATTTGGCCAGGAAGCTTTTCCCCACGCCGGTATTCCCGATGAACAGGACATCTTTTTTTTGGGATATAAGGGTCAGGTCCATCAGGTTGAGGATTCTGGTTTTCTGTTTTTGTCGGGAGATGTGGAAGTGAAAGTCGAACTGATCGATGGTTGGCTTTTCGAGCAGCCTTGATTGTTTGAAGCGCCGGAGGATGCGGTTTTTTTGTCGTATTTCCCCTTCGATATCCACCAGGGCTTCGATTATAACCAGGGGCGGCAGGTTTTGCGTTTCCGCTCGCTGAAGGATTCGGACAAGGTGCTCGGCGGCGGTCTTCATTCGCAGCAGCCTGAGTTTTTCGATAACGGATTCGATGATGGTTTCATTCATGGTCACGTCTCCTTTTCAGGACATAAGCGTCATATTCGGCCAGCGATGGTTCGGCTAACCGGATTTTGTTGAGTTCTTCGTTTTTGAGCTTGACCGGGGGATGCTGTTTTTTTGGGGTGCTCTCCTGGTGGAGGATGTTCCGGATGTATTCGGCGCCGTAGGCTTTGTGGACGATGGCTTTCCGGATGGCGCAGATGAGGGCCGCCTCCCCGTATTCGCCTTTGAGGGTTAGGAGTGCGGCGGCGGTTTTTTTGACCGGCTGCCTTGCCGCGGCGAGGGCGGACAGATAATCGACAGCCTCCGGACACATGGACGACAGGAGGGCGATGTCCCGTTGTTGCCATAATTTGTTCTGGAGTTTTTTGACCTGTTCCCGGTGGGAGGGGAGTTCGATGCGTTGTTTCCGTTCCCACGCGCGGAAGTGGACTGTCACCTGTTTTTGCAGATGATAGGGGGTGACCGTGTTAAAATCCGCCTTCAGGATGAGATGTTTCCCCACCGTCCAGGGTGGCGCCGTATATTGGTTGCCGTCAAAGATCACAGCAAAATCCTTGTGCACCAGGACCGTTTCCGTCTCCCGGCAATCAGGCAATCCTTCCGGTAATGGCTTGGGGATGACCACGGCAAGCCGGTCTTGGGGTTTTTCGCCGGTGGTTTGGTGGATACGGACATTGGCGACGGTATCGCGCCACTGATTGACCTGGTTTTGCACATCCATCAGATCGGCAAAGGTTCTCGCGGGCCAAAAGTTCTGACGTAAATATTGAATAACTCTTTCGATCTTTCCTTTCTCCTGTGGCGACCGGATATTACAGGCCACCGGGACGATCTTGAAGGGTCTCAGAAAGTCCAGGAAGGCATCGTTGAACCGGATCATACGCCCACAACGTTCCGTGACGGCGGTAAGCATATTATCGACGACGATCTCTCCCGGGGATGTGCCGAAAAACCGGAAGGCGTTCAGGAGTCCCTGATGGAGAACCTCTTGCCGCTGGCTGTGGGTAAACTGGACATAAATCATCCGACTGTAAGATTCCACCACCGCCAGGGCGTAGAGCTTTCGTTTGGTCGCTCCATAGGAGAGGGCATCGAAATGACCCCAGTCAATCTGCATCTGAACGCCCGGAGCGGACTCGAAACGGATAAAGGCCTGTCTGTTTTTCAGAGCCTTCTCACGTCCCTTCCGAAGATAATCCCGGACAATCGTAATCTGGCCGTCAAACCCCTTTCCCTGAAGCCTCTGAAGCACCACAGGAGCTTGGATAAGGGGATACTCTTCCAGAAGCGAGTCGATCAACTCGCAATAGGTATCCAGTTTGGAACCCTTAGCTTTCTTCGGATTAACGGTAATTTCCGGGGTCAAAAGGTATTTTTTTACAGTATCCCTGCCATGCCGCATCTCCTTGGCAATCTGCCTTTCCGAATACCCTGCATTTTTAAGCCGGTGGATATCGAACACCGCTTTTCTGTCAATCATTGCCGCACCTCCTGCAAGGACTGCCGGATCAACCGGGCGACCACGGCCGGGTCTTCATAAAACGTCGATGTCGCACAGCGCGGCACGGCGGGAAGATCGAGGACCTGGAAAATCTTCCCATCGAAGCTGATGAGATCCTTCTTCAACAACCCTTCTCTGGCCTCGATATACTCGTCCAGCGTCAACTGGATCAAAGAGCAGATTATGTCATAGCTATAGTAAGAAAGACCGTATCGGTCGGATACCAGAATCAAAAACAGATACAGCAGGATCTCCTTCTGCTCCAGGGAGGCTAAAAAACCACCGCTGAGAAAACGATGGGGAATATAACTAAACCCACCGGTAATCTTTCTGATTCTTCCAGTATTGAGGATTCTTTTTTTGATCATGACCGTCTCCTTTCCAATATGAACTCAGGATTTACGGTCCGACTATCAAGAAAAGAATCTCCCGTCGATCACGTCCTTCTTTGCAATCAACATTATGTGCTTGGAATCCGATGTAAAATTACTTTTATCGCGTCCATCTTTGCAATCACCGGAACCAACCAAAAAGAGCCAGAAAGCCATGCTACCACTGATGATTTGCCCGATCTTGACGCGTCCATCTTTGCAATCACCGACACGTCCATCTTGTCAACACCTTGAGAATAACGACGTTTGTTCCGAACCTGCTGCAAATCCCGGTTGCGATCAGCCTGCTCAGGATGCGCCGCCCGGTAACGCTTCCAGTAATCGGCGTTCCTGCTTTGCCAATCCGCCTGGCTCTGTTTTTGATTGGCCCGGTAAACCGGATCCCTGATCATTTTCTCCCGCTGCCAGGCCGCCTTCCTGGCCAGCTGGCATGCCTTCTCCCTACAGTAACGCGGATGCTTCTGACGCGGATTGGGAATGAAATATCTCCCACATTGGCCACACGGTATCTTCTCCATAACCACCATAATCACTATCGTTGATGATCACGGCTTAATCATGTAATAAGAAAATCTAAAGACAATAATACAAATGAGATGGACTGGATATCCCAGAACGGGAATGATATGAATGGCCCTATAGGACCGGTGGCAATGGCAGCCTTCTATCGCGGAGCCACTGGCTTGGAATCAAAGCGGTGATGACATCTTTATACAGGAGGATTTTTTATGGCTATTAATTATGTCAAGGGTCGGCTCTATAAGCTTATAATTGCCGACCTGCTGCCTGATCCGAAGCAGGCAAGAAAATTTATGGACCCGATAGCTCTCAACGAGCTTACCGCGTCTATCCAGAAGTTTGGTGTTATTGTTCCCATCC
>Ga0247840_10008897_pt1 | contig 13226 bp, 10 predicted proteins | sample LaCruzMarch2015__FD_192404 | JGI IMG/M metagenome (GOLD analysis project Ga0247840, IMG submission 192404) | Freshwater microbial communities from meromictic Lake La Cruz, Castile-La Mancha, Spain - LaCruzMarch2015_17m | ecosystem: Environmental > Aquatic > Freshwater > Lake | place: Spain...
TGACGGCAACGGAGGATTTGCTTGCCTACGCTTCATCGCAAACCCTTACCACACAAAAGAGCAGCGTAGAAAGTGTTTGGCGTCAAACGGCTTTAAATGAGCGTCTCTCGTATGCTTTAACTAAGGGAATTGTGGAGTACCTTCCACAGGACTTAGAGGAAGCGTTAAAAATGCTTACTCCCATGGCGATTATCGAAGGGCCACTGCTAGATGCGATGAAACATGTCGGTGTTCAATTTGGAGAGGGCAAAATGTTTTTGCCACAGGTGGTGAAATCCGCCCGTGTGATGAAATCGGCTGTCACTCTACTAGAGCCTTATATGAAAGAGGCGAATGGTGAGGCGCGCAAAAAAGAGGGTAAAATTCTTTTTGCTACCGTTAAAGGGGATGTTCATGATATTGGAAAGAACATTGTCTCTGTGGTGCTTGCATGTAATAACTATGAGATTATTGATTTAGGTGTAATGGTTGAGTGTGAAGCAATCGTAAAAAAGGCACGGGAAGAGCAGGTGGATATCATCGCGCTAAGTGGGTTGATTACCCCATCACTTGAAGAGATGTGTACAGTGGCAAGGAAACTTTCAGAGCTGAACTTAACCATTCCTCTGCTCATTGGTGGCGCTACCACGTCAAAACTGCATACTGCCCTTAAAATTGACCCTCTCTATTCAGGAAGGGTATTTCATGTAACCGATGCTTCCACAGCTGTTCCAGTGGTAAAAGGGATACTTAGAAGTGATTCGGGAACGGTTTTTGAAAAAAATGTTCAAGAGTTGGCACATTTTAGAAAGCTTTATTTAGAGAGAGGGCAGCGTCATACAGTTCCTTTTGAAAAAGCTCAAAAACTTAAAAATACCCTCAACTTTGAAGCGTGTGTGCCCCCTAATCTCGTAGGAACAAAGGTGTATGAAGGTATTTCACTTTCAACGCTTTCCCAGTACATAGATTGGAAGTTTTTTTTATCGGCTTGGGGAGTTTCTGCCGTATCGAAAGAGGGGGAAGAGCTGATAGAAGAAGGCAAAAAAATGCTGAAAATCCTTGAAAATAGTTTTGATTTTTCTATCAATGGGGTTGTCGGGATATTTCCAGCAAATTCAGAACAGGAGAGTATTGAAGTGGTTGGAAAAGAGGGGAAGGTCTATTTTCACCTACTCAGACAGCAAAACAGTGAGAACCTTAACCGCTGCCTAGCCGACCTTATTGCACCCAAAAGTAGTGGAACTCAAGACTATATGGGTGGCTTTGTAACAACGGTATTGGGAACAGATAAGGTCATCACACATGAAGAGTTAGATGAGTATCAGAGTTTGATGGTGAAGATTTTATCGGATAGACTCGCTGAAGCTGCTGCAGAGTATCTCCATTTAGAGGTACGCACAAAACTGTGGGGCTATGACAGCAAAGAGGGTAGGACAGAAGAGATTCTAAATGAGCAGTATCAAGGGATTCGCCCTGCCATCGGTTATCCTTCGCTGCCACTTCATAGCGATAAGGCTAAACTTTTCAAACTCCTTAGCGCTGAAGAAATTGGTGTAGCACTAACGGAAAATTTTGCCATGAATCCAGCCTCCTCTACAGCGGGGCTATACTTTGCACACAAGCAAGCTAAATACTTTGATGTGGGGAAAATAGGACAAGACCAGCTAGAGGCTTTTGCAGATAAAAATCACATGAGTGTGGAAGAAGCACGAAAAGCACTTGTGGGAAGAGTGGAATAATTTCCCCACGGATTGACAAAGAGCTTTCTGATACGGACTAAAAGACGACTTAAAAGATAATTTTTGGTCACGAATAAGGGCAAATGGAAAAATTTATACCCATGGTTGGTGAAGATTTAGGTTAAATTATACAAAATTTTAAGAAGGACAGAATGTGTCCTTCTTTTTTGATATAATGGGAATATAAGAAGTAAAAGTGTTTAAAAATAAATTTGAATTTGAAATAATGGAGCGCCGTGGTATAATTTGAGTAGGCAAGAAATGGAAGATAAGTGATATTTTTATGTTAAGATAGTGTTTCTGATTATAGAGGGAAGCATTAAAGTTTGGAGGAAGTAGAATGATAAAAATAATAGACAAGGGAGAATATGTAGAATTTAGAGTAAAGTCTATCTTTAAATTATTAGCGATGAGAAGTAAAGTGTTAGTAAGAAAAAGTAACATAAAAAATGTGAAAATTGCTGATAAAAGTTTGAGACCACCACTTTTTAAAATGCCAGGAACAAGAGTTCCAGGTGTAGTGTCAATAGGTACTTTTTTAGGAAAAGATAGAAAAGAGTTTTGGGCGTGTGTACTTAGAAAGAGTTCAATTGAAATAGAATTAGAAAATGAAGAGTTTACCAAAATCGTTATGAATTCTAAGAACGTTGATGAGGATATTAGAAAAATAAAACCCCAATTTAATCAATAAGGTGAAACGTGTTATGAAATATAATCCTGTAATACATAATAGAAAATCAATCCGATTAAAAGGTTTTGATTATTCACAAAATGGAGCCTATTTTATTACGATAGTAACGCAAAATAGAGAAGAAATATTTGGAAATATTGATAATGCAAAAATGATGTTAAATATTTTTGGTGAGACAATTATTAAATGGGTAGGGGAATTAGAAATTAAATATTCCGATGTCGTAATTGATGAATATTGTGTAATGCCCAATCATTTTCATGCAATCATTATTCTTGTAGGGGCGGGGTTTCCCCGTCCAATGGAAAATAAAACGGTGCAAGAGGGGCAGGGGGACCCTGCCCCTACGACAAATACGACAAAAAATCAATCCAAAACAACAATCGGAAATATTATGGGTTTTTTTAAATATCAAACGTCAAAAGAAATAAATATATTACGTGATAAACAGGGAATTTCTTTGTGGCAGAGAAATTACTATGACAGAATTATTAGAGATGAGAAAGAGCTAGAGAGTGTGAGAGCATATATAAAAAATAATCCTTTGAAATTGGAAAAAGATATGGAAAATAGATATTCCAAATACAAAAAAGCAACGGAGCTTTAAACTTCCGTTGCTTTTCTTATTTTTTGTCGGCTTTGAGTCCGAATTTAGTCCGTGTCTACTAGTAGCCGTGGCAAAAATCTATTTTACCGCCTTCAACTCCTCTTGAATAGATGCCATAAACTCATCAAAACTCATTGTGCTGTTAGCTTGTGAACCATGACGGCGTACAGTGAGTTTTTTCTCATCCATTTCAGATTTACCAAGTATGATTTGAATAGGAGTTTTACTCATGTTAGATTCTCTAATTTTCAAGCCTAATTTCTCGTTTCGAAGATCTGCCTTTACACGCAGTCCTTGAGACTCTAGGAAAGCGATCACTTCTTCCGCATATGGGTGTTGCTCTTCGGAAACTGTAGATACATTGATTTGAACAGGGGCAAGCCAAAGTGGGAAAAGTCCCGCATAGTGCTCAATTAAAATTCCGATAAAACGCTCAATACTTCCATATACCACACGGTGAATCATGATTGGGCGGTGTTTTTCACCATCAGCGCCGATATAGTTAAGGTCGAAACGCTCAGGAAGGTTTAGATCAAGCTGAATGGTGCCACACTGCCAAGTTCTTCCAATACAATCTTTAATGACAAAATCAATTTTTGGCCCATAAAAAGCCCCATCGCCTTCATTAATGGTATACTTCAGTCCTTTATGATCAAGGGCTGCTTTCAGACCAGCAGTAGCTTTTTCCCATATTTCATCACTACCAATAGCCTTTTCAGGTTTAGTAGAGAGGAAAATACTGTATTCAAAACCAAATATCTGTGAGTAAAATTTATCGATAAGGTTGATAACCCCAACAATCTCTTGCTCAATTTGATCCTCAGTCATAAAAATGTGGGCATCATCTTGAGTGAAATTTCTTACTCTCATCAGTCCATGAAGTGCACCAGAAAACTCATGTCTGTGAACATTTCCAAGCTCTCCCATACGAATTGGAAGCTCTCTATATGAGTGTAATCCCTCTTTGTATACAAGCATTCCACCAGGACAGTTCATAGGTTTGATGGCAAAATCCTCTTCATCAACTTTTGTTGTGTACATGTTCTCTTTATAGTTGAACCAGTGCCCTGAAGTCTCCCAAAGGGTTCTGTTCATGATAATAGGTGTTTGAACTTCAATATATCCGGCTTTTGTATGCTCTTTTCTCCAAAGGTCTAAAAGGGTATTTTTAATAATCATACCATTTGGGAGAAAAATAGGGCATCCAGGAGCATATTCAGACATGGTAAAGATGTTGAGCTCTTTTCCAAGTCTTCTGTGGTCGCGTTTCTCTGCCTCTTCTAAAAATTTCAAGTGAGCAGCTAACTCTTTCTTACTTGCAAAGGCAAATCCGTAAATTCTTTGAAGCATTTTATTTTTAGAGTCACCTCTCCAGTATGCACCGGCCACAGATTTTAGCTTAAAATGGCCTAAAAATTTAGTTGTTGGCACATGTGGACCTCTGCAAAGGTCATTAAATCCACCTTGTCTAAAAATTGAGACATTTGCGTCTTGAATACTCTCAATCAGTTCTAGTTTGTAAGGCTCCTCTTCTGCTTGGAACTGCTTTTTTGCATCACTTTTAGAGACAACCTCTTTTGTGAATGGTTTATCTTCAGCGATAATTGCATTCATCTCTTCAGTGATTTTGATTAAATCCTCATCAGTAAAAGGCTTTTCAGCATCAAAGTCATAGTAAAAACCATTTTCAATAGCAGGTCCAATGGCAATTTTTGTATTAGGGAAAAGTCGCTTAACGGCCTCTGCCATAACGTGTGCAGTGGAGTGTCTCACGATTTCGTCTGCTTCAGGAGCGTTAATGGTAATGATTTCAACCTCTCCACTTTCTGCTACCTTGTCACGAATATCCCTTAACTGCCCGTTGAATTTATAGGCAATAGCACGTCCATTAAAGGTCTTAAGTTCACCACTGAGCAGCTCTAAAATTGAGAGAGAGTTGTCAAAAGCGATGACTTTGTTGTTGTTGATAACGTTGATTTCCATAATATCTCCTTTCATTATAATAATTTGTTCTTATATTATAGCTTTTTTTGTTATTATTGTAAACAAAAAGAAAAGAATTTTGCCACTGATTTCACAGATTTTTAAAGAAAAAATTTTAACCGTGTGGCGAAGCTCTGTGGCAAAAATTTGAATTTCACACTGACACAGAACCCCCACACATTTTTTAAAGTCCCATTTGGAAGTCTCGTTGTCCACCATTTTGTGAGAAACTGATACCTTTATCACCGAACGCTAAGATGTTAAAACTTAGAGAGATGATATTATCCGATTGTTGCATGGTGTAGTTCCAACTCTTTTCATAAGCGAGCGTCCACTCTACAGCGCGGACACGGTGGATAATCCCCACACCTAAATCACTCCATCCAATCGGTTGATTGAGATTGGTAGGATTAGGAGCCCAATCGTAGGCGGTCATGGTTGTAAGCCAATAGCCATAATCTGTTGGCCCAATTTGAAATTTGAAAGTGTTACCCAGTTCAGCTTGTGTCGCAGTCTCCCCAGCATAAGGGCGTGTCATGGTGATAAAGGGTTGCATTTCAAAATACGTTTGATTTTTCATATCAAATTTCAGAGCATAGTTGGTAAAACTGTTCATATAATTCACAGGGGTAAAGGTATTTGCATAGGCATAATTCATATCACGAGAAGTAGAAAATTGCAACGTATATGAACGGAATTTTGATTTTGCAACGGAGTCTATCATACTGTCTTGATATGTCTTTCCCACACTTTGTAAATCAAAAGGATTTTGTACACTATCATCTTTTGTAAGAAGATAATTCACCTCTGCATTTTCATCAGGGAAGAGGGAGTCGCTATTTTTTTTGCTTGGATTGATGTTTTTGATAGCATCGTTGCTAGGGTTATCTTGATCTTTAAAACCTTCACTTTTATCTATTATCCCAAGTTCAACGGTTGTGGATGTGGCCCCTGGATTATTGGTAATGTAGTTATAACCATACCCGTAAGTGACTTTGCAATAGTGACTATAGAGTTTGTTTTTTTGATCATCTAAAACTCCAGTCCAGTAGTGATTGAGTTGATCAACTAAGATAGCATTCGTTCCAGGTGTAGGGTTGTTTTGAACACCATAAAGCGAGGTGGATTGATACCCAAGCGCATAAAGGCCATTAGTGTAGTTATAGTTATGAATGGTATTGTTAGCGACTGCAATATTTTGACCCGTTGAAAGTTGAGAAAAATCCGTATCCGTTTCGTAAATATACTGATACATTTCAGCAGGATTAGAGTTGTAAGTAAGGGTGTATTTGTCTTTTTTTTGTGTAGGGATTTGCGTTTGGCTTAACTGTTCCATGTTATGCACTAAAAAAGAGAGTTTTGAATTTTTAACTCCTAAAGCGGTATACCAATCTGTTGTCTTTTGTGACATCCAATCCGATTGGAAAGGGTAGTATTGCAACCTTTGTACACTATTAATCCAAGAGAGATTTCCAAGCTCAGTGGTAACTTTTTCCCCAACCCCTTTTAGTGTAGAGTACTCATTGTTTTGAGTATTGTAAGCAATTAAATCAGAAGGGACATTTCCTTCGGTGAAACGGTATTGCATAGGAATTTCATTGGTGATTTTCAAACTATAATCGCTTAATCTATCCGAACTATTGTCGAAGAGAGGTGTGGTGATGGTATAGGTGTTTTTATAAGTTGTACTCGTCATATTCAGGGATTGTGTCGCAGCACCACTGACTGGGGTTGTCCCAAAGTAATTTTTATAAGTTGTGGAAGATTCCCAATTTCCATTTCCAAGAGTTCCCATGGGAATAGCATCATTTCCAAGTGTCAGAGCAAGTGACCTATTTTGATCGATGATATCATACTCTTGATACCCACCTGCTGCGTTGTACTTGTACAGATTATCCTCATTATTTGTATAGCCAGCTGTAATACCATAGTAAAAAGAGGTATCATTGAGCGCATAATTGCCAAGCGAAACCTTAAGATCCTCATCTTTCAATAGTGGCGCAGTTACGCGATTTTGTGTTGGATTGAGAGGATTAATTTGCAATTGGTCTTGATTGATATAGGTATAAGTAGTATTGATTTTCTCCTTTTTTAAATTGTAATTAAAGGTGAAATTGTTTTTGGTTGTAAAAGGAATACCCAGCTTTTGTGTATTCAAGTATTGCTGACGATCTACCCCAAAATATAAGCGGTAGTAGGGATTATTCTTATCGTAGGAAAGTTTTGTAAAGAGCTGAATGTCTCTGTTATCGGGCAGGTTATTTTGCACGCTTCCCTCTTCAGGCTTAATCAGTTGTTGGACAATGGATTGTACCGATTGAGAAACATCGGCTTTTACAACCGTATCATCTTGAATTTTCTGCTCTCCTTTAAGTTGTACTTTCCAAAGATTTTTTTGATAAATCTGATAATAATTTTGCTCGCTTGAGATAGGTTGTCCATCTGGGGCGTAGAGCAGGTTGGTTGAAATATTTTGATAATAGAGGTCCCAACTGTTCTCTCTTAAAAAATTGTTTTGAAAAGTGGTGGATTTATCCGTATTTGAGTGCAATGTGGTCTCAAAATTCCATTGCATTTGGGTGTTTGCCCTTGGGAAATTGAGGTCACTGACTGCAACTGTTCCTTTTGTGGTCTTTGAAAAATTCAAATTATCTTCCCAATTGACAAGCCATCCTAAAAGAGAACTGTAGCGAAAATCTAAATATCCTGTTCCATAGTCATAGGGAAGGGTTTTATAGTTAAATCCCCATAGCACATAACTTCCATAACGCGTGCTTGAACCAAAACGGGGAAAAAGCGCATTTCGCCCCCCATTGTCACTGAGTGCCGTCGCATAGTAGGGAAACCATAGAAGCTTATAAGGTCCTCCATAAAAACTCACATTGGTTGCTTCAAGTTTATTATCTGGTTCAATTTTCATCTTCTCTGCAGTAAAACGGTAGGTAGGATTTGAAAGATTAGGGTCAGTGGTAAAGTAAGAATCCTTTACAATAGCCTGTTTAGGAAACTGAGCCGTGAAATTTTTTCCACCAAAGAAAAACTTGTCACTATAGGAGCTACCATTGAGCACTTCAGCCGTTTGAGTGTTGAGATTGACACTTACTTTATCTGCTTCTATTGTGGTTGCCCCTTGTTTGAATATAACGTTTCCTTGGGCAATAACAAGTGGCTGATTGGGTACTTTCGTAATCTCATCAGCCTGTAATTTTATATTTTTATAGCTCATTTTAATGCCACCAATGGCACTAAATGACTCATCTTTAAAGTTTACTTGAGCATTGTCTGCAACCGCTTGTATATCTATGCCATCGTCAGCATTGACAAGGATAGTAAGCGTGAATAGGATCAATATCAAGAGAAGGAATCGTTTTTTCATTGCTCCCCGCTCGAATTTATATTGAAATTGGAAATAATAAGTGGTATTATGATAGTATGACAGTTTTATTATATAGTGTAAAACAGGAAATAGCAAGAAAAATTCACATATTTTTCATATAACAATCAAAATATATTTATATAGAGTGAGGATAAAAATTGAGTAATCCATTTTTTAGAACAGAGCTTCTTCTTGGTGTTGAGGGAATGCAAAAATTACGAGAATCAACGGTAATCATCTTTGGTGTTGGTGGAGTTGGTGGATATGCAATAGAAGCCATAGCACGGTGTGGGGTAAAAAAACTCACCTTAGTAGATTTTGATACAGTGGATATTACCAATATCAACCGCCAAATTATTGCTTTTTCGGATACGGTGGGAGAGTATAAGACAGAGGTGATGAAAAAACGCATTGCTGAAATTTCTAGTGAGGTTGCAGTAGAGATATTTTCTGAAAAACTCACGCCTGAAAATATTGAAAAGTTCGAGATAGAGAGATACGATATGGTGGTAGATGCGATAGACCTTTTTGATGCAAAGATGGCACTGATTGAGTATGCGTGTAAGAGAAACATAAAAATCATCTCAGCTATGGGAGCGGGCAATCGAGTTCATCCTGAGAAGTTGCAATTTTCGGACATCTATAAAACCCATACGTGTCCATTGGCTAGAAAAGTACGTTTAGAGTGTAAAATAAGACGCATAAAAAAGTTAGAAGTAGTATTTTCCACTGAAAATCCTGTTGTTTCGAAGACGAATCGCCAAGAGGGCATTCCAAGTATCTCTTTTGTTCCCGCTGCCAGTGGGCTACTCATCGCCTCAAGGGTTATTCAAACACTCACAGGTGTGAAGTAACCATAGCTTAACCACGGGATAAAAGCGAATAAGAACAAGATAAAAAGGCATTTGAGCCTGACTAAAATCTGAAAGCGTTTTCGTTTAAAGTCAAGAAATGAAAAAATATTTTGTAGTAATGACAGAAGGGTTTGGCAGATTTTAGTCAGGCACAAAAAAAGGTTTAGCCGTGTGTACTTAGTACCCGTGGCGAAAAAAGAAGGAGGCAGATATGAGTAACAGTTGTTCAATTTTTCCAAGAGAGGTAACATTAGAAGAGGATAAAATCATAGAAAAAGTAGTGAAGGAGAGTAAAATCCTTGCAATACTTGGTCTTTCTCCTAAAAAAGATAGAGTGAGTTATCATGTTGCAGAAAATTTACAAAAAATGGGGTATAAAATTATTCCTGTATACCCGCGTGAAGAGGAAATTCTAGGTGAGAAAGTATACAGAAATTTCAAAGAGATTCCTGAAAAAGTGGATACGGTGATACTTTTTATCAATGCAGATAAAATGGTAGAGTTTGTAAAAGAGGCCATTGAAATTTCGCCAAAGTGTATCTGGGGACAAGAGAGTGTTATCAATTGTGAAGCGACGAAACTTGTTGAAGGAACAGGAATTGATTTAGTGATGGATGTATGTTTTTACAAAAAGGCACTGCGTTATGGCCATTTTGAATAGAGACTCTTTTTTAACCCTCTTTAAAGGAGAGGCCATGCAAGAGGGGGCAAAACTTTTTGACCTTTTAGAGGCAACTTTAGAGTTTGGATATACAACTTTTTCAAGTGATTTTATAACTCCCAATATTTGGAAAAAATTGCCAACCAAATTTAATGACGTTATCATTGAGTGTTTTGGTGGATTTGAAAACTGTGATAGACGTATGGTGTGCTTTTATAAAGAGGGAAGTGTTCGCGAACCCTATCCCATCAATATGTTGAAAGTAACAGCCACATCAAAGTTTCATACTTTTCGACATAAGGATTTTATGGGGAGTATTCTCTCATGTGGCATCAGAAGAGAAAAATTTGGGGATTTGATTCAGGTAGGGGCTGAACTCTTTGTACCTGTTGTTGAAGAGATTGAGGGTGTGATACGCTCTGAAGTGACTTCCATAGGACGTTCGCCATGTAGAGTTGAACAGGTTGAATTAAGCTCAGTATATCGATTAGAAAACAGTTTTAAAGAGAGCATTTGTAGCGTTTCAAGTTTAAGATTAGATGCATTTGTGGCAGAATTGACCCATTTATCCCGTGAAAAAGCCGTCTCACTGATAGAGGCTGGTCAGGTGATGGTAGATTATGAAGGTGTAAAGAGCAAAAGCATTGAAGTGAGTGAGTCTTCAACACTAACCATTCGTCAATATGGAAAATTCAAATTTGAATCGGTGGTTGGAAAAACTGGAAAAGAGCGTTTGAAAGTGAGAATAAAAAGGTATGAATAACGAAAGGTATGCAGTTGTTGTCTTAAATGGATTTACTCAGTCAGATAGTAAAACATTAGAAAAATTACTCTCTTCTCAGTGCGACCTCTTTGCGTGTGATGGGGGAGCAAATTTACTCTATCAAATGAAGCAGATACCTAAGTTGATACTAGGCGATTTAGATTCTATTAAGTCTGGTGTACTGACATGGTTTAAGAGTAAAGGTGTAGAGATAGAGCAGTTTAGCCCGATAAAGGACAATTCAGACGCAGAATTGATATTTGCTAAACTAAGTGCAAAGTATGATAAAATATGGGTGGTCGGGGCTGTTGGAAAAAGGTTTGACCACTCATTGGTGAACCTCTTTTTACTGGAAAAATTTCCAAAGCTTCACTATGTTTCTGAATGTGAAGAGATTTTTTTGGTGGACAAAAAAGAGGAACTTTTAGGACTTTTAGGAAGAACAGTCTCAATTTTACCTCTTACTTCTGAAGTGGTCGTAACGCTTCGAGGGTTTGAATACCCTTTAACAAAAGGGGTATTACATAGATCAAGCTCAAAGGGTTTGAGCAATGTGGTCTCTCATATACGAGCGGAGATCGAAGTAGAAGAGGGAAAAGTGATTGTGATTGCCTGTGCAGAGGAGTGTATATGATTTTTAAAGCATTTTGGTTTGGAATGACACAAATGGTACGTCAGATAAGACATCTAATTCTCTTTGTGATATGTTTTGTGGTGGTAAGGATTGGTTTTGAAAAACTCAAACATTTAATACAAGTTGAGAAGCCAACCGTAGGTGAAGTGATAAAAAAATTAGGCTATGATGCAGTGCTTTTTGTTGTGTTTGCATTGATACTTGCAGCCATTATGGTATGTATCATAAAACTCTTTTTAGATGTTTATGACAACAAACCCACAAGACTAAAAAATATTTTCACAGCACTAAAGAGATTTTATATCAAATATGTCGTGGTTGTGGTGCTTTTAGATATATTTTATCTTCTATTATTTCTGCTTGGGTCAGGGTTTTTAGCGCTCTTTATCTGGGCATTGAAAATAGAGAATTTTTATCTTGTTTGGCTATTTGCCTTTTTGTTGATATCTACAGTGGTCTATGGGCTTTATACGTTTTCATTCTTGATTTTTTCAAACTATATCTTAATAGATGAAGAGCGTAGACCACTTCAGGCTATTTTTCAAACGATCCATTTTTCACGTGAGAAGCGTTTCAAACTCTTTTGGTTTTTGATACGCTATATCATTTTTTTCGCAATCATTTATGGGGTGTATCTTGGAGTATTTACCTATCTTCGAGGGATGGAGATACATTGGAAAAATTCACACTACTACATCGAACCTATTCGAATGATAGTTCTAGCTTTAATTTATTTTGTTGGATTTACCATGTATGTTTATACCTATAAGAAGATGGCAGTTAAAGAGAGAGCGCAGGAAAATGAGGTGGCATCATGCCTCTTTTCAGGTGCTAAAAATTTTGAAGAGGTCTCTCACGTTGAAGCGTTGACTGAGGAGTTAGGTCAAAATAGAGATGAGGAGGACATTTGAAAAAATTGATTGTCTATGATTTTGATAAAACACTCTATGCTAAGGAGACAGGAACACGCTTTTATTTTTCTTTGATTAAAGAGCACCCATTTATGCTCTATGCGCTTCTGTTACACCTGTTAGGAATGCTTTTATATGTGTTCAAGCTCATATCCCTTGAGAGGTTAAAGTCACTCTATTTTATCTTCTTAGAGGGTAAAAAGTTAGAGGAGATTGAAGCGCTCGTAGAACGCTATTGGTCAAGTGAAAAGGAGAATCTTTTCTCAGATGTGGTCAAAACGGTAGAGGAAAATAGAGGAAAAGCGGAGTTGATATTGATTACAGCTAGTCCACGTATTTTGGTAGAGCCCATTGGTAAAAAATTGGGATTTGATAAGGTTATAGGAACAGAGTTTCAAGAAAAGAATGGGAAATTTATCTCAAAAGTGGTAGGGAAAAATTGTAAAAAGAAAGAAAAAGTAAAAAGACTTCGCGAGTATTTAGGTATCACAGAAAATGCTGAGTTGGTGATAGAAAAATTTTATTCTGACAGTGTCGCTGATATGCCACTCTTTGACCTTGCGAAGGAAAAATTTTGGATCAATCAAGGCAAAGTGATTGAAGGGTTGCCACAAGTGGTGAAAAAGGCGGATAAACTGTTTAATAGATAGGGGGAGATATGCTGTCAAAGGAGTTAATATTAAAATTGTTTGACCTCTTTAATATGAAAAGATGGAATGATTATGTCACACCAGTTCCACTAATGGAGATGGATAAACAGGCGCACAAAATGATTGTGGCCTACTTAATTGCTAAAATTGAGGAGAATGAATTTGGTGCAGAGATTGACTATGAGCTTTTAATAGAGGGGGCGATTATTGAAACGCTTCACCGTTCACTGCTTACAGATTTGCGGCCGAGTGTCTCTTACCAATTGATGAAGGAGAAAAAGCATGAGCTTAATGTTTGGATAGTCAAGCAGTTGATGCCGATGTTAGACCCCGCCATTCTCTCCTACGAGCGCGTGATGCAGTATCTTGGGCAAGATG
>Ga0247840_10008901_pt1 | contig 13222 bp, 9 predicted proteins | sample LaCruzMarch2015__FD_192404 | JGI IMG/M metagenome (GOLD analysis project Ga0247840, IMG submission 192404) | Freshwater microbial communities from meromictic Lake La Cruz, Castile-La Mancha, Spain - LaCruzMarch2015_17m | ecosystem: Environmental > Aquatic > Freshwater > Lake | place: Spain...
GATATTTCGCATGGAGTGTTTGTATCAAACTGATAGCCAATTTGATACAAATATTTTAAAATATTTTTCTCAAGCAATTCTTTTTTGCGCCCGCATCTTGCAACAAGGCGGGGGACGCAAAGTTTGGGACGCTCTTGGATACCTAAGTTCTGGCTACGTCCAAAACGGTGCCATTCGTCATCATCGAACTTCCCACTCTCGCGTGCGGCAAGTCGCAGTTGGTTTTCAATCAAGTAGTCGCCGACTCGCCGGTAATGCTTGTGAAGCTCCTCAAAGGGAATTATCGACGCAACCTCGTCGATGACCCGATACGGAAACACGATGAATTGGCGGCTTGGCAGAGGTGCGAAGCCCTTCACATCTTCACCACTGACGATTGGGTGAAGCAACGCTTTCTCGAGAACGACTTCGTGGTCCAACGCCCGCGATTTGAGGCGAAGTCCGCGCGATTCCTCGCAGACGAACTCAAGGATGAACACGTCATCAGCACTCGTTTGAAGACCTACAAAAGCATCCGCCATTTCTCCGAGCACCTCGCCACTATTTCCGATTCGCTCAAACAATCCTGCGTTTTTTCCAACGGAAAAATTCCATTCCGCCGGAGTAATTTTTGTTTTTGGAATAATGCCTTCGATACCTTGTTGCGCAGCCAGCCAAATACGGAGCACGTCCGCGCGCACGAACCGACAGCCTGGCGCTCCACCGCGTGACAGGAAGAGCAGGCAAACGTAGTTCGTCGCACCGGGGAATATCTGCTGGTCGCCGAAATGAACGACATGGCGGAGATAGCGTCCGGCGGCGATGAGTTCGCGGAGCGGTTCGCCGTATTGGGCGTTGAAGAATTTGTGCGGGACGATGAATGCGAGCTGGCCGTGGTCGTGCAGAAGCCTCAGCGCACGTTCGATGAAAACGACGTAGAGGTCGTAGTTTCCTTTTTTCGCCGCCGCGTAGTGTTCGCGATACCAGTCCACATCCTCGGGGGCGCTGCGTTTGAGGACTTGGAGGCGGATATACGGCGGATTGCCAATCATCAGGTCGAAACCGGCGAGAGAAACGGTGGTTTGCTCTTCAAGTAATTCCCCGCGCGGCGCGGTCCGCTGGGAGCGATGGAAGACTTCGGCAAAGTCAAACTGCCAGACAAAGGTGGGGGCCTTCGGGTCTTCCCACCATGAGCGAAGGCGTTCGAGGGCGTCCTCTTGAAATGTGGCCCGGAGCTTTTTCGCGGCATCGAGCTGGCGCCGAAGTTCACCCAGTGCGTGTTCAAGGAGGTCGAGGTGGGCGATGCGGGCGAGGATTTCCGGCGAATCGTCGAGGCCGAGGCCGATTTCGCGTTTCATCCACGAAAGCTGGTGCTGCGCCAGCTCGGCGGTGGCCAGATAAATGCCAAACCGAAAGCGGCGTTTCTTTGCGGCGGTATCGGCGGTGTAGAAGTCGTGCTTGGCTTCGCGCAGCCTGTCGAGGACGAGAAGGATGCTCTTGTCCTGCTGCGGGCGCTCGATGCGGAGGCGCTGGCCGCGGATGGTATCCACGAGGGCGTTCGCGCGGCGGATTTTGAATTCGAGGTTGGGCAGGGGCTCAACTTTTTTCAGCGCGGAGGCAAAGGCGCGGCGGTCGCACTCGTCGGGATCCACGCCGAGCTGATGGTCCACCATGAGCGAGAGCCAGAGGCGGAGTTTGCAGATTTCGAGGGCTTCTTCCTGGATGTCCGTGCCGTAGATGCACCGCTCGACGAGACGCTTTTTGTTGTCGTAGAGCCAGTCGGGATCGGTTTCGCCGGGGTCCTTGCCGCGCGCGCGGGCATCCAGCAAACGGGCGGCATTGAGGAGTTCGTGGAGAAGCCCGAGCGGGAACGCGCCGGAACCGACGGCGGGATCGCAAGAGCGGAGTTCGAAGAGGGTATCGAGGGCGGTGGCGGCTTCGCTGGGGGTGAGGAGTTCGCGGAGCTTCGCCCATGTGTCGTCGTCGATCCCCACGGAACCATCGAGCGCGAGCAGCGCATCCACGCAGGCCCGCGGGTCGGGTTTTGACGTGAACGGTGCGTGATCGGCGAGCCACGCGGCGAGGGCCTCGCGGCAGTTGTAGCGGACGATGGGGCGCGGGGTGTAGTGGCTGCCGGTGTCGTGGCGGCGGGATTTCCCGCCGCTCTCGCTGTCCTCGGCAGTGAGAACCAGTTCCTCGAAGATGCGGCCGAGCATCTCGGGATCCACCGCGACCTCGGCATCACGCTCCGAGTCCTCATGGATGGTGAAATTGTAGCGCTCGAAAAGATTCGTGAAGACGTGGTGGAAGACGGCGTTCCCGATTTTCAGTTCGCGGCGTCGGCGGACATGGTCGTCGAGGCTCGCCAACTCGTCCGAGAAGAGCCCCCCATTCAGGAAGGGCAGATCGTGGCGGTGCGGATTGCTCTCATCCAGGTGGGTCGTGATTTTTTCACGCTGTTTCCACTCGGTGCTCACGATGCCGAAGACGGGCACGAGGAATTTGGCGTAGAAGCCGGATCCTTCGGGGTCGCTGGCTTCCAAACGGTGAAAGGCGGAGGCGATGTAATCGCGCTGCCGATTGAGCCAGCCTTTGCGTTGAAGGAAGCTGAGAAAAAGCAGCCGGTTTAAAATCGTCTGAGCCTCCGAGCGGGCATGGTCTTCCTGAAGTTTGCCGCGAGTGTGGATCTCATCCGTCAGCGAGGCGCGTGCGCGGCAGAAGTCGGAGAAGAATTCCCTGTTCAGCTTCTCGACAGAGAATGCGTCGATGACATCCGTCAATGTCAGTTCCGGCCTGCGGTCCACAAGGATGGAAAGCCGCTGTGCCGCTGTGCGGCGGCGTTCCCCTTCTCCAAGAACATAGGTGAAGCGTCTCGTGGCGGTTTCGCGGGTGACGAGCTGAAGGTCGGGGGTAAAAACGCTCTCTCTCGCCGCAAAGGTGAGCCGGTAGAATTCGGCGTCGGGCTGGTAGGAGAACGCGAGCGCTGCATGCAACTCCACCTGGTCAATCCAACGTGCCGCGAGCTGACGGAGACCGACACGGTTGCGGGCTAGATCGACACCGGGCTTCGCCTCAATGAGAAACAGTCCGATGCTCTTTCCGTCCGCGAGCCGGGCGGTGCCGAATTGTTTCAGCGACTTAGCGACGGCCCGCTCCGTTTCGCTTTGGAGCGGGATGTCATGAAGCTCGATGAAGAGGGAAAGTCCCGGAAGCAACGACGGAAGCAATTCCCGCCACCCATCAAGCGAGAATGGTTTGCGGAGGTCGGGTTCGAGTTCAGCCGGGGTCATCTGGGTTTCCTTCTGCGGGCGGCGGGTTGTCTCAGTTGGCGTGGCGGCTTATCCGGGACTGCCGGCTTGTTGGCAGGAGCGGCGAGCTGGTAAAACTCATGCAGCTTGCGCTGGAGCAGCGCCTTGTCTGGCAGGGCGGTCTGGTATTCGGCGATCAGCGCGGGAGAGAGCGAGCGGGCCAGCGAATACTCCACGACTTCAAGATCCTTGGTGGCGCAGAGCAGAACGCCGATGGATGGCCGTTCGTGCGACTTGCGGATGTCGCGGTCGAGGGCTTCGAGGTAGAACTCCATTTTTCCAAGGTATTCGGGCTGGAACTCGTCGATCTTGAGATCGAAGGCAACAAGGCACTGAAGTTGTCGATGGAAAAACAGGAGGTCCAAACGGAAATCCCTGCCGCCGACCTGCAGAAGGTATTGCTCGCCGACAAACGCGAAGTCGCGCCCGAGCTCGATGAGGAATTTCTTGAGGTTCTCGACCAATCCGCGCTGCAAGTCGGCCTCGGAATGGCTGTTTGGAAGATCCAGGAAATCGAGCAGGTAAGTGTCTTTAAAAAGGGATTCGGCGGCGGGGTGAAGTTCTCGCACCGGCGGCGCGAGTTTTGGCGGGGAGAGAACGGTGCGCTCGAAAAGTGCTCCGGCAACCTGGCGTTCCAATTCGCGGGTGGGCCATTTTTCACGGGCACAAAGGCGAAGGTAAAACTCGCGTTCCTCGCAGCGTTTCGCTCGCGCCATAATGATCAAGTTCTGTGTCCAACTCAATTCTCGCAGCAGTGCCGCGAGTTTTGGCTGGGCCGTGTAGGTCTCTTGAAACTGGCGCATCCGCCAGAGATTTGAAGCGGAAAACCCGCTGATACCAGGCCTTCGGGCGCGGATATACGCAGACAACTGTCCGACGGTATTTCTCCCCCATCCAGCAGCGGCAATTTTTCCGCTGATGAACGCGCCGACGTGCCAATAAAGATCAATCAACTCGGTGTTGACCGCCTGAAATGTTCGGCCGCGGGCGGATTCAATCATCTCGAACACGGTTTGGAAGTCGGCTGCGTGCGACTTCACCGGCAAATGTTTTTTTGCCGCCGCTTTTCTCGAGTGGGATGGAAGTTTTCTCATCGGGGATTCAGGGCGCAGGGGTGATCCCGTCAAAAGTTTCAGAGAGAATGATTTGCGGAGCCAGCTCGGGCGGGATGCCGCTCGGGATGGGGTTGGTGGGCACGTCCTCTTCGACTTCCAGCGGATAGGCGCGGAGGATCTCCATGAGTTTGTCCAGGAGCACGGCGGTCGAGACCGGTTGCTTGGCGACCGCTTTTTGCAGGGCATTCAGTTTGCGCGGGAGTTCGCGAAATTTTGCGATCCGGATGGCATGCTGTGCGGCAACCAGCAGTTTTTTCTCGGCTGCGGACGAATTCGGCATCCCTTGGGCGGCAGCGAGCAGCCGGATCGCCTTCTGGTCGTTCGGGCCGACGGTATGGTCCACCGCGCGTTGCCGGACGGCATCCGCCGCGAGCTTGGCCTGGAAGTCCTCCAATGCGGCCAGAACGTGATTGTGGTGGGCGTCATGGAGCGGCACGGCGGGCTCGGCGACTTCTGCGCGGAATCCACGGGCCATTGCGACAAAGCTCACTTCATCCACGCCGCCATTGACCCGGTAGAACGCATCGCGCCGTTGGTCGCGAATGAAGACAAGCGACTGCCCGGCCTGAGCAGCATCCTTGCGTCCGCAACGGGCGCGGAGCGGTAGGTGGCGAATCCGGCGGAATTCGTCCGGGTTGGCATCCTTGAAATCGCGAAGTTCGGACAGGAAGCGGAGGCGTTCGTCGCGCTCCTCCTCGATGGCGCGGTCAAAGAGGCCGAAATTCTCCACTTCCTCGTCCGGCGAGTAGATCTGGCTGTCCTCGCCAAGAGCGGAATGGAATGCCTGGAGCTTGAGGAACGCCTTCCGGTGGAGGTCGATGTCGGAATCCACCTGGGCGGTCGGATAGAAGTTGAAGACATGGATGGCGGCAGCCGTGCTGCCGATCCGGTTCACCCGGCCGATCCGCTGCATGAGCCGGGTCGAGTTCCACGGGGTGTCGTAATTCACGATGACGTGGGCGCGGTGGAGGTTCACTCCCTCGGCCAGAACCTCTGTGGAGATGAGGATGTGATAGTCGTCCTTCCGGTGCGCGGCGTCGTGCGGAGCGTTGGCGTCGAAATTCGCACGGACGACCGGCATGACCGACTTGCGGTTGTGCGAGTCCACCGTGAGGATCGGGCCGAACCCGGCAGCGGTGAGCTGCTCGGACAAGTGCATCGTCGTATCTCGGGCCTCGGAAAAGATGACGAGCTTGCCGGTTTCATTGAACGGCTTGGCGAGCAGGTTTTCGCGGCCCCCATCGCCCCGCAGGCAGGCGAGGAATTCGTCGAGCTTGGGATCGCTATCGACTTGTTCCCAGGCGGCCACCAATTCGTCGAGGAGTTCTGCATCGTGTTGAAGTCCTTCCAGAAAACCGGGGAGGAAGTCCGCGGGCGTGCAAACTGTGATGGTGGGGTCGGTCTCGCTGGCCTCGGCAATGGCCTCGATGAGTTCGTCCTCGCGCCCCTCCAGGATGTAATCCGAGACATGCAGGCTGGGCGCGATGTAGATCGTGCCACGCTCAAACATGGTGAGCATCGCGTGCGTGGCATCGCGAAAGCGGCGGAGACTTTTCGTGAATGCCAGAAAGCTGCTGTCAATCCGCTTGACCAGCATCGTTTTCATGATCCGGGCGAGCTGCGTGGCGATGAGATCGGCGTGCTCGTATTTTTCCCTGAGCTTGGGATTGCCCAAAAACGCGATGGCCCGGTAGCGGTTGTAGGTCAACCCTCCGGACTCGGGGAGCGATAGCAACCGGATGGTGCGGTCGTAGAGGGCATCCAGCCCGTCGTCGAGTTTGTAAAAAATCGGGTGGGGCTTTTCGACTTTTGGAAAAATGATGCCCTGTGCGTCGAGGTCGGCTTTCCACCGCTTGTCCTCGACGAGATCGGTGCGGGTGCGGCGGACAGTGAGCGGCTGGACGATCTGCTCGCGGATTTCCTGATAGATTCTTGCGACCGCAGCCTGGGCCTCCCGTGGGTCTTTGATCCGGTGAGCGGCCTCGTATTCCTTGATTCGCTTGGCGAAGAAATGCTGGAGGTTGCCGACGACGGTCGAATCCTTGCCATCCTGAAACAGGAGAACCTGATTGCGGATGTCCGCAGGCCGGTTGTTCAGCGGCGTGGCCGAAATGAGTATGACGCGCTTTTTCGCAAACTCGTCATTCGGCAGGCGGTTCTTGGTGCGGGTCTTGCAAAGCTTCTGGAGCAGGTCGTAGCCGTCGGCGGTGTCGTTGCGAAACTTGTGGGCCTCATCAATGATGATCAGATCGTATTTTTCCGGGTCACGGATTTTGTGAAGGCTGCCGTTGTTCAATACCCTGACGGCATCATCCAACCCGAACCGTTCCATCTCGGTCTCCCAGTTCTCCCGTAGAGCTGGTGGAGTGATGACGAGGATGCGGGAGCGGTGGGTGGGAAAGCCGTTGTGGTAGTAAAATTTCTTGGCGATTCGGGTAGCGACGATGGTTTTTCCCAAACCAACCACGTCGGCGAGGAAAAAGCCGCCGTGCTTCTGGAGTTTCAGCCACCCATCGTTCACAGCATCGCCCTGGTAGCTCAGGGCCTTGACGCCTTTTGGCAGGTCAGATTCGGCGTTCGGGTCGTATTCGATGGCCGGGCCGAAATACTCGATAAGGAATTTGATGTAGAGTTCGAAGGGAGTGAGATCGTCGCGGAGGTAACTTTCGCGCACCACCCCGCTCACCGCCTCCGGCAGAACGGCAACGCCCTCGGCCCAGAGCTTTTCAAATTCATCGCGGGCAAAAACCACGTCGTCGTAGTCGTGGAGGCGGACGTTGAATTCGTAATTGCCGGCTGCATCCTCGACGCCAAGCCCGGCGGCGGTGAGATTCGACGATCCGGTGATGACCGCCCCCGGCTTGTGCTCGCAAAAACCACCTGGCAGAAAAATGTAGAGCTTCGCGTGGAGGCGTTTGATGGGATGGGCCTTGATTTGCACCCTCTTGGCCGCCACGTCCGCGATGAACTGGCGGATGCCGTCCTCGACCTCTTTGCGGTAGGGGGCTCCCTGCACGTCCGTCTCGATCTGTCTGCGCACGGCGGCCAGCGTCTTGTCGGCGTCCCCAAGCAGAAGCAACCCCTTCCGATGCTGCTGGGCAAGCTGCGCATCGACATCAATCCCGACCAAGATGCGGATGACCGGGACTTTTTCCAAATGGGGCCGAAGCGCAAAATACCCGGATGCCCGAAGGTAGCCGACAAGCGCATCGAAGCGCTCGATGTCGGGGTTGTGGGCAAAAACGCCTGCAAACTTCTTCAGCAGGGTGTTTTCACCCTCGTTGGTGAAAAAGCGCGTGCTCATTCGGGGCGGCTACCCCGCACAGGGGTATTCTCGTGGTCGTCACATACCGAAATCACGGGAACCACAACAACCGTGCCGAATTTGGTCCGAATAGCGGTTCCGGCGAGGCTTGTCTTGTTCTGGTCTCCGGAGAGTGCCGATGCCATAAAGAGGGGAGACTGATACAAAACCCGGCCTGCCGCGAGCGCAAAAGGGCGCGAAAAGCCGGATTGTTTCGAATTGGCGCGGAATCGGGCCAAGGACGCGTCCGAGAAAGTCCGATCACGGGCGTCACACGTCATCTGAAGGTGGTTTTTCACAATCCCGGCTCCTCACTCCGGCGGAATTCACGAATCATCGAAGGCGGCCGTGGTATTCCGAGCGCATCGTAGAGGTGGAAATGGACGGCCCTCACCAGTGTCAGGCAGGCTGTTTGATAAAACTGAACCGCCTCTGGATCCTGCACTTTCGCCCTGGTCAGATGCGCAACGGCCTTATTCGCTGCCCGATATGCAAAGCGAAGAGCCCGACTGGTGAATTCTGAAGATACTTCCTCCGGTCCTGAAGCCACGATCTTCTCTCGAAGGACCGGTGCCAAGTGCTGCCCATCATGGCGAGAAAAGGAGCAAATCGTGATATCGTCTGTGTGTCCCGTTCCGGTCTTCCCTTCCAGAAAATCGAGCATGGTGCGACAGGTGATGATCCCCGTCTCAACCCAGGCGTTCGTTACCAGCGCAACATGACCTCGCATTTCGTGCCCGGTATCGAATCGAAGGGTCACCGAGCGGGTGCGCGGTTCGGAATTCAATATCCGGAGAGCATGGAAGCAGGCGTCCAGGTTGCCGAGGCGATATGGAATGTGTTCCTCAAGAAAGGACTTTTGATCAAAAGTATTCATTTCGGGCGGCAGTGTAGCAATTCAGGTGGGACAACGAGCGTCCTACTTTAAAAAAATCAACGTCCAGCAAAGAATTGCGGGCAAACGTGCTTTTCGCCATCGGAGCGACTGCCAAGGGGGGGCAGGATTTGCCGTCTTGCTCGGTTGGCCCCTCAACTATGGATTCTCGACCGAGACACACCGTTTCAATGTCGAGTGCGCCGTCCCGACTGAACATTTCAACTCTCGCGCGAGCCCGGCAACCGTTCCATCCCAAGCCTCGATGATGTTTTTCTCCTCATCCGTCCACTTCCGGGCAACCCTTCCCAGCTTCCGCCCGATCTTCGCCAGCCGGATTTTGGCCGCCGCAAGACCGGCAAGCGTCCGTTCCTGGATGATCTCCCTCTCAAATTCGGCAACTGCCATCAAGACGTGCAACTGTAGTTTTGCCGCCGGGTTCGAGGAAGAGGTGTCGATGCCCTGAGAAGTTGCGATCAAGGCGACCCCGTGATCGTTCATCTCTCCAAGCATCTGCGCCAAGTGCGTCAGCGACCTGCCAAGCCGGTCCATTTTCACACACACCACCGCATCAAACTTGTGCTTTCGGACTCCCTCCATCATCACGTCCAACCCATCCCGAGATGACTTCGCTCCGGAGATGACATCCCGAAACTCGGTGACGTTCTCCCATCCGCGACGGTTACAGTATTCGAGCAACTCCAACCGTTGCGGCTCGGTCGTCTGGTCCTCGGTGGACACCCGGAAGTAAACCGCCACTCGCATTTTTCCTCGCCTGTTTATGTGTTTCGTATTCACGCCATCCTATACGAACGAGGTCGCCGCCAGTAAACGGATATGTTCAAAATCCCTTCGTATCTTGAACGGCGGAAACTGGAGGGAGCTTCCCTCTACGCAACGCGTTCATTTTGTCACCCCGTTTCTTGAACGCCCATTTCGATGGACTTCGGCTCGGCAATCTCCGGGAACCTGCGAAGCGCCTCTGGGCTCTGGCGCATCCGGGCGAGGATCTCATCGGCGGAAAGAAAGCTTTCTGCATCCACTCTCACATTTTTAGCAGGCAAGCCTTCTCTATACGCAAGTTCAAGCGCAACCGAACTCAGCCGGGTTTTATGATCTGGCATCTCCAAAAGCTGTTTTGTCTCCTTGTCGTAAACGTGATACGTCGCGTGCTTTGCCTCGCGGATGGCTTTCATTAAATCCTCTCCGTCCAAATCGGCGTTCAAGTCGGCCAGCCGCGCGGCGGCACGGACCACTCGACGAATCGCAGGCACTTTCTTTGTCAGGGCGACCATTTTCCTTTCCGCGCGCGCGAGGGCTGGGTTTTGCCTTTCTTCGTCCTTTTCGACGGTGGCGGGTTGGTTATTGAAGGCATCTGCGGCTGTGGGCATGATTTTTAGCGAGGATTTCATTTTTTGATGGGCTTGGGTCTATTTTGGACTGCTTGAAAAGTTGGAGTGCGATGCTGCTTGAGCGTGCTCGGTTTGGGCTTTTTTCGGGGCTGTGAGCCCGGTGGAGGGCTTTGGCGAGGTCCCGGAGGGTTCCGCTACCAAGAAGCCTGCTTGACTCCCCGGCGCGAGATACAGGATTCGTTTGCCGGTTGAATCGGCAACGGTTTGCAGGGAGTCGCGCATCCAGTCTTCGTATTCGGGCAAGATCGCTTTCGTTGGCTCGCCGCGCCAGCGGACGGATACCGCCCCGCTTTCGACGGTGAGGATTGCGGTCGGCGATCCGCCGCGGAAGGTTTGGATGAATTTCATGTGGTTGGTATTTTTTGCATCTGGGTTTGGTTAAGCATCGGGAAGGGGCCTCGGGCGGGATTTGCTCCTCTGTGCTGAAAATATCAGGAGATGTTGGCAGGGGTTTCTTTCCGAGGTGTTCGCGGTGGAGATGCTGATGTTGGCAGCTACACCAAGTAGGCTGCCGCCAACAACAGCCCACTGGTCTTGCGGCGAGATGTTGGCAACGGCTTGCCGCTATTGCCGCCATCATTGCCAATATCTCAAACGAGGGTCTGTTCATGCCGGGAGATGTAAATTGCCGGTCGGGTTCCAGAACGAGCGATCCGCCATTCAAAAACCTTCCCATCGGCGAGCATCAGGGACAGAAGGGATCGGCATTTCTTCTCTCCGATACCTTTTTTGTTCCATCGGGCGAGCAGTTCATCTTTCGGGAGGCTCCCGGAGATGGGGACAAAGGAGATCAACTCTTCTTCCGAAGCCTCTGCCTTCCCGTTCTTTGGCCGGACGCCTTCAACCTCGGCCTCGGTCGCATCCCTCCATGCAATCGAATTCTCGCTGTGGCAGAAAAGGCGCTGAAACTCGGTTTCGCCTTGTTCGTTCGACCACTGGAGCCGCTTCGTCCGCTTCGCCCCGATAAACTTGAACGCGGCGGGATTGGTTGTCGGTTCAATGACGATGATCGCCCTCGCCCAATTTGTGAGGTCCGCGCCCCCGGCTCCCGAATACATCCAGTCCGATGCTCGCCAAAGTGTGGTGTCGCGATTCGTTGTTTTTGGCGTGTGGTGATTGAGAATAACAGCACAGCGAAATTCTTCGAGTAGCGGGTTGAGTCCATGCCGGCAGAATGCTGCCAGCGCCTTCATGTCGGTCGGATCGTCGCCCAGGTATGCAAGCAGGGGGTCGATTCTCAGTATGTCGGGGCGGTGCCTTTCCAGCAATGGCCGGACAACATCCTGTAGGAACAAAGCGCCGGTGCGCGTCTTCTCTGATGCTGTCAGGAGGTTTTGCAGGCAAATCCTCTCTGCGTCTGCATCAAATCCCATCGCGCCCCAAACTCCCCGAATCATCTCCACAAGGTCGCCGCGGTCGTTCTCGGCCTGTATCTGGAGGATCTTCAGCGGGCGTGCCGGGTGGATTCCGAAAGCTGGTTTCCCGATAGACCAGCAAACGTCCATCTGAACGGATGCGGAGGATTTGCCGATCCCGGAGGGGCCGACAAACAGCATCCCGCCTTCGCGGCAAAGAAAGCGATCACCAAGCAAGGTGTCCTCCGGATTGGGTTCCTCGTGGCGGATCGAGAGGAGGGGGATTGCCTCGGGCGGAGGCTGTCGCCCCTCGGGGCGGGAATCCTGCTGGGGCTGTGGGTCTCGGAAAGACTGGATGTTGCGGGGCTCGTCCGGGGGCTCGGCAGCGGCGGACATCACTGCTCGGAGTTCTTTGAACCGGGAAGAGGATCCTGGGGCTGTGGCGCTGGTGCTGGGGGCGGGAAATCCTCCGGTGATTCCCTCTGCGAAAATTTCAAATCGTGGTTTGCTCATAATGGTTGTGAAAAGTCGTCACAATCGAATGCGGGGGTGATTGGATCGGTCGGTGATTTCGGATAGGTCGGAAGCTCGCAAATCGGGGTGTCGTCGGCACCGGGGTTCAAATAGTAGAGACTCTGCCAGCGGTCCTTTTCTGCCCGGTGGCATTGCGGGAGCCGGGTCAATCGAACGACGGTCATTGCTCCATCGTCAGCCCCCAGGGTGACGAGAGCCGGGGCCAGCTTCGTTTTCAACTCGCGCCAGTGGTCGGCGGTGTCGGCATCAACTTTGACGAGGGAGTGAATGGATTTTCCGCCGCTGGAATAGACCGCCACAATCGGCAGCGGAATTTGGACGAGCGCTGCGAGCCATAGCGCCGGGTCCGCTTTGTCGCTTTCAATGACGAGGTATCGAAAGGCGGTGATATTCTCCTCTGCCCTGCGGGTTCTCCCGGTCGGGTTGGTGTCGCCTTTCAGCCGGTCGAGGTTCCGCCATTGACCGTCAACGGGATTGCAGAGAAACCATGCGCCCTTGCCCTGAGTGGGTTTTGTGAAGCTGTCGAGCTGCCGGGCGTTGTATGGCTCGCCCTGCGGCGGTCGGGTCCATAGCGTTTGCCCTTGGGATACAAATTCCGAAAAGCAAAGAACGTGCTCGCCCGGCTGGTAGAGCGAATGCAGGAAGCTGGCCGGGGTCCGGTTATCCGGTCGGATCGGAGAACGGCCGGCAAGGTCGGCAGTTTCGAATCCATCCATGCGCCGGGCGAGTGCTTCCAATCGGCTCGGCTTGAATGTCGGCTTGACCGTGCGCGGTCTGAACGACAGCCCGGTTGTCGAGTCGCTGGGGGTGTGAAACTTCGGGATGTCGCCGGTTGTTAGTGGGCGAGAATTCTTCGAATGCTGATGCAGGTATTCCGCCGCCTGCTCATGGCTCGCGCCTTGCTCACGAAGCACATTGTAAACGTGGTAGCACCAGCCATGAACCCCCATCCCCTCGCCGGACCTCGGGCACGGCGGGATTTCGCGAATGCGTGTCGCGCGGTTCACAGGCGGCCCTCCCTGTATGCTCCGGCGAGTTTCGCGTTGTCTTGTTGGCCGGCCGGCAGAAATTCAACAGGAAAGCGCAAGTTGTCCAGCCACTCCCGAAATTCCACATGGGTCAAAGCCACCCGCGCCAATCGGATTGACTCCGCCAATGGAGAAGTGTATTGATGAATAGTCTCTTCGTCGGAGATCGCGCCTTGCCTGCCAGCGGGCGCTTCTTCGTTTTTAGATGCGGGCGCAAAAAAGAATTGCTTGAGAAAAATATTTTAAAATATTTGTATCAAATTGGCTATCAGTTTGATACAAACACTCCATGCGAAATATCGTGGTGCCCGAG
>Ga0247840_10008902_pt1 | contig 13222 bp, 9 predicted proteins | sample LaCruzMarch2015__FD_192404 | JGI IMG/M metagenome (GOLD analysis project Ga0247840, IMG submission 192404) | Freshwater microbial communities from meromictic Lake La Cruz, Castile-La Mancha, Spain - LaCruzMarch2015_17m | ecosystem: Environmental > Aquatic > Freshwater > Lake | place: Spain...
CAGGAGTGTGTTTGCCGCGGTTTTCGCGTCGCCAGCGCACAAGTTTTTCAAAAGTCAGCCGACGGGGCCGATCCTGTCATTTTGTTTTTGCGCCCGCATCTGGTAATCCGCCCGCCGCCGCTCAGGTCACCGGAATAAACCGTGTCCGTATTCTTCGCGCCGATGCTCAGGGTATTGTTGCCAATGGCGATCGCGTCCGAACCCTGGAGTCCCCCCAGGTTGTAGGTGTTGTTACCTGAGACTGTGAAGGTGACCGACTGTGCTCCACTAGCCCCTGCATCCAGCGTCGAGTGCTGGACGGCATTGACATGGCCCAGAGCCAGCGTGCCGTTATTGACTGTCGTGATGCCACTGTGGGTGTTGGCGGCAGTGAGTGAAAGCGTGCCATTCCCCTCCTTGGTGAAACCATAGCCGGCGCCCCCATCACTCATGATCCCATTTAAGGAAGTGGCACTGGCACCGGTCGAAGTCAGTATCCGGTTTCCTGTCAATGTCGCGTTCCCATTGTAGGAGATCGCCAACCCTCCGTTATTGAGATTCACGTTTCCGCCAAGGATGAGGGTGTTTGCAAAAGTGCGCGAGGCCACACCGGAAAAGATGGCGCCTCCGTTCAGGGTCAGGGTCCCGGTGCCGAATTGGCTATTTGTCCCATCCGCGCCATTGGTTGTCAGCAGGCCTTCGTTCAAAACAAATCCCCCGCTGAAAGTGTTGTTTCCGCCCGAGGCGGCGGAGAATCCCAGCGTCAAAACGCCGGCGCCATTTTTGGTGAGGCTATAGCCGATTCCGACGTCCGAGATATTCCCGCCGAGGATTGTCGTGCCGACCACCTCAAGCGTGCGGTTCCCATTCGCAAGTGTGACGTTGCCGGTGTAGGTGTTTGTGCCGACGCCGACACCCCCAAGCGTGGCGTTCCCTCCAATCACGACCGCATTGCTGTAGGAACGACCACCGCTGCCGTTAAGAATCTGACCTCCGTTGATGGTCAGGGTTCCGTTTCCAAAAGAAGCTCCATTCCCGGCATCAACGGCACCTTGATTCAGCGTGAAGCCGCCACCGTAGGTGTTAGCGACAGCAAACGACATTGTCAGGTTACCTGTGCCGTTTTTGGTAATGCCTCCTGGCCCGGAGATTAAACCGCTTAACGAGAGGATATTGCCTGCATGCGTAATCAAAACGGACGATGTCAGCGTCGTGTTGGCGCTGATGGTTGCATTTTTGCCAACCGCGACGTTGATTTGAGCGCTGGAAGCCCCGTTATCAAAGGTCAGGCTGCCACCCGAACTGCCAGCCACGGTGAACGTGCGGGTGAGTCCGAAATCAAGGATCCCCACTGTCCGGTTGCCCACCGCCCCGTCAATCGTCACGGTGATAGAGCTTGAAAGACCGGTGTTCAGGGTGACGGTGGAATTCGCCCCACCGGGCACGGGGGATGGAGCTCCTGTCCAGTTAAGCGAATCGGACCAAACCCCGGAACCTTTGCCGCCAGCCCACGACCCGTTCACCTGTGCCGATAACTCGCCCAGTGTTCCTGCAGCCATGAGCGCCACCATCGCGAGTGATTTCAGAGATTGAAAAGTCCCGACCGTTTTCTTGGAGCTTCGTGAGCGGCTTAATCCGCGCAATGGTGAAGGTGGCTTTTTTTTCATGGCTTCGGGCGGAGTGATGGACATAATATTAAGTTGTATAGACGCGAGGTTAGCCAAGCAGACACGCCGGAGGACATCGTGTCAAACGGGCCGGCGTGTAACAGTTACAGCCCCTCCACTCAGGCATGGGGAGATTTTGCAGATGAAGCATCCCCGGGAATTCTCCAGCCGGTGAGGTCCGGGGCCGGGTCGGGAGAGACACGTTCCGCAATAATCCTCGTATAACCTGGCATGGCAACTGTTACATGCGAATTGCTTGGCGGCATGCCCTCGTGCCAATTATCAGTCATTCGATGCGGCCCTTCATCGCTATTGAAACCACTTCCTCAACGCATGGTTGAGCCCCTGACCAAGCCGATGTGGTTTTCCGGGCCGGGAGGAACGGCGAAAAAGCTCTTCATCTTTTGCGCGGTGTTCTGCTTCCTCCTCCCGGGCCTCCCCGATTCCATCGCCGCCGGCCCGCCCGATGGCGGAAAGGCCCGCGTTCGGCTGGGTGTCTCCGGCTTGCCGGATCCGAGCGGAACCGAGCCGATGCAAATTGCCGCGTTGCGCATTCAGGAGGAATTCCAGAGAAGGCACCCCGGGATCGACCTTGTCGCGGTCGAGGGGATTCGCCTTGAAAACATGGTGACCGAGACCACCACGGTGATGTTGATTGCCGGCGGGATCGCGCCCGACGTCCTGAAGATGAACTTCCGGAGCGCGGATGGTTTTATCAAGCAAGGCATGGTGGCCCCGCTGGAAGAATTCCTCGACCGGGAAACGCCGGCGGCCCGCGAGGAAATTCTGGCGCGGATCCCGAAGCAGGTGATCCCCGTGGTGAAGCGTGTCGGCCCGGACGGGGAGCGCCACCTGTATGGCCTTCCGACGGATTTTAAATTCACGGGAATCTACTTCAACAAGGAACTCTTCCGGCAGGCGGGACTTCCCTTGCGGGCGCCAAAGGACTGGGACGAGCTGGTCTTGTTTTGCGGGGAGCTTAAAAAGCTCGGGCCCGGCATCAATCCCCTGAATCTGGCGCAGGGTTCGGTGGCGAGTTGGAATCTTTTGACCTTCATCTGGTCCTCCGGCGGTGAGGCTGTCGTGGAGACGGCCCCCGGCGAATGGCGGGCCGCATTCGATTCGCCCGCAGCGGTGACGGCCTACGAGTTTTACTACAAGCTCGTTGAGGCTGACCGTCTGGCGAAGCGGATCAGTCTCCAGGGCGGGCTGCAAAAAACGGGAATGGTTTTCAGCTACGTGGGGGACTCCCTTGTCATCGACCCCGAAAAGTTCGGCTTCGGAGCTGTGCCGGCCGGACCCACCGGCCTGCGCGGGGCGGAAATCAATGCCGCCGTGCTTGGCGTCTTCTCCGGAATTCAGAATCCCGCCACCAAGCAGGCGGCCTGGGAATACGTGGCATTCATGTCCGGCCGGGTGGCGGAGGAAATCAAGGTTCGGACGCTGGTGGAGCTCGGGCTTGCCGCCCAGGTGAACCCGGTTCTCTTGAAACGCTACGGATACCATCAATACCTCCGCCTCATGCCCGCCGGCCTCGAGGCGGAATTCTCTCTGGCGCTGGAGAGTGGAAAGCCGGAGCCATACGGAAAGAACTGCAATCTTGTCTATAGCGAGATGACTTATCCGCTGGATCAGATCCTGCTCAGCCAGCTGATCGCCAGGCTGTGGTCGGAAGGGGATCAGGCGGGGGTGCGGGCGGAAATCCAGGCGATATTAGGCCGCGCCGTTGTTAAAACGAACGAGCGAATGCTCGGCTACGTGCCGCCGGAAGATATGAAAATGCGGCGGATCGTGGCCGTGCTGGTCGTTGTGGTGATTTTTGGAGGGTTTCTTTGGCTCGGCGTCCATATCTGGCGCATTTTCTCGCATGCGGGGGCTCTCACATCGAAGCCCATCGCTTCCAGAAGCATGCTGCCGTGGCTCTTTCTGGCTCCCGCTATTGCCCTTAAGCTGGTCTGGAGCTACCTGCCGCTCATCCGGGGCACGGGGATGGCCTTTCAGGATTACCAGCTGATCCTCCCCTCAAAGTTTGTGGGCCTCGACAACTTCGCCAATGTTCTCTTCGACGGGGCGTTCTGGAATTCCCTCCTGGCCACGTTCCATTACGCCGCCTGGACTCTCACGATCGGATTCGCCGCGCCGATCGCCCTCGCTTACGCGCTCCACCTCATCCCGAAACATAAAATCCTGTTCCGCATTCTCTACTACCTCCCGGCGGTGATCAGTTCCGCGGCCGTCTTTTTTCTTTGGCGCGAGCTTTTTGGGGCGGAGAGTGTCCTGAACCAAATGTTGCGCATGATGGGATTTGAAGCCCGCCGCGCCTGGACGGACGAGCCCGCTTTGGCGATGCTCAGCTGCGTGCTCCCGGGAATATGGGCGGGTGTGGGCCCGGGATGCCTGATCTACCTTGCGGCGCTGAAAACCATACCGGTCGAGCAGTTCGAGGCGGCGGAAATCGATGGGGCCGGATTCCTTGCCAAAACACGCATCATTGTCTTTCCGGGCCTCAAGGGGCTGATCCTCATAAACTTCACTGGTGCCGTCGCGGCCTCATTCCATGGGGCGACCAATATCCTGATCATGACCGGAGGAGGGCCCAACGGAGCCACCGAGGTGACCTCGCTGCTGCTGTTTTTCGAGGCCTTCACCCGCCTGCGATTCGGACACGCCACGGCCATGGCCTGGATTATCGGCAGCATGCTGATCGGGTTCACCGTGCTCCAGCTCCAGCGCTTGAGCAGCATGGAATTCAAAACCGCCAAGTAGCATGATCTTCTCACCCACAACAGAGCGAAGCTTGTCCGTCAGAAGCCTCTACGCCGCGCTCTATGGGCTTCTGGTGCTGGGGGCCATCACCATGATTGTTCCGTTTCTCATCATGGTGACGGGTTCGGTTGACCCGCGGGCGCATTCCGATGGCGGGATGTTTTTCCCCACCTACCTCACAGACCGGGAGGTGCTTTGGGAAAGATACCTGGAGACAAAATACCACGGCTTGGAGGATTATTACCGCTTGGCGTGGAACTCTCCCGTCGCTGCTTTCCGCGGGGCCGGACCCTCGCTCCACGGTGCCGATGACACGGCCATGCTGGCATTGTGGGAGCGCTTTCTCGCGGAGGAGAAGCCGGGAGATCACCTTTTTGCTGCGGGCTTCCTGCGTCCGAACACCCGCATGCCATCGACGAACGGATTCGCTTTTCGGGACTGGCTTCTGAAAAGGTATGGCTCGCTGGAAAATCTCAATGCGTCGCTGGGCACCGAGTTCTCCCGTGTGAGCCGCATCAGGGTGCCGCTCATCCGTTTGGATGGCCCCCCCCTGCCGGAAACCCATCTCATTGTCAGCTTTCAAGAATTTGCCGCCGGTCTTCCCCGGTCCCAAAAATTCGCATGGGATGTGGGCGGCTATTTCCGCACATGCATCCTCCCCCGCCTTACCGGAGTGGATGTGGCGGAATATAATGCCAGGTTCCAGACAGGTTATGCCTCGTATGCCGAGGTGCCCTTTCCGGCGAGCGCGCCGGTGGTCGGGCTCGAGCCATGGTTTTTCTTCGTGAGCCAGTTGCTTCGGCCCGATTTTGTCGCTTTAACGCCAGGCGGGCAGGAGCGCTGCAGGGAGGCCAATATGTCGAGGGAGGACTTTATCAGGGGCCTCGCCAAGCCGGAAGATCTGAGCGTGGTGAGCGCCGACACGCTTTTTGCCGAATGGTGCCGGGTGCGGGGAACCCCGGACGCGCGTATCCCCCAAGCGTCTCTCGACCGCGAGGCTTTTTTCCGGGAAAGCGGGTTTTGGAGAAACCAATTTCTCACGATGAACTACCGGCTGGTCATCGACGAAATCCTGGTGCACGGCACGGCCATACGGAACACGTTCATTCTGGTGATTCTCTCCGTCGGAGGGGCGCTCCTGATCAATCCGCTGGCCGCCTATGCCCTCTCGCGCTACAAGATGCGGGCGTCATTTCACATCCTCTTGTTTTTTCTTGCCACGATCGCCTTCCCCAGCGAGGTCACGATGATTCCTGTTTTTCTCCAGCTGAAGGAGTTTCATCTGCTCAACACCTTCGGAGCTTTGGTGCTCCCGGGTTTGGCAAACGGCTTCTCCATCTTTCTGCTCAAGGGTTTTTTCGACAGCCTGCCGCGGGAATTATACGAAGCCGCCGAGCTGGACGGAGCCGGCGAATGGACCATGTTCTGGGCGATTACGATGAACCTTTCCAAACCGATTCTGGCCGTGATGGCGCTCGGGGCTTTCGTGGCCGCTTATGGAACGTTCTTCTATGCGCTGATCCTCGCTCCGGATCCCTCCATGTGGACGATCATGGTCTATATCTACCAGCTGCGGCAAAGTGTGGATACCCCGGTAGTCTATGCCTCTCTCCTGATCACCGCCATTCCCACCCTTGTGATCTTTGTGACCTGCCAAAACATTATTCTCAAGGGAATCGTCGTCCCCTCGGACAAATAGCCAATGGGAGATCCAGGAAGCAAGATGTTGCCTCCCTCAAAGCCCCGTCGGGAGAAATGCCTGTCCCGCTGTTTTCATTTCAAATAGGACGAGAGGGAACCGCCCCATGACAAAATCCAGAAGACTCACCATCGAGGAGATGGATCAAAATTTCCAAAACCTTCCCGGACCGGAGGCGCTGGATTGGATCGATGCATTTGATGATCGCTTGGCATTGCGCGGCCTGGCCTGGATCGAAGAAAACCGCCTCGCCCGCAATTTCCGGCGTTTCCCCGGGCGGGCGGGACCGGCATTTTCCGACCGGGTCTGTGATCTCGCTCGCTGCCCGGCCGGCGTTTTTCTCTCCTTCACCACAGATTCGACCAACATCAGCGTCCGCATGGCGCTCGCGAATCTTGAGCAGATGAGCCACATGCCCGCATCGGGCATGGCTGGGGCGGAACTGTTTTTCCGCGACGGATCGGCATGGATACCGGCCGCGGTGGCAATCCCCCCGAAAGACGAAACCGCTTTTTCCTGCTCGCTCGTGGAAGCGGGGCGTCCGCAGGAGAGGGAATACCGCCTGTATTTTCCGCTCTACAAAGAAGTCGAGTCCCTGGCGATCGGTCTGGATCCGGGGGCACGGGTCGCGCCCTCTCCGGCCCCGGGTGTTTCCCGGCCGGTCTTTTTCTATGGCACATCGATCACCCAGGGCGGATGCTCCAGCACGGCGGGGGCGGACTTTGTTTCCACTCTGGGGCGGATGCTCGACACGGAAGTGATAAATTTCGGCTTTTCCGGAAACGGGAAGGGAGAGCCCGGCATGGCCAGGTTGATCCGCGAGATCGACGCGGAAATGTTTGTGCTCGATTTCGCGGCCAACGCCGACGTGACGACCCTCGACTCGGTGCTGCCCGATTTCATCGGCCTGCTCCGTGAAGTGCGGCCCGCGACTCCATGCGTTCTTTTGGGCAACCCATCCTACAATCAGCGTCTTTGGAATCCGAGGGTCCACACCAGGCTCGACCTTTCCCGCGACATCTTTATGCAAACCTACCTGGACCGCAAAAACGGAGGTGATCGCAACGTGTATTTCATCGATGGGGACGCGATCCTGCCAGCGGGTGTCAGTGGAGCTTATGTCGATGGGGTGCATCCCACCAGCCATGGCTTTGCCCTCATGGCTGAAAATCTCGCCCCCCAACTGCGTGCCATCCGCTTGCAAGGCCGTTCCATGAAATCTTAAACCCGCCGTTCGAGGCCTTCCCGGGGGCCCCAAATATCTTGCGCGGACGCCTCGGACGGCATTCTCCCACATCTTTAGAAAGCTGGGCGGGATTACGCGGTGTTGGGTGTGCTGATCCCTAGGAGGATCCTATACCCTATGGGTATTATATATTTTTTAATTTCTGACATATAAAAAAGAGAGTCCGTAACGTCCGTTACAGGATATAGGACATAGTATGGCCTACCAACCCCGCACCTGTTCTGATGAGGGGCGCAGAACATCGGTTGGCACATGCCAGATCCACAAACAAGTTGTGAAATGCCGTCCGAAGCGTCCGTGATCCCTGCTCAGACGGGAGCAAGGACATAAAACGAAATGCTAAGACCAGCGATTGACTAGGTCTAACCGTGCTCATAGCGCATGTAAGTTCTGTTAAACACTGGTCCAAGCGATTGCAGCTTTTAGGCATAACCATTGACATTGCGCTATAATACTGCGATAATCAGTTGTAATGGATGGGGTTGCATGGACCTAACTGGCAACTCTAATTCCTCAAGGAAAGGATAATTCAATGAGTTACTTAGATTTTGCCAACGGCATAAGTGCGCGAGAAGTTCAGTGTAGTAAAGACGAAGAGCGCAAATCAAAGCTGCGTAGCGAATGGCTCCGCGCCGAGCGTCTTCTTTCCATCCTACGTCCGATAGACGCATCACCTCCCCAATCTGACACCCTCTTCGCCAAATGGTGCGATAGTCCCAAAACGCGCCCACGCACAATCAGTGATGAGCAATGGCCTTCAGAAGCGACTGAGACCGCCTACGGGCCGCCTGTCTTGCCCGGCAAGGTCGCTAATCTTGAAACAGTCGCTGCCAGTCTGAACAGCGAAATCCGATTGATTCATCATGGCATTGAAAACACCTGGTATGTGCACGATTATGCCGTCGACGCTTTCAGACCAACTACTGTCGGGAAACTCGAGTTTTTCACAAAGGCTCTGCTCAATCGAAAAGCCAATTCGCTGTCGAGACCGGGATGTGACCTTATCTTGGCTATGCGCCCCTTTGCCAGCAAGATCGTGGACTTGGCCAGTGAGCTACTTACTGCCGATACGACTTTCTTCAGCGGTGATTTTGGTGCAAAGAGATATATCGATGGTAAAATCGTCGAGCCGTTCGCAACCTTGTTCCACAAACTATTCGCAGAACAAGCTGTTGAGCCGAAACCCGGAGCGATACTTGCTGCTCCAGATGCCTACCAGGGTTACTGGGGATTTTGCCAGACCAACAACATGCCCGCATTACGCCGAAGGGTCTTTAAGGAAAAATTCACCAACGAGACCATGTCGCGCTGGGGTATCGGCATGAGGAACGACTTGTTGGTTCCTTCTGATCAGGGAGAAAAGTCACGCGCTTGCCAAGGTTGGCGAGGCCTTTCGCTGCGTCCAGAGGTTGGCTTAAATTGACGCTCCGTTCAATCCGCTCGCTCCGCACTGATCCGCTTGCATGGTAAAAGTCGATCAGTGGCTTTTTGCCATGGTGCCGAAATCGGACGGCTGCACGCTGGCTTCAGAGGCGTCACAGTGTCGTCGTAACCGAGCTGGCAACCAATGGTGAGCAGCCAGATGCCATCGGCTGGCGTGGCTGGCCCTCCACCCGGATCGAGTGCAAGGCCACAGTCGCCGACTTCCTGGCGATGGAGACGGTCTCCGCCCCCGGCAAGCCGGAGGAAGGCGAAGCCCCCGAGGATTCCGGACCACTATGAGGGAATCCGGCGCTGACGCGTAAAAGACCGGTGTTCGGGCTGGACGAAATCGCCCACCGCCGATCCTGGAGGATTGTGAGTTTTCCTTGGCGGCATAGCGGAGGGACCTCGAGCCCAGGGCTATCTATTTTTCTGCGTTCGGCTACCCTGCACTCATGAGAAAAATCCTCCTACTGGCCATGATCGTTGTGATCGGAGCGCTTCTGGCAATCGCCGGTTGCCGCACCTCCCGGTCGGGCTACAAGTCCGCCCCTTATACGGTTGTGCGCTCGGACGGTGATTTTGAGTTGCGGGACTACCCTGCGCTCAAGTTGGTAGAAACCGGGATGAAGGACGGGGGATCAGGCGGGAGCTTCAGCCGGCTGTTCCTCTTCATCACCGGCGGGAACGATGTCGGAAAGAAGATAGCCATGACGACTCCGGTATTCATGGCCGGCGGCGAGAGCACGATGGCATTTGTCATGCCTGCGGATCTGGGGAAGGTGCCCCAGCCGACGGAAGGGTCGGTGACGGTCAGGGAGATGCCTGCGGGGCGGTTTGCCATCCTGCGCTTTAGCGGTAATCGCAGCCCAGAGCAGGAGGCGGAACACCTGGAACGCCTCCAGACGTGAGTAGTCGATCAGCACCTCAAGGGATCAGCGGCCCCGGTGTATGCCTATTTCGATCCTCCGTGGACGCCGCCGTTCCTGCGCCGGAACGAGGTCATGCTGCGTATCGACCAGTAGTGACCTCGCCGCCAAGCTCAAAGCGGCAGAGGGATTTGCGAGCATGGGCACCGGAGGCACGCGTCCTCGCCATTTTGCAGGCGTGCAATTTCGCAAAATGCCGATCATGATTCTCGCCAATCCAGCCGTATTCCGTCCGATTCATTCCACCGATGACCCGTGCGCCGAATAGTTCCATGACCTCGAAGCTTCCCATCAACCTCGAAAACCTCCTGCGGCAGAGGCAGGTGGAGGGCGAACGGATCGAATACAAGGCGGGCTGGAACCCGGATGCGATCTTGCGGACACTGTGCGCGTTTGCCAACGACTTCGAGAACCTAGGCGGGGGATACGTGGTGATCGGGCAGGACTGCGATGCCAACGGGCTACCGGTGTTTCCGCCCACAGGTGTCCCGGATGCCCAACTCGACAAGATCCAGCGGGAACTGCTGGGATTCTGCAACCTGATCCAGCCTCCGTATTTTCCGCTGCTGAGCGTGGAACGTTTCGAAGATCGCAACCTGATCGTTCTCTGGGCACCGGGCGGGCTGACCCGGCCATACAAGGTGCCGAAGTCGGTGACGGCGAAGATCAAGGAATTCCGGTATTACGTCCGCCGTTACGCCAGCACGGTAGAGGCCAAGGGCGAAACGGAACGCGAATTGATCAGCCTCACGGCTCAGGTCCCCTTTGATGATCGCGCGAACCAGATGGCCACGGTGGGCGATCTCTCCCCGCGCCTGATGGAGGAATTCCTACGCGAAGTTGGCAGCGGGCTGGCGGACGAGGTGCCCGCGCTTCCAGTGGAAGCCCTGGGTCGCCAGATGAAAGTTGTCGCCGGCCCGAGCGAATCACCCCTGCCCCAGAATGTCGGCCTGCTGTTTTTCAACGAGCATCCCGAGCGCTTTTTCCCGGTCACCCAGATCGATGTCGTCTGGTTTCCCGAGGGTGCTGGCGGCGACCGGTTTGAGGAGAAGGTGTTCCAGGGGCCGCTCGGGCGGATTACCCGCGATGCCATCAGCTTCATCCAGCGGAATTACCTCAAGGAAACGGTCATCAAGCACCCTGATCGGCCGGAAGCCGAGCGGTTCTGGAACTTCCCGCAAGCTGCCATTGAGGAAGCTGTGGTCAATGCCGTCTATCACCGTTCCTACGAGATCCGGGAACCGGTGGAGGTCCGTATTTCCCGCGAGGATCTGGTGGTGCTGAGCTTCCCCGGTCCCGACCGCTCGATCAAGATGGAGGACCTGCGCCGGGGGAAAGCCGTCTCCCGCCGCTACCGGAACCGCCGGATCGGGGAGTTTCTCAAGGAACTGGATCTCACCGAGGGCCGCTCGACCGGCATCTCCAAAATCATCAAGGCCATGGCCGCAAACGGTTCGCCTGCGCCGGAATTCGAGACCGACGACGAGCATTCCTTCTTCCTGATCCGGCTTCCGGTGCATGAAAAGGCGGCGGCATGGGCGGAGGGGTTGGAAAAGCCCTCTGGGGAGGCTACCCAAGAAACTACCCAAGAAACTACCCAAGAAAAAATTGTTGCTCTGCTGCAGGAAAATCCGGCGACGACCCGTAACGCTTTGGCCAAGGCCGTCGGCATCACGCCAGATGGAGTGAAATACCATCTGGGCAAACTGCGGGCTGCCGGAAGAATCCGTCACCATGGTCCAACGAAAGCAGGTCAATGGGAGGTCACAGAAAAATGATGAGCCATGCCCCGTGCGTCTGGCACATGCATTTCTTCGAAGCCTGTTCCAAAGGCAGGAGCCGGTGCCACGGATTTGGACGCGCTGGATGCCGTAGCCGTCTCACCGATGAGGCGATTTCTTGAACGCGGGGGAGGATGGGTTGCCGGGCAGTTTCTGCTCCTCGCGGTCCTGCTCGTGCTCTCGGTCCTGCACCCCGGCACAGGTCCGGCGGCTTGGCGTTACGCCGGTGCTCTTGTTCTGGTCGTCGCTGCCGCCGTTGCTGTCGCCGGGACAAAGGCGCTCGGCAGAAACCTCACCCCGTTCCCGAAACCAGCCGACCACGGCAAGCTGGTCCAGCACGGGATCTACGCGAAGATCCGTCATCCGCTCTACACCGCCGTGATCCTAGCCGGATTCGGCTGGGCACTCGTTTGGCTGAGCTGGCCTGCGCTCCTGGCGGCAGTGGCATTGGTGCCGTTCTTCCACGCGAAATCCTGCCGGGAGGAAGGCTTCCTGCGCCAGAAGTTTCCGGGGTATCGCGAATACGAGGCCCGCACCGGAAGGTTCATCCCTTGGATCTTTTGACTCGTACATTCTGCCCGTGGGCGTTTCCTATTGCCAAACTCGGCTAAACCCACGCTTATTCTCTCTTCCCGACATGGACATCAAACACATCACCAGCGACACCCTCCGCAGCCTGCTCGGGCTGACGGACAAAAAAGACCAGCTCATCAAAGCCGTAGCCGGCGTCGAAGACGAACTTGCCAAGGCGCTCAAGAGCATCACCACAGCGGCGCACGATGCCGTCGAATCCGTCAGCCCCGTCAAGAGCACCAAGCCCGCCAAGCCGGTCAAAAAGAAGAGAAAAATGAGCCGTGAGGCCCGCGCCCGCATTTCTGCCGCTGCGAAGGCACGCTGGGCCGCCCACCGCTCGAAAAAAGGCACAGGCAAGGCGAAGGCCCCCAAGAAGCCCAAAGCCTGAGTTGCGATCAGCCCCGCAGCAAGGAAAGCAGCGTGCCCAGCACTGCTGCGAGCAAGAGTCCAACCACCCCGGCAACGAGGAGATAGTTGAGCGGGGCAGGCGGTCGTGGGAGGCAGGCTACATGGAATCGTCTGCTGATCCACCCAACGCGCCGCCATGGGCGATCAAGCTGCTGCAAGTCAGGAATACTGCGGACAAGTCACGACTCAAAAGAATTGCCTTCTGCTTTTCTGCTTTTGGGTGCAGGCTGAACAAGTCCCTCGAATCCATGAGAATTCCTTGGCATTCCAAGTTCGCATTTCTTGCACTTTATGCCATACTACAGATCGGAGTCGGAGTAGCACATGCCCAAATAGGTGGTTTTGATCCGAGTTTCGTTACCGGCCCCATCTTGAATGCAGGGGCGAACGCAACCGTCAGGGCCATGGCAATCCAACCTGACGGGGGTGTCATCGTTGCTGGCGATTTCACTTCAATTGGAGGTGTTTCACGTAATCGAATCGCCAGACTGACCAACACCGGGGCACTGGATTCCTCGTTTCTCCCCCAGAGCGGTGCAAATGGCCCGATTTACGCGGTGGTTTTGCAGGAAGACGGAAGAATCCTGATCGGAGGGGCATTCACCACTTATGATGGCGCTTCCAGAAACCGGATTGCCCGGCTTATTGACAGTTGCAAAAGTTCTGAGATTGTTTTTAGGCAAAGTCAGCGGCATATTTTGTGTCAGGTAGCCGGAAGAATGATTGAACTAAAGTGATAGAACTTTGGATAG
>Ga0247840_10008903_pt1 | contig 13221 bp, 12 predicted proteins | sample LaCruzMarch2015__FD_192404 | JGI IMG/M metagenome (GOLD analysis project Ga0247840, IMG submission 192404) | Freshwater microbial communities from meromictic Lake La Cruz, Castile-La Mancha, Spain - LaCruzMarch2015_17m | ecosystem: Environmental > Aquatic > Freshwater > Lake | place: Spain...
AAGAATTCTAAGAGATGCAAAAACACTTTTTAGAGCGTTTCCTCTACCCTTCAAGCGTCGCTGTTATCGGCGCCACCCCGAATAAATTGGCTGTCAACTACCACCTCGTGGAAAACCTGGTCAACCTTGGCTACAAAGGCAAGATCTACCCGGTCAACCCCAACCAGGACGAAGTTTTCGGAATTAAAACTTTCAAAACTATCAACGATATCGGCGAATACGTCGACCTGGTCGTCATCTCCGTGGCCGCGCGCAACGTCCTTGAAATCATTAAGAATCTTCCCGGCGATAAAATAGGCGGCATTGTCCTCGTCACCGGGGGCTTCTCCGAGATAGGCGGGGAAGGTAAGAAAATCCAGGACGAGATAGCCCGGGTATTAAAAGAAAAGGGGATACGGGCCATCGGCCCCAACGCCCTCAGCCCGATAAACAGCTCTAATAACCTCGCCATCAGCTTTTTCAGCAGGTCCACACTGTTACGGGGCAATGTATCTTTCATCTTCCAGTCAGGCATGTACGAACCACGCTTCAACTGGATGATGTCGGATTTCCACCTCGGCGTGGCAAAGTTGATCGATCTCGGCAACAAGATGGACATCAACGAGGTCGATGCCCTGGAGTACATGTCACAGGACCCCGAGACCAGGGTCATCTGTATTCACCTGGAATCCATTAAAGGCAGCGGACGCAGGTTCTTTGAGCTGCTCAGGCAGACCACGCCCCGCAAACCGGTCATTGTCCTGAAAGGCGGGAGGACCGAGGCCGGAGCCAGGGCGGCCATGTCGCATACCGGTTCGCTGGTGCAGGGCAGCGATATCGTATTTGAATCTGCCATGAAGCAGGCCGGTGCCATCAAGGCCGATACACTGGATGATTTCCTCTACCTGGCAAAGGCTTTTTCCTACCTCCCCATTCCTAAAAGCAACCGCATCGCCATCGCCACCTTCCCCGGCGGTGAGGCTGTGCTGGCCACCGACACGGTTTATCAGAACGGCCTGGTCATGGCCGAGCCGGGGAAAGCCAGCTACGAGAGGCTGCACAAGACCTTTCCTGCCTGGGAGATAGCCCTCAACCCTTACGACTTCGGCATCATCTATACCTTCAGCTCTTTCAACAACAACCATGGCGCTTTCATCGAGGCCATGGCCGATGACGACAACGTAGATTGTATGGCCGTCCAACTGCCTCCCCCGGTCTTTCCCATCGATCCCGAAAGTTTCTGCTCTCCCTTCCTGGCCGCCCCCCGCAAAGGCAAACCCCTGGCTATCTGGCCGCCCCACATGCTGCGCTTCGATACCGACCTCATCACCTGGCTGGAAGCCCACTCCATCCCCGTCTTCCCCTCGGCTGCGATTTCAGTCAGGTGCCTGGCTGCGCTGCACAGGTATGGAAAGTGGTTGGCGTCAATTAAATAGGGGATGTTATTTTTTCAATTCGTCGGCGATGCCGGCAGCCCATTTGTTAATGGCATCCCAGTCACGGAAATCCCCGGTCGGGGCCTTTACACTCTTGAGCACCCATTTCTCAAACAAACTCATCTTCTTGATATCAATGGCCCCGTGGAATAGGGCGACGTCCCGCGGTTTGATGCTCTCGATGAGGGACCTTTGCGCTTCGGGGAAACGCCAGCCGTGCAGTAATTCCGTTGGGTCCCCTTCGCCCATCGGGCCGCTGGAAAAGATCCACACCGGCCTCCCGGACAGTAGCCTCTCGTTTTTCTGCACGAATTGCGCCATCTCCTTCCTCCACATCGCTATGTAAACCGCGCTCCCCAGTACAAAGGCCTCATAGGAAGCCGGGTCTTTTACACCTTTTACGGGCAGTACATCAACATGCAGGCCGGCTTGCTTGAGTGTATCTCCTATCTTCCCGGCGATCTCCGCCGTGGTTCCATGTTTTGAGGCGTAAGCCACCAATACACTGTTTTCCATTTGAAGCGGTCCCTCCTGTCAATCGTTAGTGCGGCTTTAATAAGCCCTTAACAGCTTCGGTCAATCCCTTCAGCGGCTGCATCTGCGCCTGTGCATCCTTCCTCCATTTCAACTCCACGCTGTCGCCCTTGAGCGTGCGCGCGCTGACCACTATCCTGAGAGGTATGCCCATCAGGTCGGCATCGTTGAATTTTACACCCGGCGACTCCGGACGGTCATCGAAAAGCACCTCTATGCCTGCCGCGAGTAGTTCCGCGTAGATCGCTTCGGCCGCCTCCATTACCTGGGTGTCCTCAACCTTGAGCGGGCAGAGGCAAACATGGTAAGGCGCGATCGGCAATGGCCAGATGATGCCCTTTTCATCGTGGTTCTGCTCAACGGCTGCTGCCAGCAGCCTGCCCACACCTATGCCGTAGCATCCCATGATGATCGGCTTGTTGGCCCCATCCTTGTCCAGGTAGTAAGCACCCAACCGTTCGCTCAGGAATGTGCCCAGTTTGAAGACGTGGCCGACCTCGATGCCCTGCTGCGAGAGAAGCTTGCCGCTGCACTTCGGGCACTGGTCTCCCTCCCTGGCAACCGCAATATCGGCCAGAGTGTCAACCTTGAAATCGCGGGGATAATTGACGTTTTTCAGGTGCGTATCAGGTTTATTGGCCCCTGCCACGAAGTTGCCGCCCAGCTTGATCGAGTCGTCGGCCACTATCCTATGACCCTCCAGGTTGATGGCCGAGGCATAGCCGGCGACAAGACCAGCCTCCCGTGTTTCAGCTTCAGTGGCCATGTGAAAATCGCTGCACTTAACAATGTTTTTCAGCTTGGTCTCATTAACATCCAGGTCACCCCGGATGACTACAAACACCATTTCTCCATCTGCAACGTAAAATACGGATTTCAATGTCTGTTCCGCCTTCACCCCCAGGAAATTGCCTACTTCTTCAATAGTCGTGAGTCCCGGCGTGGAAACCTCCTCAACGGCCAGGGGTTTTGCCGGGGCAGCAGACTTTTTAACGCTGGTGGCCTTCTCGGCATTGGCGGCGTAGCCGCACTGCGCGCAGTAGATGACCTGGTCTTCCCCGCTCTGGGCGATCAGCATAAATTCATGTGAAGCCTTGCCCCCGATGGCGCCGCTGTCGGCTTCAACCATCACCGATGGCAACCCGCATCGGGAGAAAATATTTTTATAGGCCCCTACCATCTTCTGGTAGCTGATATCCAGTCCGGCTTCATCCGCGTCGAAGCTATACAGGTCTTTCATGATGAACTCGCGTACACGCAGCAGCCCGCCGCGCGGCCTGGGCTCGTCCCTGAATTTATTCTGCATCTGGTATGGCAGTTGCGGCAGGTCGCGGTAGCTCTGCACCGACCGCCGCACCAGGTCTGTAATTATCTCTTCATGCGTCGGCCCCAGGACAAGTTTGTGCTCTTTACGGTCGGTCACGGTAAAAAGTGTCTTATCGAACGAGGGTAAGCGGCCAGACTTCTCCCACAGTTCCATCGGCTGCAGGGATGGCATCATCAGCTCCTGTCCCCCCGCGCTGTCCATCTCGCCCCGTATGATGTCCTCGATCTTTTTCAGCACCCTCCAACCCAGGGGCAGAAAGGAGTATACCCCGGTGGCCACCTGCTGTATCATCCCGGCCCGTACCAGCAGCCGGTGGCTGGCACAGTCGGCATCTGCCGGGGCCTCCTTTAAGGTCTTGCCCAATAATCTGGAAAAACGCATATTCTTATCCCCTCAAGTTAAACTGACAGTCAATTTTAGAATATTTCAGCTCGAATAAAAAGGACGCCGTTGATATGGAAGGCACCAGCTTGCGGGCTATGCAGCCCTAAAGGCTTTCGATCTCGTCCGTGAGGGCCCGCAGGTAATCGCTTTCGTTGACGCTTCGTGTGACCCTGCCCTTCTTGAAGATGGCGCCCTTTCCCTTTCCGCAGGCAATGCCCACGTCTGCGGCCTTTGCTTCCCCAGGCCCGTTGACCACGCATCCCATGACGGCTATTTTAAGGGGCTTTTTTACAGATTTAAGGTAGTTGCTGACCTTTGTGGCCAGGCCGACTATGTCAGACTCGCTGCGCGCGCAGGAAGGGCAGCTTATAAGCACCGGACCCCGCTCCCGCAGGTTGAGGGATTTGAGTATCTCGTAAGCAGTGAATACCTCTTCCCGGGGGTGGGCGCTGAGCGAGACCCTGATGGTATCGCCGATGCCCTCATACAGGAGTATGCCTATCCCGGTCGCGCTCCTGATTATGCCGGTGCGGGGCAGGCCGGCTTCGGTAATGCCGAGGTGCAGCGGGTATGTGGTCTTCCTGGCGATACCGCGGTAAGCTTCTATGGCTGTGGGCACGTCGAAGGCTTTGAGCGCTATCTTGATCAGGCCGAAATCCATGCTCTCAAGCAGCTTCACCTGCTGCATGGCCGTAGCAACCATGTAAGCCGCGACTGACCGGCCGGGCTTTTTACCGGGCGGAAGGCTGCCGGAATTCACGCCTATGCGTATCGGCACCTCCCTTGTCCTGGCTTCAGCCACGACTTTTTTGATATGTTCTTTATCGCGTATGTTGCCGGGGTTGAGGCGCAGCCCGTCTGCGCCGCTGGCCATGGCTGCCAGTGCCAGGCGGTAATCGAAATGGATATCGGCAACCAGGGGTATGGTGATGCCCTTGCGTATCTCTTTTATGGCTGCGGCGGCCTGCCGGTCGGGGACGGCCACGCGGATTATCTCACATCCGCATTCTTCCAGCTCCCTTACCTGCTTTACAGTGGAACGTATGTCCCGCGTGTCCGTCTTGGTCATGGACTGGACGGATACGGGGGCGCCGCCACCCACCGTCACCTTCCCCAACCTTATGGGACTGGAAACGCGTTGTTTTCTCAAGGGATCAGGCTTTCTCCACGGATGATGCGGGAGACGTCAAAATAACTGATGACCAGGATGAGCACTATCATCGCCAGGAAGCCTATCATGTGGACCATGCCTTCCTTTTGAGGCGAGATCCTCTTGCCTCTCCTCGCCCATTCAATCAGGACGAAAATAAGCCTTCCCCCGTCCAGTCCGGGGATGGGAAGTAAATTAAATATGCCCAGGTTTATGCTGATAAGGGCGGCAAACTCCAGCAGCGGGCTGATACCCGCCTTGATGACCTCCCCGGTCAGCTGCGCAATGGCTATGGGGCCGGCCAACTGAGGCGCTGTGCTCCTGACAAACCAGCCTGTGACCTCGTTTTTAAAGAGCACGAGGATCTCCCAGCTGTGCGTGACGCTGGCTGGCAGCGCCTGCCAGATGGGCATGGATTCTACAACCGAGGTGGCATCAGACGAGGTGAGCACGACCCCGGTTGCGCCCTGGCCCTTCGGGGGGACCCAGCGCGGTTTAACAGATACGACTAATTGGCTTGTATCCGGCTTTTCGACCACCATGGCCGTGTCGTTTCCCAGGTTTAACTGTATCTGGTAACTCAAATCTCCGCGGTTCTTAACCTTGTGCCCGTTTATCTCCACTATCCTGTCGCCTGCCTCGATCCCCGCCGTCTGCGCGGGTGAGCCGGCTGCGACCTCCTTGATGAGCACGTTCTCTACGGTCACATCATGCGGTATCATGAAACTGATGGTAAACAGGATTATGGGCAGGAGAATATTCAGTAGCGACCCGGCGCTGAGTACGAAAATCCTGGCGCCGATGCTCTTGCTGGCCAGGCTGCCCGGAGTTGTGGGGTCTTCTTCCCCCAGCAGGCGCGTGAAACCGCCGAATGGAACGGCGTTGATCGAGTAAATGGTCTCGCCATATTTGAAGCCCCAAATTTTGGGGGGCAGGCCCAGGCCGAATTCCTCAACCTTGACCTTTGTCATTTTGGCTGCGGCGAAATGCCCTAACTCGTGAGTGAGGATGAGCACTATCAGCAGTGCTATAAAAACCACTACGGTTTTTATGATTTCTAAGTCAAATATCATTAAATGTCCTTCCTTGCTGCTTTAAGGGCTGTTTCACTTGCCCACTTGTCCGACCGGAGAATATCCTCCAGGCCGGGACTGGAAACCGGCCTGTGCATATCCAGTATCTTCGCTATTATTGTAGCAATTTCTGTGAAGGCGATACTATTATTAAGAAACAATTCAACAGCTGTTTCATCCGCGGCACATAGTACGGCTGGATAAGTGTCCCCCAGTCTGCCGGCATCTAAGGCAAGCTTAAGACAGGGGTACTCGGCATAATTAACCGGCTCAAGCGTCAGGTTATGTACCCTCTTGAAATCCAGCGGTTTTATGGCCGGGTTATCCATCCTCTGGGGGTAAAAAAGCGCGTATTGAATGGGCAGGTGCATATCGGGGGTGCTCAACTGCGCCTTGACAGAGCCGTCCCTGAATTCGACCATGGAGTGGATGATGCTCTGCCGGTGGATGATGACCTCAATTTTTTCGAAGGGCAGGTCAAATAGCCAGTGTGCTTCAATTACCTCCAGGCCTTTATTCAAAAGCGTGGCAGAATCCACGGTCACCTTTCTGCCCATTTTCCAGGTGGGGTGGTCCAGGGCCTGCTCCGCTGTTACCTTGTGCAGCTTTTCACCCGGCCAGCCGATGAAGGGCCCGCCGGAGGCCGTCAGCAGGAGCCTGGATAGCTCCCGGTCTTCGCCCTGCAGGCACTGCCAGACTGCGCTGTGCTCGCTGTCAACGGGCAGGATGGTGCCCTTATGCTGCAAGGCAAGTTGCGTTAACAGCGCCCCCGCCATGACCAGTATCTCCTTGTTGGCGATGGCCACGGTCTTTCCAGCCTGAAGGGCCGCTATGGCCGGCTTCAGGCCGGCCTTGCCCGTGGTGGCAACGATGACCATATCCACGTCCGGGTGTGCGGCCATCTCTTCCATGGTCACCTGAAGCGTGGTGGCCGGCAGCTGGGGGCCGGCTGCGCAATGGGCAAGCGGAGGGTTGAATTCCGTAACCTGTTGTAAAAAGAGCTCAGTTTTATTGCCGCAGGCCAGGCCGGTCACCTGTAACCTGTCCTTGAATGCGCGCACGATGTCCAGAGTCTGCTGCCCGATGGACCCTGTTGACCCCAATACTGCGAGCCGTTTAACTTTGTTTTTCATGGAGGTGAACTTAGTGACCAGGTAATGTTACAGCAAATCGGCTGCCGCGGCTAAGAGCGCAGGGCGAACAGGCAAAATAAGCCCCGGCGGTCCTTCAATAGGCAAATTACCGCCGGGGCGACCTGTTCAGCTTGGTATCTATACTGGTAGATTGAAACTACCTATTCAGTGATTCCCGGAATTGAAAATATAAGGATACCTGTCATAATCAGGACCACAAATATGGTAAGGAAAATAAGGTATATGACGGAGAGAACAATGCCCCAGATCAGCATAGACCTTGCCTTTTTGGGATCTTTATCCTTGTTGGCCGCCCAGGCGATGATGCCACCTATCCAGTTCCACCCGCCGAAGAGCAGGGGCAATATGACGAGAATCCACCATGCTCCGTTAACTGTTTTTACGGTTGGAGCGGTGCCAACAGCTACAGGCACGTCACTTTTAGCCATGAACAGTTTATTTGCGCAGGTCGGGCAATACACTTTTTCCTGCAACTCCGTTCTGCAGGCGATACAGACCATCTTGCCACAACTCACGCACGCTCCGACAGCATCTTTACCTGGGTGATACGAACAGTCAGCCATAAATACCCTCCTCCGAAGTTTTCAAATAAGAATTGCTGATATTATAGACACAGCCATTACCCAATGCAATTAAAAAGTAGCACATCGAAGTTCTTTCATGCAACGTTATACGGTTATTAGCAAAAGCATTACAAGCCGATCCCTGATTTGCCAAGTGCTTGCTAGAGTATTGTTCGGGCAGCGTCTAAGATTCCTTAAATATATTTTTCTATTGCTTATAACCAGAGTTATAGTTAGATATGCCCCCGGTCGCACTTCCTTTGCCCACGGCCATCTTGAGTATCAGCCGTGCATCCTCGGCAGTCACCTTGCCATTGTCGTTCATATCCAGGTTGAGGTCTTCCGTCAACAGGTTGACCGACATCTTGAGCGCGGCCAGCGCGTCCAGCTCCGTCACCTTGCCATCCCCATTGTAATCTCCTTTAACTTTACCACCTGGGCCAACTCCCGAAACCACTGTTACCGTACCATTGGAGGTGGTCAACGTTACCGTCTTGCCGGAGGTGTCCGTGGTATTCACACCGCTGATCGTCAGCGGGCTGCTGCTGCCGGCTGCGCCGATCACCTGGAACTCAATGTAGGCCACGGTACCACTGCCGTTGATACCGGCCGACGAGGCCAATCCGAAATTCACCTGCGGAGGAGACTTATAATTGGGTGTAAATAGCGCCCCGCTTACAAGCGAACCGCCGTCAACCTTATTGACCTTGAGCACCTGCGGGTTATAGGTCAGCACGAAGTTCATGCTGCCGATATTGCTGGCATTGTCCAGGCGGATTGGCACCTGGACGGTGCTGTTGGGGGCTGCCATCCTCGATTCGGCAGTAAGCGCCGCACCTGCGCCTGTGGTGGTGCCGGTACCTGTGGTAGCGCCTGTGCCTGTACCTGAAGGAGTGCCGGTACCCGCGCCGGTACGCGTTAAAGTGTAAACGACCCCCGGTTCCAGGAAGCTCTCCGATGTGTCATCCCACACTACGGTCATTGATTGCCCATCGGGCGCCAATGTGAATTCATAGTGATCCACCCGGCTGCTGATATAGGAGAATGTCCCCGTTGCCTTGTATTTATTTCCTGAAACAGTGCCGGTCAGCTTGCCCTCCACACGTGACCCACTATACACTAATGATAAATCGCCGGTTGCCAGGCTGCCAGTTTGTGTTAAAGTCAGATTCATTGACGGCGTATAATAATCTGTTTTCCAGGTTGACTTCCAGTTACCACCCCAGGCTGTGCCTGCGCTCGTGGCTGCACCTGTCCCCGGGGTAGTGCTAGAACCTGTACCTATTCCCGTACTGGTGCCCGAACCAGTGGTAGTACCCGTACCTGTGCTGGTGCCTGTACCAGAGCCGGCGTTGTAACAGATGAAGGTAATAGGTTGCCAGCCAGCGGTTGAACCAACCATCCTGGAGCGGCCGGTAATTGATAGTCCGTCGGGCGCCATGGTTAACTCGAAGTCATGGTCGTTTTGTCCAATCCACTGCCCGGTTAATTGATTGCCGTTAACCGTGCCGATTACCTCGTGCCCTGTACCACCACCATAACTGCCTGTTACCTGGTTACCACTCTGAGCTAAATCCAAAAAGGCCTTATCCCAATCAGTTGACCGCCATCTGCCAACCCAACCCCTGTTAAGACACGAGGAACCCGGGGCCGCTGGACCAGCAGACGTACCGGAGTCTGCTGGGCTGCCGGAAGTTCCACCAGTTCCTGAAGACGTTGTTACCACGAGTTTTGGCCTCAACGACGAGTCTGCCCAATCTGAAGTATACATGGTGAATTCGTCACCGTTCTGACAGACGGAAGTGTCAAGGTAAAACATTATCCCATGATTAGGGATAGAACCATTTGCCCAACCTTTGTAAAGGTCGGTGATATCAAAAGATAACCAATCCTGGAATTCCTTGGCCGGAGGGGTTACCCCTGTAGTACGTACCACCTTGGGGTCTATGATGGCGGGATCGAAACCGGGCGGGTTGTCCCAGTTCACCGTTTTTTCATCCCAGTCAGAAGTCAGTTTTCGAACCGAAACCTTCTGGTTCCCGGCTGGCCAGGGCGATCCGCTGCCGTTGAAGTATACCGAAGTGTACATGAATACCTTGGCACTTGTTATGTTTTGCTTCGGCAATCCATCTAAAGAGAAGCGCAGCAATCCCCTACCGCGGTATTGATTGCATGAAATGTTCCACAGGTAAAATACCCCGTCACCCGGCGAGATCGGGGACAGGTTATTGACCCAGGTATCTTTTCCCTTGGTAGCGCTGCCGTCATCGGTCCCATTATTTAAACCCGGACCGGGTTGCAGTGTTACGGTACCAGGGGGATCACTCGCTGACACCGTCCCTGCCGAAAGGCTCATGGCCACGGCTATGCCAACCAGAATAGAGAGTAACCTTGCTTTCATTTTCGCCTCCTTTACACTTAACCGCCTAGGGACGCGTTCATTAACTTATGCACACAGTTGCCAGCATAAATTAAATTGCTTGCGGGCAGGGTTACCCAAATTCCCGCAATATTAAATAGGCGCAGCCCTAAAAGCTTATGGACGGCGCATCGACTTTCTTGCTCTGGGCGTTGTACTGCCCGGCGCTGACCTGGGTCCTGATATCCTGGAGCTTCTCCGCGCTGTATGCCTCCACATTTTCCAGCGTTAATGCGCTGGTGCCCGTCTTGGCCTTGGCCTTGAATGATACGCTGACTATGGCGCCGGTACCATTTATGCCGTTGGAGTTGACAATCCCGATAATGGCTCGGCCCGGCGTTAGAATATTGGAATCCACGACCGCATTCTGGGCCAGCTTGCCCGCCTTGACAGCCGTTACTTCGATAATGGCCGGATCGTACACCAGCTCAATATGCAGGCTGCCCACGTCGCTGGCGTTGGTTAGGTTAATAGGAATCGTGGTTGATCCTGCACCAGCGCATCCAGCCATGGGCAGTACCAGCAGCATAGTAATAACAATTGCCATCTCCGCAAGCCTTATATGTGTCAAAAAAACATTTTTCATGCCAAAACCTCCGAGTTTTAATTAGAGCACCTTTACAAGTCTAATTACTCACTTGCCCACGGCTTGCTTGAGTATCAGGCGGGCATCCTCAGCCGTCACCTTGCCGTTTTTGTCCATGTCCAGGTCGAGGTCTTCCTCTAACAGTTTTACCGACATCTTGAGTGCGGCCAGGGCATCCAGTTCATTCACCTTGCCATCCCCGTTGTAATCCCCCAGCACTTTACCACCCGGGCCGGTTTCTGAAGCCACGGTTACAGTGCCGTTCTGGGTGGTCACTGTTACCGCCTTGCCGGAGGTGTCCGTGGTATCCACCTCAGAGAGCGTCAGCGGACTGCTGCTGCCGGCGGCCCCGATGACCTGGAATTCAATATAGGCTATTGTACCATTGCCGTTTATGCCATCCGACGAGGCCAGCCCGAATCTCACCTGCGGAGGTGACTTGTAATTCGGTGTGAAAAGCGCCCCGCTGACCAGCGAACCGCCGTCAACCTTATTCACCTTGAGCACCTGTGCATTGTAGGTCAGCACGAAGTTCATGCTGCCGATGTTGCTGGCCTTATCCAGGCGGATGGGCACCTGGACGGTGCTGTTGGGGTCTGCCGTCCTCGATTCAGCTATGAGCGCCGCTCCCGTGCCTGTAGTACTGCTGGCGCCTGTACCTGTTCCTGTAGCAGTGCTGGTGCCTGTGCCGATACGGGTGAAACTAATGGGAGTCCATTTACTTTTAGGGTCATTGGGGAAATGCATGTAGCGTCCGGTCATTGATTGTCCATCGGGCGCTATGGTTAACTCAAAGAGTTTATCATATCCTCCAACCCACCTTCCCATGAACTGATTCCCATTAACAGTTGCATCTCTGACTTCGAATCCGAGAGCATAGTTGTAACTACCGCTTATTTGGTTACCACTTTGTGTTAAAGTCATAACTAAATATGGATACCCGGCCGCGGTTTCCCAACTCCTTTCGGATGACTGCCATTTACCACTTAAATTCGTGCCGTCATCGGCGTAAACCGTCGTTGTGAAACCGACATACGAATTGAGTCCGAGCGGGTCAATTGCTAAGGCCGGGAATAACAGGAGCACGACTAGAAGCGCAATCCAGATGCGTCGAGATAGACTGTCACTGTAAGCCCTCATATCAGCAACCTCCTTTTAATGCGTCGACCGCGTTGAATCCATTAAACTATATAACATCTTCACGGGGATTTCCAATTTCAATTTGCTACCATACGATTATCAGCCATTCTCGGCCTGATCATGGTAATAGCCGCTATCATACTGCCGTCAACGCACGCTTAAGTTTTATCGCTTGCCCGTGTATAATATTGCATATGCCTGGTGATGAGGCTGGTTTTTATATAGCCAATGTAGTCAGATAAATATGGTGTAGGAGGAATTACCGTGCCGAAGCAGAGAATCTTAAATTGCCCCATGAAATTCAACAGTAAAACACTTGAAGCAGACGGGTTTATAAAGAAGGAGACATGCCTGTGCGATGAGGAGAGTTGCTCGTGGTGGAGGCCAAACACAAACCTGTGTGCGGTCAATAATCTTATCGAGGTAATGAACAAGCTGGAGTTGAATGCCGGACTGCAACTCAAGACACTGTTACCCGATTTTCAGACCAAGACTACCATTGTCGATATGGAAAGGTAACGACCGCCCGGTTGTATATGTAACTCGAGTCTGGCTGTAATCCCGCCCGGTTGTTAGGGCGGGGACATAATTGGTGATTTAGGCTATAATGTAGCGCGAAATTAAACAATCAAGGAGGTCTTATGGCTTACGATACACTTAATCTGGTAAGGGAGGGTGCGGTTGGAGTAATTACACTTAACAGGCCACCGGTGAATTCCTTCAATTATGCGGCGATCGATAACCTTGGCAAGGCGATGACCGAACTGGAGAATGATAAATCTGTGCGTTCAATACTCATAACGGGCGGGGGCGAAAAGGCATTTTCCGCCGGGTTCGATATTTCCAGTTTTGCCGACCCAATGAACATATGGCTGCCGAGGCTGGGCCACACCGTGTTTAGCAAGATTGAGAGGGGCTCCAAGCCGGTTGTCGCCGCCATTAACGGGTTTGCACTCGGAGGCGGGTTCGAGCTGGCCATGGCCTGTCATTTCAGGGTAATGGTAGATGCTGAGAAAGCCCTGTTGGGCCTGCCCGAGATCAACCTCGGCATCATCCCCGGGTGGGGTGGCACGCAGAGGCTGCCCAGGCTGATAAGCCGGCCCAGGGCACTGGAGATTGCACTGATGGGCAGGAGGATCAATGCCAAAGAGGCATTTGAGTGGGGCCTGCTGAACAAGGTTTCCAAGCAGGGCGAGACGGTTAAAGACGCCATGGAGATTGCCGTCTCCCTGAGCAAACGGGCTCCTCTTGCACTCAAGGCAATTTTGAATGCGGTTGTGCTGGGTGTTGATACAAACATGGCGGCTGGTATCGAGCTGGAACTGGCAGGATCGCAGATTACCGGAACATCCAAGGATGCTACCGAAGGCGTGACTGCTTTCATGGAGAAGCGGGAAGCCAAATTCACGGGTGAATAAATAAATATACAGGAGAATCTGACCAATGAAAGTCGAAGACATCAAAAAGATCGCGGTA
>Ga0247840_10008905_pt1 | contig 13219 bp, 8 predicted proteins | sample LaCruzMarch2015__FD_192404 | JGI IMG/M metagenome (GOLD analysis project Ga0247840, IMG submission 192404) | Freshwater microbial communities from meromictic Lake La Cruz, Castile-La Mancha, Spain - LaCruzMarch2015_17m | ecosystem: Environmental > Aquatic > Freshwater > Lake | place: Spain...
TATGGACTAACGTATGATCAGTTTGAACGTATTCCGGAAGTTAATAATTGGCTAAAGGAGAACAGGAAATGATTAACTATTACAAGATTGATGAGTTGGGAATTTTTGATAGATTTGAAGATGCCAAGGATTTTTACTTACTTAACTTAAGTAATGAAAACGGTGATCTAGCTGAAACGGCAGTCAATTATCTTTTAGCAGACCAATACTTTGATACTGATAGTTTGTGGTGTGAGAGTTACCAGACTAAGTTTAATACACTTCAGAATTTCGCAAAACAAAATAGAGATGAGTATATGTTTTTGATGCTCAACTTAATCGAAAGTGGTATTGCAGATTTCAATGCAATAGCAGATAAGGACGCTGATGCGAAAGTGCTTTACAATCGGATCGCCAATATTATGGGGGGCATCTATTCTGACTATTCTATTGTTTCAGAGTTATATCGAATTACCGAAGTATGCAAAAATGAGGGTCTACTAGTTGATCTCGAGTCATCAAGAGAAACAGACGAACGTTAATTTTATGTGCCTCTCTCGCTCCGTCGCAGGGTCCGGGCTCGCTCTTTCGGCACTGCCTTGTCGGCGGGGCATTCTATTGATAAAAAAATGGTGTCTCATTCGTGAGTTGCGAGACCCAGTCTCACTCACTCGACACAAGGCGAAGAATGAGTGCGCGAGTGTAGCGCGCAATCTTGCTTTAGGCCTTTATGCTAAGTGGTCGCTCTCATAGCGAAAAGACCCTAAATCGGGTCTTAAGTTAATAGGATCAATGCTGAAAGATAAGAAAAAGACTTAATCAAGATTCACGTCGGTTTACGTGAACGTAAAACCAACGTAGAGTCGAAGAAAAGGAACCCAAAAATGTACAACATTTTTGTCTCAGAATACAACAACAACTCAAAGAAAATATCTCATGTTCTCAGTAGAACATCTTCTTTAGCTTTGTCTGCATATATATCTGATCAAGAACGCGCTGATGACCAAAAGGTCTATTCACCAGACATGAGTCGTGACCTTGGAGAGGTTACACCTATTGGTTTAATTCTCCCTGATGATATCCCCGAATCTGATCTTGAACTGATCCATAATACTAAAAACTACACTAGTGTAGTTGTTGGTGATTGTTATCCTGCTTTACCTAAAGATTCACCCGTAAGACAATGCATTTTAATTAGAGATCCGAATGTCATATCGAGATACTGGTCGCTTAATGATCAGCATGTAAATGAGGTAGCAAGGCAATCTCAAAAAATAAGATTGAGCGATGATAAGAACATTATGCGTTTGTATACGACGATGGTCCATGCCTTACCTGTAGCCCACAAACACTTCCCAGAAAACCTTTATGTGTCCCGTGAGGATTTAGTTGATGTTAATACTAACACGCTCCTGGAGCTCTACTATGAGTTCTATTTATCAAAAGGTTATGGGGTTGAGTTGGCTACACACAAAAACGAATTGAATGTTGATCATGCGCATTCACTAATCTCAGCAATGACTTTGAATTATAAGAATGCCCATCAACCGGTAATTTTCGATAGTAAAAATTTCATCCCTTGGTTATCTCGAAATTACTATACTCGCTCCTCTGAAAAGATAAAAACTTATGAGCACAAAGTTGAGTATTGGACAGCGATGATTAATTCAGATCCTAGTGATAGAAATAAAGCTAAGTTTCAAGGTTGGAATATAAAGCTTGAAAACGAAAAACGTGAGTATCAGGACATTAACAAGATTATTGGAAAGAAGATAAACTCTGGAACAACTTATGACAAATACAAATCCAAGTTTATGCAAAATCAATACTCTCGTTATGGGAAAGCGGCAGCCTCAAAACAACTCTTTTCGCCAAATAAAAATCAAGAGGAAATCTATCACGAAAGCTTTGACTTTCTTGATCGGTTTAAAGTTAGATTTGCTCAACTTTTAAATACTAACTTAATCAGGACTGGATTGCTTAATCCAGGCAAGGAACTCTACACTGCGATTCAATCATCTAAACTTTTTATTACGATTAAAGAAGGTGTCGAATGGAACGTTGAACCTGAACAGAGGAAAAAAATCAACTGGTTGATTAAAGCTCTGTTCAAATTGGATAAACACCTTTACTTCTTTGATGATGAAAAGAACAAAATTGCTAAACGTGATCGAAGAAGAGTTATTGTGCATGAATTCAGAAGTGAGTTGAAAGCTAGTTTCAACAAGCAAAAGATGGAGATCGCAAAGAGTGTTGAGTTTGCTGAGAATTGGATATCTGAGTGGAAAGCTAAAATTGAACAAAAAAGAGCTAATCTTCAAACAGCAATACGTGAACTGGATCTGTCTTTATTTCCGAATAACTGGCAAGCTTCAATGGATGCGATAGTGCAGAGAATGCGATCATTCAAAGTCGCTCAAAAAATCGTCCCTGAACCACTCAAGAATACTGAAGGGAAACTACGAGTTGTTGTATCTGAGACTCTTGGTGAGGATGTTAATCAGGAATTAGGTGTGAATGATTTGAGCTATGACTATATCGCATCTCTGACTCAGAAGATAAAACCAGTTGGAAGTAATGATGTACCTCCTGAGGTTATGGTTAGAAAAGGTCTTACCGAAATGTTGTTTGAATATCGGCGCCTTCTTGAAGAAGTCGATTATCGATATGTAGATTATGATCTTACAAACCCGAATCATCTGAGATATAGAAATAGTTCACTAGTATTGCCAGACGATAAGATGGAAGAGATTATGCACATTGTTGATGATTACGATTGTTCAGTTACGGATGCGATTGATGATGCTTATCAACTTGGAATCTTAACTCATCAGGTTTATGAAATTTACGATCGAGAATTGGAGCGCTAAAGTCCTTAATCAGCCACGATCTATGTGGAGAAAGCTAAACTATGACAACAACTATTGAAACAGTTATGCAACCGGATATCTTTGGGGAAGAAGTCAATGTCAACGATGTTGATAAAAAGCCTGGGAGAAAAACTGTCAAAGAAAAAACTCCTCCAACTGTGGCTCCTTTAAAACCTTCCCAGCGATCAAACGAAATTGTAGAGCTCAATGTGGTTGATCTTTATGAACACCCACTAAACGAGGTTATTTACCCTTCAGTGAACGATGCTGAGACTGTGAGCCAGTTACAAGACAGCATCTCCCGTAATGGGTTAATTCAGCAAGTGGTTTGTACAAAAACGAAAGAAGGGAAGTATATCATTTTAGTTGGTCACCTCCGGGTTCGTGCATTCCGAGGGTTGCTTTTGCAGGGTCACTCAGAGTACTCGAAAATCAAAGTAGGTTTGAAATTCTTTGAGAGTGATGATGCAATCTTGGAGTATATGATCGAAGCGAATGTTACAACTCGTCACAAGAGCGAGTATTCGAAACTTGTTGAGACCGGACTGCTCTCTGATCTTTATCAAAAGAGAAAAGTCCTTGATCAAGTAAACAAAGGAGTGACTGAAATCAAATATGTTTCTGAGAAGATGGGTATCTGTACGACTCAAGCTTTTAAATATCTTGAGAACTACAAGAAGATTGGACTTGAGAAATTCAAAGAGATAATCGAAAACAATCCGGAGATAACGTTGAATGAACTGTTTCCAAAACTGAAAAGTGGGGAAGTCGATCAAGCAACAAAATCTACCAATGAAGAAGCTGCACCTACTTTCTTCTCGAAGCCACTAAATAAAAAAGTGACCCGGTTAGTCACAAATTATCAGTTACAAACTGAAAAACTACTTATGACAATTGATCTTTTGTCGGGAAGTGATATTCTCTCGAAAACAGGATCAAAGCAACTAATGACTGTCAGAAGACAGATAGAGGTTTTAAAAGATACTTTAGTCCAAGAAGTTAAACTGCCTGAATAGTTTGATTTAACACAGAAAAAATCACTTGGCACTTTACCGATTAAAGTTTCAATGCTTATTGTGCGATTGGATTTCTTCGTCTGCATATACTGCTTGGATAATAATCCGATTAACAAATTCGTAAAAATCTTCCTTCTTTTCGTCAGATACTACAATAATACAAGTGTCTTTTATAAAAGCGAATGAACAATTCTCGTAAAAATCAAGGATATCCTTTGATGTTAAATTCTGTAATAACCAAACTTGACCCAGCTTTGAACCATGTATAAAAGTGACTTATAAATTTAGTTGTTTCATTTTCAACCTCCTTAATCCCTTATATACGCAATAATTTCATATTCCTAGAATGGTACAATATTTACACCAAAAGTTTAATAGGCAATTACTTGGTTGGCATACGCTAACTACCTTAGGGGTTAAATGATGGTAAAAAATTGAGACCAGATCATCCCCCCCAACCCTCCGGTCTCTTTTTATTAGGCAAAATCCTAGTAAACTTTCTTAATGCATTACAAACCAAGATTGAACAGGAGCGAGCTGTTTTGCCTCCATATATTCTTTTTTAAGTTGAAAACGGTCTGAAGTACCTAAATGTTCTTCTATGGCTGAAATGAACTTAAGGAGATTAGCTAAACTTAAAGCACCCTGGCTTCCGCTCATGAATCTGTGATAGCAACTTCTGTCAATATTACCTAAAGTTACGGCATATTTTCCAAGTTTGATATCCATATCTTTGAACTTCAATAGACGTTCTCTACAAAGATTCTTAGCTACTAGATCATTATTACGATATATTCTTTTCGTATTAAGGTTATTGCTCTTCTTAATAAAAGGTTTGACGTTTTCGTTCAGTCGCTCTAGATTAGCGCTTTTGTATAGTGGAAGAAGTTCGGGTGGCAAAATTTCTTCCCAGTGACTGCGATCGCAGAAATCGTGATGGCATTTGTAAGATCTGTTATACCCGTTGTTTAAGGTGTCGTAAAATGCCATAGAAAACGATTCTATAGCATGTGCTCGGCTTCTATTGCCCTTTGAGCAATAATCCGGAACGCTGAATGTGCATACTATACTGAATTTAATATCTTGAGGTCTTTCCAAAAGATCTTTTCTAAAATCAGCATTAGCATGTCTTCCAGCTTTGTGATCTCCTATCCGTATATCTGGTCTGTCAGAAATTCCAAAATAGATCATGTTTGTTTTAGTATCCTCAGCTTTGTAAAGTGAGACTAAAGATTCAGATTCAACTGATCTCTTATCACTAATGATTTTAGTGTTGGTAGCCCTCTCCAATAGTGGAAGATTATAATCCGATAAAAATAAGCTTGTTTGAGAAATCATACTATCCCTCCATTTTAGTTTATATAGAAAGATAAACTCTTATATGATAATATATCTTTCTATATCTAATAATATTATACCACAAATAACCACCTATATGCGGAATATTCTTTCTAATTAGCAAGAATTATTGTATGATATATAAAAGGTGACAAAATGGCAATAAAATACTATAAGCTCCTAATTTTGTTGAATAAGAGAGACATATCTAAAAACAAACTTAAAGAGGATCTTGGTCTAGGTTCTAATACTATTGCTAAGTTTGCAAATCATGACCCTGTGAGTTTTGAAGTCTTGGATAAATTATGTAAATATCTTAATGTTCAACCTGGTGATTTACTTGAATATGAAGATTCTGATGAGTAGCATGTACATCAATCAGTGATGCTAATTAGAAATCTATACTCAGTTATGGTTTTCAAGGACATGTTCTTGGAAGCTATATATGAAACCTAATTTCAGTTAATTGTTACAAAAGGGGGATTTATGCCAATCGTTCTTGATAATAATAGGCAAGGTGCTGTTAGTGACTATCTAAAAAAGAACTCAATAAAGAATTCTTATATAGATATTGTCTCGCCGATTTTCACTATTTATGCTTTTGAAGAACTTAGGGAGATGTTGAAACAATCAAACAAAGTAAGGTTTCTTTTTAATGAACCTACATTTATAAGAAAGATTCAAAATAATCAGAAAGAAGTCAAAGAGTTTCAAATTCAAATGTCTCAAAGAGAGAGAAACGTATCAGAGTTTCCTCTTGAGATAAATCTAAAGAATAATCTGGATCAAAATCAAGTAGCGGTCCTATGTTATGACTTTATTAAAAACAAAGCTGAAGTAAAATCAGTAACTCAAAGTCGAACCGTAAACACAAATAATTATCATGTAAGAAATAGCGATAATCCTTTCTTGATTTCTGGCGATAATATTGGCTTTTCAATGGATGGATTAGGATATACAAATAGATTAAGTTTCAATTTCAACACTGTTCTTTCGGATAAGGAAACTCTTGATAAATATGAGACTTTCTTTAATGAAATATGGAGTGACCCAAAACTAGTAGAAGATGTTAAGGAAACATTATTGGATCATATCACAAACTTGTATAAGGAGAACTCCCCTGAGTTAGTTTATTATTTGACTCTCTATAATCTATTTGGCGAAAAGCTAAACAATATGGATGAGATGGTTAAGATCAAAGAAAGGACAGGAATCAACAAAACAAAGATTTGGTCTACGTTGTACAATTTTCAACACGATGCTGTAATTGGGGCGATTAAAAAACTAGAATTATATAACGGATGTATTATTGCGGATTCGGTAGGACTTGGGAAGACTTTTGAGGCGCTTGCTGTAATCAAATACTATGAACTTAGAAATGCTAGGGTCATGGTTTTAGCACCTAAAAAACTTCGAGCAAACTGGGTAGGATTTAAACAAAACACACTCGTCAACCCACTCCTTGAGGATCGTTTTAATTATGATGTTCTTTATCATACTGATCTTTCTAGAATAGGGGGTTATTCAGGCGAGATTGATTTAGCAAAATTAAACTGGGGTAATTATGATTTAGTTGTTATTGATGAGTCCCACAATTTCCGTAATAATCCAGCGGTTATAGGTAGACAGACACGCTATCAAAAATTGATGCAAGATATTATTAAGAGTGGTGTAAAGACAAAGATTTTAATGTTATCTGCCACACCAGTCAATAACGGACTTACTGATTTAGGGAATCAGATTATGTTTATAACAGAAGACAGGGATGATGCTTTCAAAGATACACTTGGTATCTCGAGTATTAAAGATACACTTAGAGTTGCACAGACAAGATTTAATGAATGGAATGAGTTAAAGAAAGTTGACCAAAGTACCGAAGGTCTTCAAAAATCTCTTGACTTCAATTTTTATAATTTGTTGAATACTGTAACTATAGCCAGAAGTCGTAAACATATTCAGAAATATTATGACACTAAAGATATTGGAGATTTCCCGGTAAGACTAAAGCCTGTTTCATTAGTTTCAGATATTGATCTTAAGAATAGATTTCCAAAACTAGTAGATATTAATAACGATATTCTTCGTTTGAATTTAGCGATCTACTCACCTATTTTGTATGTATTGCCAACGAAATTTGATGAATACGAAAAAGAATATGGGCAAGTTGTTAAAGATGGTAAAGGTTCATTTAAACAATCTGATCGTGAACGAAATTTAGTTAACTTGATGCGTGTAAATATTTTGAAGCGTTTGGAATCCAGCGTTTTCTCCTTTAAGTTAACCCTTGGACGTATCTTGACTCAAGTTGAACAGACTATAGAAATGGTTGATAAACACAGAGACATAAACGCAGATCAAGAGCTTATAGAAATCGATGATGAAGAAATTGACGATTTGGAAATAGGTAAATCTGTAAAAGTAAAACTAAAGGATATCGATTTAATTAGGTATAAATCGGATCTTGAAGATGATAAAGAAATTCTTCGAAAGTTGTTACATATGGCTTCTAATGTTAGCTCAAAAGATGATGCTAAATTAGAAATGTTGACCAAACAAATTATTCATAAGATTAATAATCCAATAAATGGTGCAAATAAAAAAATCATAATATTTACTGCATTTTCTGACACTGCTGAATATCTATATGAACATTTAGCAAGTTATATGCTTAAAAATCACAACCTTTATAGTGGAATAATAACAGGATCAGGAAAACTGGAAACAAATGTTCCAAAGGCTAGGAATGGATTTGAAGATATACTAGCTCTATTTTCACCTGTATCAAATAAAATGCTAAATTTTAAGAATGAGGTTGATATTTTAATCGCAACAGACTGTATCAGTGAAGGGCAGAATCTTCAAGATTGTGATTACCTAATTAACTATGATATCCATTGGAATCCAGTAAGAATTATTCAAAGATTCGGTAGGATTGATCGAATTGGTTCGAAAAATAGGCAAATTCAATTAGTGAACTTCTGGCCAAATATGGAGCTTGATGAATATATAAAACTTGAAGCAAGAGTTCGTGGAAGAATGGTTATGGTTGATTTATCTGCTACGGGTGAAGATGATTTGCTTAACCCGGTAAGTAAAGACTTAAAATACCGAAGTGAGCAATTGAAACAGTTACAAAATGAAGTCGTAGACCTAGAAGATCTTAGTGGAGGTATATCCATAACAGATCTTACACTAGATGATTTTCTGATGGCTTTGGATAGATTTATAAAAGATCACCCAGGTTTACTAGAATCTTACCCTACAGGTGTCTATGCGGTTGTTAATGCACCTGAAAAACTAAGAGGAGAAGCTGTTCCGGGTGTTATCTTCTGTCTTAAACAGAGGAAGTTTAACGATAGTAAAGTCGGAGAGAATTCACTTTACCCATATCACTTAGTGTATGTAAAAAAAGATGGATCTATTGCGATTGATCACGTAAACCCGAAAACTATTCTGGATATTTTAAAAACTATTTCATCAGGAAAAACGGAACCCATTAAGGCACTGGTTGATTTGTTTAACAAGAAAACTAAGAATGGAAGCCAAATGGATGATTATACTGAGTTACTAGGTAAAGGTGTTTTAGATATTCAAGGTGCAGTACAAGAATCAGGTATTAAGTCAATATTTAAACTTGGTAAAACAGACTTACTAGAAAACAAGATTTCAGGTATTGATGATTTTGAACTCATCTCTTTTATGGTAATAGAATGAATCAAATACTGAATTATTTTGGGTTTCCAAAAGAATCCTTGATTCATGAGAAAGTTCTTGTTAAAGATATTCTAAATCAACTTGAATTACAGACACTCGATAAAAAAAGTCTAATTAACTCTATTCAATCGGTATATCTTGAAGCTTTACTAGACAAGGACACTACTAGGATCCTTGAGTTTATAGATGATGTGTATAGATACGAGTCTATTTTAGTTCTAGCGGTTGTATTAAAGGATAACAAGAACTTTAACTACACTAACGAAAAAATACATCAAGCTTTCCAAAACCCAGTGATAGCAGTTTATGAATACAATAATTCCTATTACATCTCTTGTAGTATAAAAAGACAAAATAAACAAGACTCTGATAAAACAGTCATTGATGAGATAATAACGACGGACAATTTCTGCCAAGAAGAAGTAATGAATCCTTTCCTCAATGACTTAAATTACGAAAAATACAAGGCAAAAAACTTGAAACAGATAATTGATGTCTTAAGTACAAAACTAATCAACGAGCAATTAATACAGATGATTAATTATTATCCTAAATCAAAAAGTGATGTTCAATACACGCGTAACATCATTAAAGAATACAACTCGATAAAGTCATCAATAAAGCAACTTGAAGATCAATACAAACGCGAGTCGATGATGTCCAAAAAAATGGATATTCATATTGAAGTTCAAGATAAAAGAAGTAGACTTAAGGATATTGAAACCAAAATGAAAGAGGATAATAGCAATGGATAAAGTAAAAGATGAAAATTTAGCTGACCAAAACATTATTAAACTTAAAGAATTATTCCCGGCTGCTTTTACTGAAGGTGAGATGATTGATTTTGATGTACTTAAAACATTGTTGGGTGAAAACGTTGATGAAAGGCAAGAAAAATATCAATTTACTTGGAATGGAAAGAGAAACAATATTAGGTTGACTCAAACTCCTTCAACAGGCACCTTATCACCGAAAATAAGTGATAGTAGAAATTGGGATTTAACAGGAAATTACTATTTTGAAGGAGATAATCTAGAAGTTTTGAAATTACTTCAAAAAACATATTCCGATAAAATAAAAGTGATTTACATTGATCCACCCTATAACACAGGGAATGATTTCGTTTATAAGGATAACTTTACCGACAACATAAAGAATTATATTGAACAAACCAATCAAGCTTCAAAATCTAATCTTGAGACAAATGGTAGATTTCATACTGATTGGCTAAATATGATGTATTCAAGGCTGTATTTAGCTAGAAATTTACTTACAAGTGATGGGGTAATCTATATAAGTATAGATGATAATGAAATTCATAATCTGCGAAAGATTACTGATGAGATTTTTGGTGAGAATAATTTTCTAGCAACAATAATTTGGGAAAGGGCATATTCGCCAGTAAATCTAAAAAAACATTTTTCACCAAATCATGACTATGCACTTTGTTATGCAAAGAATTTAGATAAAGCCGTTTGTAATGGATTACCAAGATCTAGTGATGCTGATGATCGTTATAGTAATCCTGATAATGATGAACGTGGTGTTTGGAAATCTAGTGATCTATCTGTTGGACCAGTGATTGAATCAAAATTGTACGAGGTTATAACGCCAAGTGGTAGAAAAGTATTTCCTCCGGCTGGTCGTTGCTGGAGTATAGATCAAGTTACTTTTAATGAATATGTTCGTGATAATAGAATCTGGTTTGGCCCAGACGGGAATAATGTTCCATCAATGAAAAGATTTTTAACAGATGTGAAAAATTCCATTACTCCAATGACTCTATGGCGATACACAGAAGTTGGGCATTCACAAGATGCACAAAAAAAATTGAAAAAGTTATTTGATGATAAAGCATATTTTGATTATCCAAAATCAATAGAACTTGTAAAACGAATGATTCAATTATATTCAAGTAAAGATAGTATTATAATGGATTTCTTTTCAGGTTCTTCAACTACCGCACATTCAGTGATGCAACTTAATGCTGATGATGGTGGTAATAGAAAATTCATTATGGTTCAATTGCCAGAATTAACTGATGAAAAGAGTGAAGCATATAAGGCTGGATACAAGAATATTTGCGAAATTGGACAAGAAAGAATACGAAGAGCAGGTGACTTGATAGTAAAAGAATTAATAGAAAAGAAAAAATCAAAAGGAATGTTAGATGATGAATATATAGATCCAGATAAACTTGATATAGGGTTTAAAGTGTTTAAACTTGAAAGTTCAAACTTCATACCTTTTGAAGGAACAAGAGAAGGAATCCAAGCGTCACTTGATTTTGAAACAATAAGTAAAGCAAGATCTGCTAAAGATGTGTTATACGAAATAATGCTAAAGTATGGCGTCTTTGACAAATCAATTAATGAATTCAAAATAGAGGATAAAACAATATATAGTGTTGGGGCTGGTTATCTTTTAGTTTGCTTAGATAAATATATTACTGATCAAACTGTTAATGAGATTGCTAAATTAAAACCAAGAACTGTAATTTTTGATGAAACTGGTTTTAAAGATGATAATGCTAAAGACAATGCTATCTATGCTTTGCTAAAAGCTGGCGTAGAAGAAATAAAGAGTATCTAGAAAGCCACATGGAATTCAAGTACGAAATTCAACAGTATCAAACAGATGCTGTAAACTCAATTGTTAGAATATTCGATGGATCTGTTAAAAAGAGTTCTCTTTTTACCATCGACATTTCTAAAAGCAGTACCAAAGAAGAAAGACTAGACTTGCAAGGCGAAGACATCTCTTATTTAAAGGGATATTCAAACAAATTAACAATAACCAATGTGGAATTAATGGAGAATGTTAGGAAAATTCAACTTGAGAATGGAATTATGAGATCAACTAATCTTTATGATCGTAATTTTACAATAGAAATGGAAACTGGAACTGGTAAAACATACGTTTATACAAAGACGATTCTTGAACTAAATAAACAATATGGACTAACCAAATTCATTATTGTTGTACCAAGTATTGCTATAAAAGAAGGTGTGTATAAAAGCTTTCAAAATACTGAAAGTCACTTTAAAGCGCATTATGAAAACGTTGTGTATCACTACTTCGTATATGATTCAAATCGACTAAATGATGTACAAGCTTTTGCTACAAGCTCGAATATTGAAATAATGATAATCAATATTGATTCATTTAAAAAGAGTTTTGATGACCCCGAAAGAGAAGTTAAAGCAAATATAATCCACAGGGCTCACGATAAATTATCCGGAAATAAGCCGATTAACCTAATTTCTAATACAAATCCAGTTGTAATTATTGATGAACCACAATCCGTTGATAACACGGAAAATGCAAAAAAAGCAATTTCGTATTTAAAGCCACTATTTATAATTAGGTATTCAGCGACCCATCGGCAATTATTTAATTTAATGTATCGATTAACCCCTGTTGATGCGTATTCTGATCATTTGGTTAAGCAAATTGAAGTGTCTTCTATTGTTAGTGATGTCAATACTAGTCAAGCTTTTGTTAAACTCATAAGTGTTTCTGGAAAACCTAAATTTTCAGCAAGTATAGAGATCTATAAAAAACAGAAAAAATCCGCTACTATTTTGAAGGAGAAAGTTGTGGTTTATCCTCAAGACGATATGTGGGAAAAATCAAATGAAGTTGATTATTATAAAGACTTAAATTTTATAGTAAATGACATCGATGCATTTCCAGGGAATGAAAGCATAACCTTCTTGAATGGTGAACATCTAAAAATCGGGCAAATCATTGGTGATGTGAACCCTGAAATTATTAAGCGTGCTCAAATAAAAGAAACGATCGAGCTTCACTTAAAGAAAGAACATAATTATCTATTCAAGGGTATTAAAGTATTAAGTCTATTTTTTATTGATGAAGTAGCGAAATATAGACAATATGATGGTGATCAACCGATTAAAGGGCTTTATGCAAAGTGGTTTGAAGAAGAATACACTAAATTAATTAATGGTCCTTACAAATACCTTAAAGATCTTTATAAAGATAAATTGTCGTTTGATCCAGAATTAATTCACCAAGGTTATTTTTCTATAGACAAAAACAAGAAATTCGTAGATTCCTCATCCGGTGATTCTGCTAGTGATGAGTCTGCATATCATTTAATCATGGTTAATAAGGAAAGATTACTCAGTTTTAATGAACCAGTACGTTTTATTTTCTCTCACTCAGCGCTAAAAGAAGGTTGGGATAATCCTAATATCTTCCAGGTTTGCACATTAGTTGAGACAACCGATCAATTAACAAAACGACAGAAAATTGGTCGTGGCTTGAGAATTTGTGTTG
>Ga0247840_10008908_pt1 | contig 13216 bp, 11 predicted proteins | sample LaCruzMarch2015__FD_192404 | JGI IMG/M metagenome (GOLD analysis project Ga0247840, IMG submission 192404) | Freshwater microbial communities from meromictic Lake La Cruz, Castile-La Mancha, Spain - LaCruzMarch2015_17m | ecosystem: Environmental > Aquatic > Freshwater > Lake | place: Spain...
ACGTGCGCTTGTTTGCGTAGTAGTAGGTGCAGACATCCGTGGTGATCGTGAACCCGGGAGGCACGGGGAGACCGATGCGGGTCATTTCTGCGAGGTTGGCACCTTTGCCGCCGAGGAGCGGCTTCATTTTGCCGTCTCCATCAGCCTTGCCAGCCCCCCAGGTGTAAACATATTTGCCCTTGCGGGGTGCTGCGGACTTCACTGACTTGTGTTTTTTGGACATAAAGGGAAAAGAGGAAACATCTAGAAATACCAGCCGTATGTTCGGTGTCAACGCGTTGCTCAAAATGTTTTTTGAGCTTCCGGCAGCTCCTGCCTGGCGTTTTGGATTTTGACTCGGGCGTTCGGGTTGGCGAGACTGCGGCAGGATGGATTTTTTCGACAAGCAGGCGCGGGCGCAGGTCCGGACCCAGTGGCTGATCGCCTATTTTTTGTTGGCGGTGGCCGGGATTATCCTGACCCTCCACATTGCCCTCGCGTTGATTTTCGGGCTGGCGCTGACGGATCCGGATCTGTTTTTGATGGTTTCCCTCGGGGTGGTGGGGCTGGTGGCGGTCGGGAGCATCGCCAAAATGGTGGAGTTGTCGAAGGGAGGGCGCGCGGTCGCGGCGATGCTGGGAGGGGTTCCTGTGGATTTCAACAGCGGGGATCCCGCGGAGCAACGGCTGGTGAACGTGGTCGAGGAGATGTCGATCGCTTCCGGGGTGCCGGTTCCCGAGATCTATGTGCTGGAGGACTCGACGATCAATGCATTTGCCGCCGGTCACGGCCCGGGAGACACGGCGATCGGGGTGACGCGCGGGTGCATCGAGCGGCTGGACCGTGATGAACTGCAGGGGGTGATCGCGCATGAGTTCAGCCACATCCTTCACGGAGACATGCGGCTGAACATCCAGCTCATTGGAGTTTTGAACGGGATTCTCCTGCTGGCCCTGATCGGCGGGATCGTCCTCCGGATGGGGATTTATTCCAGATCTGACGATTCCTCCGAGGGCCGCAGCAAGGGGGCGGGCGTCTTTGTTTTTCTCGCCACGGGACTGGCTCTCTACCTGATCGGATGGATCGGGGTGTTTTTTGGGAAGCTCATCAAGGCTGCGGTGAGTCGTCAGCGGGAATTCCTGGCAGATGCGTCGTCGGTGCAATACACGCGGAATCCGGATGGCCTCGCGGGGGCGCTTGCGAAGATCTCCAAGTTTTCCTCGCGGCTGGAAAGTCCGCGTGCAGAGGAGGCGAGCCACCTGTTTTTTGGCAACGGTGTCGGGGATTCATGGATGGCGCTTTTCGCCACGCACCCGCCGATCGAGGAGCGGATCGAGCAAATTGCCCCGGGGTTCGACATTGCCGCCGCCAAGGCGAAGGCGCCGGTTCTTCCGCCGAAGGAACCGAAAGGTTCGCGCATCGGGGGCAGGCTTGCGGAGGCCCTCCTGCCCGGTCAGCCGCATGTGGCCGAGGCTGCGGCATTGCTCGCTGGCCTTCCGGATTTTTCGAAGGCGGCGAGCCGGGAACTCCACGGCGCCTGCGCTCTGGTCTATTCTTTGCTCCTCTCGGAGGATCCGGACATGCAGGCGCGCCAGGCCGGTCTCCTGCAGGCGGACGATTCGTTGCGGGGTGAGATGCTTTCCTATTTTGCCCGCCGGGGGCAGCTGAACTCCGCCCAACGGATCGGTCTGGTGGACATCTCAATTCCCACTCTCCGCCACATGTCGCGCGAGCAATACGAGGTCTTCCGCGCCAACGTGAAGTCCCTTGTGGAGGCGGACGGGGAGATCAGCCTCTTTGAATACACCCTGCAGAAAATCCTGCTCCGCCATCTGGACCTGTATTTTTCCAATGCGACCGGCACGGCTGTCCAATACAAGACCCTGCTGCCGTTGCTGCCCGAGGTGGGAATCCTGCTTTCCGCGCTGGCGACAATGGATCCCGGAACGCCCGAGCAGAAGAATGAGGCGTTCCGCTCCGGCGTTGCCGAGCTGCTCATCAAGCCGTCTGCGTTTCCGCTCGAGCGATCCGACGCGATCGATCTGCAGGCGTTCGACCTGGCTCTCGACAAAATCGCAAAGGCGGCGCCGGATGTGAAGCGGACCATCCTGACCGCGGGCGGGGCGGTTGTGATGCACGACGGGGAAGTGAACGACGGACAGGTGGAATTCCTCCGAGCGATCTCCGATACGCTCGACTGTCCGGTCCCCCCGTTTGTCAATATTGAGTGAGGAGCTTTTACAGTACGACCAAGTTCAATGGCTTGGCCGTCTTTACGGCATTTAGCGGGATGCCTTGATCAAATGTCACCAGTCGCGCGCCGTGGTGCGAGGCCAGTGCGAGAAGATAGAGATCCGTCAATTGCCTTCCGCTGTGGAGGCGGTCCGGGATGAAGGCTTTGGCGTCGCGCAAGGTCAGGTTGTCCGGCCAGAACTCATGGTTTGTAGCGCTCACGAACTCCGATAGCGCATGGATGATCTCCTCCGCATGAAACCGCCGCGTGGCGGAATACCCCGGGTTGACCATGATGCGAACAACTCCGTTTTCAACAAGCGGGCAGCCGGCCCATCCACGGTGGGAATTCTTTGCCCACCACTCGTGGGCGCGTTGATGAAAGGCATGTGAGGCATCCAGGAGCGCGATCAGGACATTCACATCAAGCAGGGCACGCATCTCAGACTCCCTCTTCGTCCATCAGTTTTTGTATATGCTCCAGTGTGACAAGTTCCCCCGGCCTCGCGGAAAAGACCGGCACCCCATTGCGTGACGTCCGCTTCTTGTCGGCTTTTCCCGCCGTTCTGATCAAGCCCGCCCGCGCCAGACGGGACAGCACTCCGCCGGCCGTGCTCCGCTCCCTCGCCGCCATTTCCTTGGCCGCTTGAAGAACATCGTCTTCGATATCCAAAGTGGTTCTCATGCATCTGATGCTAGTGCATCAAATGTCATAAATCAAGTGGGTTTTCGCTGCCCGGATCCGCACGCATCGACAGCCACGGGAGGGGGACCTCCGTGTGAGCCTACAAGGGCGGGCTCGGAAGCAGTCGCTCCCTCCCGATGCACGGACGGTCCCGGAACTGTCTCTGTGACAAATTTGTTCAAGGATTTTTCTTGAGGAGATTTCCTCTGCGGGAGATTCCTGTCGGGTGACCGCATATTTTGCCACTGCCATTGTTGCCTACCTGATCGGATCGTTCCCGAGCGGGTATTTCGCCGGGCGCTTGTGCGGAGTGGACCTCCAGAAGGCCGGCAGCGGAAACATCGGGGCGACGAACGCGCTGCGGGTGCTGGGAAAAAAGTGGGGCTATGCGGTGTTTGCCGCCGATGCCTTGAAAGGTGCGATGGCCGTGTGTTCCGGCTACGCCCTGGCGGGTGTGTGGAAGGGGCCTTTGCCGGTGCATGTCGCCGTCCTGGCCGCCTTCTTCGCTATTATCGGCCACAGTTTCCCCGTGTGGCTGGGATTCAAGGGAGGCAAGGGGATCGCAACCTCTGCGGGCATCATGCTCACGCTCTTCCCAGGCACGGTCTTTTTGTCCGGCCTTTTTGTCTGGCTGCTTCTGTTTTTCACGACCCGCTTCGTGTCGGTCGCCTCCCTCGGGGCTGCGGTGACCCTTCCCAGCGCAGCGCTTGCCCTGCATTTTTTCGGGAGCCCGGATTCCTGGATGTTCGGGATCTGCGATCCCGTGCTGGTTTTGATTTCCGCCCTGATGAGCGCGCTTGCGATCTGGCGCCATAAAGACAATATCAAGCGTCTGCTTGCAGGCACCGAAAAACGCTTTGAGCGGAAACCCCGTTCCTAATTTCATGTTCAAAAAAATCAGCATCATCGGCGCGGGAGGTTGGGGGACGGCTCTTGCGGTTCTTCTTGCCGAGCACCGCGGGCAGGTCCTGTTGTGGGGGCACAACCCGCAGGTCGTCGAGGAGCTTGTCTCCAAGCGCACGAACACCGCCTACCTCCCCGGGGTGCGTCTGCCCCCGAACGTGTATGCGACCGGTGACCTTGCCGAGACGCTGAATGCCGGGCTCATGCTCTTTGTCACGCCTTCGAAGGCCGCGAGGGAAGTCGCCACGCGCATCGCTTCGCTCAGTCCCAAAGAGGGGCAAGTTGTGGTGTCTTGCACGAAGGGGATCGAGCACGACAGCGGAAAGCTGATGGGGGATGTGATCGGCGAGGCGATTCCCAAGTGCCGGATCGCGGTGCTCTCGGGGCCCAACCATGCGGAGGAGGTGGCGCAGAAAGTTCCTGCCGCGGGCGTGATCGGGTCCCGGCATGCCGACCTGCTTGAGCCGCTGCAAAGGGTTTTTTCTTTACCGAGTTTCCGAGCCTACACGAGCGATGACGTCACGGGAATTCAGCTTGGCGGTTCCCTCAAAAATGTTTTCGCGATCGCCGCGGGAGCATCTGACGGATTCAACATGGGCGATAACGCGAAGGCGGCACTGGTGACAAGATCGCTGGCCGAGATGATGCGGCTCGGGGTCGCCCTCGGCGGCCGTCGCGACACGTTTTTCGGGCTCAGCGGGGTGGGGGATCTCATGGTGACGTGCTTCAGCCGACACAGCCGGAACCGCAAAGTGGGCGAGCGTCTCGGCCGGGGGGATACGCCCGAGGAAATCCAGGCCTCAATGCAGATGGTCGCGGAGGGGATCCCCACGGCTTTGAGCGCGTGGCAATGCGCCCAGCGACTCGGCATCGAGGCCCCGATCACCGCCCAGATCCATGCGGTGCTCTACGAGAAGAAGGCTCCGCATGAGGCCATGTGGGAGCTGCTTGGCCGCCCTCCGAAAGCGGAACGGGATTTGCATTCCTGATGAAAATCGGCCTCGTCCGTCGCGGGCACTCCTCGACCGGCGGCGCCGAGGCGTATCTCATCCGCCTCGCCTCCGCTATGGAGGTTCTCGGTCATCAGCCGGTCTTGGTCACAACACGGGACTGGCCGCAGTCGCGCTGGAGTCACAGTGACATCATCCGTCTTGAGGGAAGCACCCCGGAGGAATTTGCGGGGGCGTTCGCATCGGCCCGGACAGGTTGCGACATCCATCTGAGCCTGGAGCGGGTCCCGGGCTGCGAGGTGTTCCGGGCCGGTGATGGGGTGCATTCCGCGTGGCTGAAGCGCCGTGCAGTTTTCGAGCCCGCCTGGAAGCGTGCCACCCGCTGGCTGAATCCGAAACACGGCCAGTTGCTCCGGCTGGAGAAACGGGTTTTCGATCCGGCCAATACACGGGCGATTATTGCGAATTCCCGGCTTGTCCGCGATGAGATCCTATCCTGCTCGGATTTTCCCGCGGAAAGAATCCACGTGGTGTATAATGGTCTCTCGGCGCCTGCCATTCCGGAAGACCGATCCCAGGCCCGGGAGAAGTTTGGTCTCAAAGCCGGGGATCTCTGTGCGCTCTTTGTCGGTTCCGGATGGGAGCGCAAGGGACTCCGCACGGCAATCCGGGCGGTGGAAACGCTCGATGATGCGATACTCCTCGTAGCCGGGCGCGGAGCGGCGGATGCATTCCGCTCCGATCGGGTGAGGTTCCTCGGTCCTACGAGCGAGTTGGGGATGCTGTTTGCCGCCGCCGACGTGTTTGTTCTCCCGACGTATTACGACCCGTTTTCCAATGCCTGTCTGGAGGCGCTTGCCGCGGGGCTGCCGGTTATCACGACACCCGCGAATGGGTTTTCTGAGATCCTCGAGGAAGGCGTCCACGGGGGAATTATTCCGGAAGGTGATGCGGGGGCGCTTGCCGTCGAAATTGAAAAGTGGCGGGTTCCGGAAATCCGCGAAGCCACCCGGTCCGCCCGCTTCGCCCTTGCCTCAGAATTCTCCATCGAGCGGAATGCCCGGGAGACACTGCGGGTGCTGGAGATGGTTGCCGCCGGCTGACGCGAAAAGGTGCCGGTCAGGCCGCTTTGGAGGCCGGACTCGTGCGTGCGGTTTTCTTTGCGGCGGGCTTGCGCTCCTCGAATTCGAAGCCGACTTTGCCGGACTTCTTATCAAGCGTGAGGAATGCGGAGAACGGCCGGCCTTTTTTCGAGATGAACCGCTGGATGAGGTCGGTTTTTCCGGTTGAGATGAGCTTTTCGACCTGTTCCCGCGGGACTTCTTTCTGGCAGAGCGCCTTGCCCATGCGGAATTTGCAGGCGGGTGTGGCGCTGCACTGCCAGGCCGAGCCGGTATCGTGGATTGTGCCGGTTTCGCAGCACGGGCACTTGCCGAGGACGGGAAGTGTGGAAAAATCGAGCTTGTGCGCGGGATCGTCGGAGTCGCCGAAATCGAAGCCCTGCTTGAACTCCGTGCCCGAGTCGAGCTTGACGACCGCCTTGAACGGGCGGCCGAGCTTGCTGCGGAAACCTTCGAGTTCCTGCGTGCGGCCGGTCTCGAGAAGCATCCGGACCTCGTCGCGTTCAAACTGGCGTCCGGCCATGTTTTTCCAGACGATCGCGCCGCATTTCGCGCCGCACTCGAACGCCTTGAACGATTCGACAAATCCGGCGTGCCCGCACTTCGGGCAGGTGATATCGAGCGGTTCGAAATTCCCCTCAACCGTGTCGCCGGTGAAATTTTTCGCCTTGTCGACGATGTCGTTTGTGAATGCCCGGATTTCGTCCATAAATTGTGGCCGCGGCATCTCGCCGCGCTCCATGCGCTTGAGTTTGTGCTCCCATTCACCAGTCATCTCCGGCGAGGTGAGCGCCTGGACGCCGAGCCCGCGGAGCAGGGTGATGAGGGCGAGGCCTTTTGAGGTCGTGATGATGTCGCGGCCTTGACGGAGCAGGTAGCCGTCGAGGATGAGACCCTCGATGATTTGGGCGCGCGTGGCCGGGGTGCCAAGGCCGCGCAGGCTCATCGCTTCGCGGAGTTCCTCGTCATCGACCAGCTTGCCGGCTCCCTCCATTGCGGAGAGGAGCGTGGATTCGTTGTAGCGCGGCGGCGGTTTCGTCTCGTTTTCGCGGATCTCGATCGCTTCGGTGCGGGCTGCCTCCCCCGGGAAAATACTGCAGACGCCCGGCTCTTCGTCGCCGCCTGCCGCCTGCTTTCCATAAACCGCCATCCAGCCGGGATCGGTGATGATTTTCCCGTCGGTCTTGAAGGCCTCGCCTTCGACCCGCGTAACCCGTGTCGTTACCTCGAACTGTGCGGCGGGGTAAAAGGTGGCCACAAATCTCCGGGCGACCATGTCGTAGATTTTCATCTCGAAATCGTCCAGCGACTTCGGGGAGACACCGGTCGGGATGATGGCGTGGTGGTCGGTGACCTTCGCATTGTTGAAGACTCGCTTGTTCGGGCGCACCCAGCCCTGTGAGAGCGCCTTGCGGGCGTGCTCCGCGAGATCCGGAGCTTCCAGCTTCGTCATCGCGGCCTTCACGTTGGCGAGGTTGTCCTCGGGGAGGTAGCGCGAATCAGTTCTCGGATAGGTCAGGACCTTGTGCCGTTCGTAGAGGGCCTGCGCGAGTTGGAGCGTCCGTTTCGCGCTCAGGCCGAAACGCGAGTTCGCCTCGCGCTGGAGGGTCGTGAGGTCGTAAAGCTGCGGGGCGATCTGCGAGGCCGGCTTCTTTTCCTCGACGACAACGCCCGGTTTGCCGGCGCATTTCGCCACGATGTCCTCGGCCGACTTCTTGTCCCAGATCCGCTCGGCTTTCGCATCCTCATCGCCGTTCTTTTTGAACCCCTCGGTAAACCAGCGGCCGTGGTAGCTTCCGGCCTGGACGCCGAAGTCGGCATGTACCTCGAAATACGGGCGGGGCTTGAAAGCACGGATCTTTTCTTCTCGTTCTGCGAGGATCGCGAGCGTCGGGGTCTGCACGCGTCCGACGGGGGTGAGTTGGAAGCCTCCGCCCTTGGAATTGAAAGCGGTCATCGCGCGGGTTCCGTTGATTCCGACAAGCCAGTCGCTTTCGCTGCGGCAGACCGCCGCCTCGGAGAGAGGGACCATCTCCTCGCCGTTCCGCAGGGTCGCGAAGCCCTCCCGGATCGCCTCGGATGTCATGCTTTGCAGCCACAGCCGTCTGGTTGGCTTCTTCGTTCCGGAGAGCTTGATGAGGTAGTGAAAAATCAGCTCGCCCTCGCGGCCGGCGTCGCAGGCATTGATGACCTCGGTGATATCCGCGCGCTTGAGGAGGCGCTTGATCAAGTTGAACCGCGACTGGGTTTTCTCGATCGGCTTGAGCTCGAAGTGGTCGGGGACAATCGGGAGGTTCGCGAAGCTCCACTTCCCGCGCTTCTTGTCCATCTCGTTCGGAAGGCAGAGCTCGACGAGGTGGCCGATTGCCGAGGTGACGACATAGTCATCGTTTTCGAAGTAGTCGTCTTTTTTCGGAAGCTTGCCGAGCACCCGGGCCAGGTCGGCTGCCACGCTGGGCTTTTCTGCGATAACAAGGGATTTTGACATGGGAAGGAATCAGCGGAGTTTCACAAACCGGCTCCCGGGGCATTGGCGGACCAGCTTCTTCATTTCGAGGGCGAGCAACGTAGAAGACACAATGTGGCTTGGCAACCCGCTTCTCGCGGTAATCTCATCGGAGGGCGTTTCGGCTTCGCCGATTGCGGCATAGACAGCCGCCTCATTTCCGGCCAGTTCCGGCGGGGCGGCCGGCGCGAGCTCCGGGGACTCGGCGAAGAGCATCCCCATATCGTCCAGGATATCCGCTGCGCCGGTCACAAGCTTCGCGCCCTGTTGGATGAGCCGGTTCGAGCCGATGGCGTTCGGCTGATCGATCCGGCCGGGAACTGCATAGATCGAGCGCCCCTGCTCGCCGGCCTGGTTTGCGCTGATGAGTGCTCCGCTCCGTCCTCCCGCCTCCACGACCAGCAGGCCGAACGAGCACCCGCTGATGATCCGGTTCCGCATTGGAAATGTCTGGCGATCGGCTTTCACCGTCATTGAGAACTCGCTGACAACCGCGCCGGAGCCGGCGATTTTTTCCGCCAAAGCCAGGTTTTCTGGAGGATAGATGGAGAGAAAGCCACTTCCGATGACTGCGATCGTGCGGCCCTTGGCGGCTAGCGCTCCCTGATGCGCGGCGGTGTCGACTCCCCGCGCAAGCCCGCTCACCACGGTCACTCCCGCATAAGCGAGCTGGTAGGAGAACTTCTTCGCGCACTCGGCACCGTAGTGGCTCGGTTTCCTTGTGCCCACGATCCCGATCGCGTGCCGGTCGCGGTCCTGCAGGTCCCCCCACACGTAGAGCACGATGGGCGGATCGTAGATATCCCGCAGCAGGGCCGGGTAGTCGTCGCACACCATCGTCACCACTCTCGCGCCAAACTCCTTCACCCGCCGCATCTCATCGGCCAGATCCACCTGGCTTTCCCATCCGTGCAGAGATTCTGCGACGTCCGGCCCGATTCCCTCGACTTTCCGGAGTTCGGGAACGGAGGCATTCAATATGCGCACCGGGGAACCGAAAGCCTCCAGCAACCGCTTCACGCGGACGGGACCCACCTGGCGGATCATGTTTAATGCGATGTAAGCCTCCGGCTCGGTCATGGGGCGGGAGTAAAAACCGGTTCTGGAAAAAACAAAAGGGATATCTCCCGAAGGTGAAAGTGCGAAGGATGAATTACGAAGGCGGAAGTAGGGCGCGCAGCGCCCTCGAGCCGCGCTCCGCGCGGGATTTCTTCACTTCCGAATTCCGACTTTCCAAATATTGGCGCGATTATTGCTTGCGAAAGCACGATCCATGCCCGACTTTTGAAAGGAATGGCGGGAATGGAACAGATTGCCGGGCTGGCATTGCAGCAGACCTTGTCGCCCCAGATGCAGCAGAGCCTGAATATTCTCCAGGCTCCGCTCGCCGAGTTGCGCGAGATGGTCGATACCGAACTGAGGGAGAACCCGGCGCTTGAGGAGGTCTCACCGGAAACGCCCGACTCCGGGCGGCAAAAAGAACAGAGCGGGATCGAGGACCAGTGGAACGAATACTACGCACAGCGCGCGGTCGCCGAGCCATGGACCCGCCAGTCGGATGAGAAGCGGCAGCATTTTTTTGATTCCCAGACCCGTCCGCCCAGTCTGCAGGAACACCTTCTCGGCCAGGTGGCCGCCTGGCCGCAGTCCGAGGCCCGTCTCGCCGCCGAGATCATCGGAAATCTCGACGAGCAGGGTTACTTCCGGGCCGATGTCGAGGATGTGGCTTATGCGGCGGGGACGGACCCGCTCGAAGCTGAGCGGGTTTTAGAAAAGGTTCAGGATCTCGATCCTCCGGGCATTGCGGCCAGAAATCTTTCCGAGTGCCTGTTTCTCCAGCTCAAGCGCCAGGGACGACAGTATTCGACCGAGGCCCGGATCGCGCGCCACCACCTCGAGGAACTGGGGCGGAAGCGGCTCCCCGAGATCGCGCGGGCGCTGGACATCCCGGTATCAGATGTTCAGCGTGCGGCCGGCGAGATTGCCCGGCTGGATCCGCGGCCGGGGCTCGCCTTTTCCTCCGAGCCTGAGCGCGTGGTCATCCCGGAGATCGTGATCGAGCGCGACGGGGACGATTATGTGGTGGGGCTGAGCGGCGACGGGATTCCCTCCCTGCGGATTTCGGACTCCTATAAAGACATGCTGTCCGGTTCCACCCGCGAAGTGCGCGACTACCTGCGGGACAAGATCAAGGGCGGCAACTTTTTTATCCGCAGCATCCAGCAGCGCCAGCAGACGATTCTGAACATCGGGCGCGAAATCGCATTGAGGCAGCGCGAATTTCTCGACCACGGCCCCTCGCACCTCCGCCCGATGACGATGAGCCAGGTCGCCGATGCGGTGGGTGTCCATGAAACGACGGTGAGCCGCGCCGCCTCGGGAAAATACATCGCAACCCCGCAGGGGATTTTTGAAATCAAATATTTCTTCACTCACGGCTACACGAACAGCGATGGCGAGTCGGTGAGCAATGAGAGCGTCCGGCAGGCGATCGTTGCCCTGGTGAAGGACGAAAACCAGCGTCACCCGCACAGCGATCAGGATATCGTCCGACTTCTCGGCGAGCAGGGGCTCGCTGTCGCCCGCCGCACGGTGGCCAAATACCGCGAGCAGCTCGGCATCCTGCCCAGCCACCTCAGGAAATCGTTCTGATGAAGTCGGAATGCGGAAGTCGGAATGCGGAAGTTGGAAGTGAAGAAATCCCGCGCGGAGCGCGGCTATCGGGCGCGTGCGCCCCACTTCCGAATTCATACTTCCGACTTCGCACTTTGCTTCGCATTCGTGTCAAAGCGACTTGCCGATCTCCTGAGCCGTGGTAATGCAGTGCGCATGGCAGCATTGAATGAAGAGCATGTGCGCGATTCGCTTCGCGCGGTCAAATATCCGGGGTTTACGCGGGATATCGTTTCCTTCGGCTTGGTCAGGGACATCCGTATCGATGGGGCGGATGTTTATATCCAGCTTGTCGTCACGACCGGCGAGCCGAAAGTCGCGGAGCAGATCCGCGACGATTCGCTTCGCGTGGTGCAGGCGGTGCCCGGTGTCGCCAGCGTGAATGTCAAGGTGGACGTCCAGGCGGCTGCACCGGCAGGTGACATCGGTCCGGCGAAAATCGAAGGGGTCCGCCATATCATTGCCGTGGCAAGCGGCAAGGGCGGGGTGGGGAAGTCCACGGTCGCCGCGAACCTGGCGCTATCTCTTGCAAAGGACGGCTACCGCACGGGACTCTGCGACTGCGATATTTACGGACCCAGCATCGCGCTGATGTTCGGCGGAAATGAACGGCCCATGGCAGACGATGAAAATCGAATCATCCCGGTCGAACGCTACGGCGTGGCCCTTATGTCCATGGGATTCCTTCTCGACGACGGTTCTCCCGCCATCCTGCGTGGACCGATGGTCACGCGATACACCCAGCAATTCCTGCGGCAGGTGGTATGGGGGAAACTCGATTATCTGATCCTCGATCTTCCGCCGGGCACCGGCGACATCCAGTTGACCATCGTTCAAACCGTCGCGCTCAGCGGTGCGGTCATTGTGACGACTCCCCAGGAGGTCGCTCTCATTGATGCCCGCAAGGCGGTCGCCATGTTCGCGAAAACCAACGTCCCCGTCCTCGGGATCGTTGAGAACATGAGCTATTTCCTCTGCCCGGGAGATGGCAAACGATACGACATCTTCGGCACGGGAGGCGGATCCCGCGAAGCCGCCCGCCTTCAGGTTCCCCTCCTCGGGGAAGTCCCCATCGAACCTCTCGTGCGGCAGGCCGGGGACATCGGCCGCCCGGTCGTCGCCTCCCATCCGGCCTCGGCTGCTGCGGGGGTTTTCCGGGAAATTGCAAAAAAAGTCAGTGCCTGCTGCTGAGCCCAAATGCCGCGGGAGGAGCCGCAATACTGTTCGCTTCGCGGAGAAAATGTGGCATCGGCGTCCCGCCGATGAACAAAACGATCATGGCCGGGACGGCCATGCCACTTGTGTGAGCAGTATTGGGGTTAGCCTCAGATTGACAGAATCGGAGCCAAAGCGGAGAAAGACCGCCGAACGGCGGCCTGAAAGGTAAGCGAAGCGCATCAATTCCCGCAGATAGAATGACATCAAGGCGCAGAGCTCAAGGGAGGGGCACATCGCCCTCGGTGCCCTTGCTGCGGCAGAGCGGATGCCGGGGGCGACATCCCTCCACTCATTGCGCGGATCAGGGTTCCGGGTGAGGGATTGCTGCTTGACCCTGCCGGGCATATAAACGACGCTTTTCCTTGTGAACGCGATTGCCAGCTTGAAATCTCTGCGGGAAGTCGGAATGTCTGAGGCGCAGGCCGAAGCGATTATTGCCGTCGTGGAGAAACGAGAAGGCGATCTTGTGACAAAGGAATACCTTGACCACACCCTTCGCGCCGAAATCTCGGAGCTTGAGAACCGGCTCACCCAGAGATTGATCACTGTAGCAGTCAGTATTACTGGAATCGTTCTGGCGGGAGTCTATTTCATGCTCTCGGCCGTCAAGTAGCCGGGAGCATCTTGCCACAGAGGAAGCCTGCTTCTTGAACCACTTGCTATGGGCAAGGCTTCGGTTGTGCTCCCTGCACCAAACATTCTCTTTCACAAACGCTGTCGCGATGGTTTTCTGCCCATGCGAAATATCCAGAAAGACAAGAGCCCGTCCCAAGGAAACCGGGCCTGCGGGACTCGGTTCGGATCCCGCCACTCCATCGCAAAGTGACCATGCGGGGAGTCTCCTGCTTCTGGCATCGTTGGCGTTTCTGTCAATGCATTCAAGTCCCGCTCCTCGGAGAAGTTCTGATCGAGCCTCTCGTCCGCCAGTCCGGGGACATCGGCCGCCCGG
>Ga0247840_10008909_pt1 | contig 13216 bp, 14 predicted proteins | sample LaCruzMarch2015__FD_192404 | JGI IMG/M metagenome (GOLD analysis project Ga0247840, IMG submission 192404) | Freshwater microbial communities from meromictic Lake La Cruz, Castile-La Mancha, Spain - LaCruzMarch2015_17m | ecosystem: Environmental > Aquatic > Freshwater > Lake | place: Spain...
AGTACGCCCAGGCCTCTGGCCAGAAGAAATCGGCGGTGGGCTTCGTGATGACGATCTACCGCCGCCGCCTCGCCAGCAGCGTGGCCGCCCTGGTCTCCACTCTGGAGAAACGCCTGGTCGGCCAGCAGCAGCAGCTGGAGGAAGACGCTGCAGCCGCAGAAGACGACGACATCAGCGGAGAGCAGACCTTCGATCTTGAGGGCATGCAGAGCGCCTTCCAGGAGGCCTCGCTCCAGGGCGAACTCGATGCCATCGCCGTACTGCTGGATCAGGCCCGCCCACTGGTGGGCCACGACAGCAAAGGGGCGGCGTTCCTTGAGGCCATTGATGAACTCCAGGTCCAGGGCTACAAGCAGGTGATCGTCTTCTCCCAGTACACCGACACCGTCGATGCCCTCAAGGCGCTGTTGGTCAGCGCTGGTCGCACCAGCCTGATGACGTTCACCGGACGTGGTGGCGAGCTGCTCCAGAGGGGCGGCGAATGGAAAGCCCTGAACCGCGAAGCCACCAAACGCGACTTCAAACAAGGCAAGGCCGAGATCCTGCTCTGCACCGATGCCGCAGCTGAGGGCCTGAACTTCCAGTTCTGCGCCGCCCTGATCAACTACGACATGCCCTGGAACCCGATGCGCGTGGAGCAGCGCATCGGTCGTATCGACCGCATCGGCCAGACCCACGCCCGAATGCAGATCATCAACCTGCATCTCGATGGCACGGTTGAAGCCGATGTGTACCGGGCACTGAAGGGCCGGATCGCGATGTTCGAGCAGGTGGTGGGCAAGCTCCAACCGATCCTGGCCAAAGCGTCAAGCTCAATCTCTCAGGCCACCCTCGTCAGCCGTGATCAGCGGGACAAGGCGCGCGCGTCTGCCGTGGCGGCTGTGGAGCAGGAGCCCGAGATCAAGGGCCTGGACCTTGATGACGTCCTCCAGGACCTCGATGCCATCCGCGATGTGGTGAACACCCTGCAGCCCTCACCGCTCACCCTGGCTGATCTGGAAGCCATCCTCAGACAACCGGCCTTGCTGCCACCAGGCTGCAGCGCCCGCTCGATCGGCGCCTATGACTTCGCCTGGACCCAGCCCGGTCTCGACAAGGAAATGCGCGTCACCTGCAACGCCTCCTACTACGAAGACAACAGCGATAGCTGTGAGCTGTGGGTACCTGGGAGTCCGCTGTTTCCTTTGTCCGAGACTAAAGCCCTGACAATCGAGAGCGAAATGGTGATAAGCAATAACATGTTTCTGCAAGCGCTAATGAATTCGCCTGATCCCGTGATCAATGCGCGCCGACGCAGATGACCCAGTTCATCCTGTATATCGATGATTCGGGGACTAAGGAATACGCCTCCACTGGCCAAGAATACTCCCTTCGTGGCAGAGGCGTTTCCAGATATTTTGTCTTTGGTGGAATTCTGCTTTCCGAGGCCGAGTCAGGTCGTCTTGTTGAGGCCATTAAGACTCTAAAGCGTGGATTCTTTGGAACGGAGAACATTGAGATTAAGTCGAACTGGCTCAGAAATCCCGATTCATGCAGGAAGAAGTACTTAAGTCCATACGGAAAGACTGCAGCGCAACTTGAGGGGTTTGTCGAGGATATGTATTGCAGCATCGCTGAGCGCGATCTCGTGATTATCGCTGTTGCTGTAGACAAGATTCAGTCAAAGACTCAGTACGGGGATAGGGCTTGGTATCCGCCTGCTATTGCATATGAGCTCTTGATGCAGCGCGCAGTTCAAGAGGTTCGCCTTCCAGACAGTCTTGCTGTTGTCATTGATGATATGATGGGTGCAACTCCTGCAGGTAATCAATACAAGGTCAACCTAAAGTCTCACCATGCCCAGCTCCGGAAGACGGGCTCTAGGCTGCAATCAAAACTTCGCTTTGACTCAATCAATAACGATCTTAAATTTGTTGATTCAGCGCACTGGGCCCAAGTGCAAGTGGCTGACATTATTGCCTATAACGTCTATCGACAGTTTGTGGAATATGGAGAAGAATGGGAGGGGAAGGGTCTTGGCGACGGAGAAGCACTACCCGTATATCCGTGGTTTGAAAAACTTGGCTCAAAATTCCGATCCGACGGCAGCGGAAGGGTCCAGGGATATGGAATTATTAAGTTCCCAATGGGTATAAGGGTTCCATGGTCCTACAAAGAAAGCGAAAGTGGTGCGACCACATCTTGAGACCCTGCGTAGTTTCGCGGGAGGTCAAATGGACCCAGGGAAGCCCCTTCTTGTTTGCAGCCGCAAGTTGATATTATCACAAATTAGGCCGGCGAGCAATCCCGCAGTGCCTAGAGGCCTGCTGATGTGAAAATATGATCTATTGGTCCGAATCACAGGACCGTGTAGATAGTAACTGAAGAATAACGCACCTCGGCTTTCCAGGCCCACATCTGAGACGGCTTTCTATCAAGCTATGGTCTTGGAATAACACCAACAGATGGGGATGAGAACACAGCCTAGTGACACAATGAGTGACTCCGTTGATACTCATGGTATGCCGATACCTAGAGCAGAGCAGAGCACCTCTGATGCATAGCTGAAGTCGCTTTGTCCCTCAGACATAAGAGGCCGCTGGGCTCTCTAGCAGATGCCGCTAGAATGTTGAGGAGACCCATCAGAATCCGCTCCAGACCCCATGACCGCCGGCGGGTACCAACGGCTTGTTCAGTCTGCTATAGGCGACTGGCTTCGGGATGGCAAGAAGACAGGTTCTATAAGCGCTGACTTTGGTGGTGTTCATATAGCCAGCTCTAAGGGCGGCAGAGCAGAGAACCAAGACCGCGCCATCTTCCTTAGAGTTCAATCTACAATTCGGGAACGACCCGCAATTGCATGTATCGCACTTTGTGATGGCATGGGAGGCATGCAGTCTGGGAGTGCAAGCGCTGATTTGGCAATTAGTACGTTTGCTAGCTCATTAGTCACTGGGAGAAGCGGCAGACTACCCGAGAGACTTGAGCTGGCGACTGAGGCAGCCAATCAGGCTGTCTATCAAGAATACAAAGGGAAAGGTGGTGCAACACTTGCTGCGGTTGCGTGTTCAAACACTGGGGAGTGGTCAGCCATAAACATAGGAGATAGTCGTATTTATGCTTTTCTGGCGTCGCATGGACTCAGGCAGATCTCTACAGATGACACTCTTGAAAACATGCTGTCAGACCTGAGGCTTTCCAAGCCGAGTCCGGAATTCAGAAAACTTGTTCGGTTTATTGGAATGGGGGACGGTCTTGACGCTCAGTCTATCTCTATAGGACAAGCGCAAGAGGTTACATGGTTTGTATTGGCATCCGATGGCGCATACGGCATTACTGAACCCATTTTCAAAGGCATTATAAGTCACAGCAAAACGGCTTTAGATGCAGCACACAAGATCAATGATGTGTCCGAGTGGATTGGAGGAAGTGACAACTCGACCATGGCAATACTTGATCCTCGCGCGAAACTCTTTTCTTCATGGCAGCCATCAAAAGCAGGATCTCTTCAGATAGTTGGAGTGCCAGGCTGCCTTCAGTTAGTTATCCACAACGAGAGCCAGAAGACTGCGCCTCCTTCCCCCTCGATCGAAATGCGCAGGGCTCCGCGGAGAAGAAGCCGAGACAAGCTAGATCATCCAACTAAAATTTTAGATACTACACGGGAGGCAGTATCTAGCAATGCGGAAGAGAAGACTGACCTTAGGGACATGAGGCAATCTGGCACTAAGCCCGTCCACGAAGAATACATAGAGCCTCAACTAGATATTGAAATAATCGAATCAGGAAAGTCCTGACGTGAGGCAGCTTCCTCCTCGCTATCAACCCTTTGGGCCAACCCTTGGAGGTGGCATGAGTGATGTAGTTATTTGCAAAGACTCGGACTTGGATCGGCTCGTTGCAATTAAGTTCATAAGAGACTTGGCAGATCGCCGAAGACTCTTTGACGAGATCAAAGCATTGCAACGGATCAGATCAAAGCATGTCGTGCAAATATACGATATATTTATGCAAGAAGGGGCGCCTGATATTGGCATCGTGCAGGAATATGTTGACGGAGTCGACTTGAATGGGTCGATCAACCAAATAGCCGGTGATGCCAAGGGCTACCTCAAGCTTCTATACCAGGTAGCGAGGGGCCTTGAGGATATTCACGCAGCCAATGTGATCCATAGGGACATCAAGCCCGATAACATTAAGATTGACAGTGTCGGCATTGTTAAAATCTTCGACTTTGGTTTGGCTCGTGAAGCAGGGATTGATGATGCGACTCAAGGCTTTGTTGCAACTCCCAGCTATGCAGCACCTGAACTATGGGGAGCAGGCAGAGTCGAGTTCACAAAGTCTGTTGACGTATTTGCATTTGGCTTGCTTGCATGGAGCTTGACACAATCTGGCATCCCTGTTTGCTTGCGTAAGATCCCACCTACGTTTTCAACGCCGCTACCTAGCTTTGCGGATGCAATTCCAGAATTACCAGAAAGTGTTTCCATGTTGCTCGATAGAACACTTTTGCCTGATCCAGGTCAACGACCTACTTCGGCTGCCTTGAGGAATTGCCTTGAGAAACATCTCTTGCTGGGTAGTCATAGAGCTTTGCTTGTCCACAGAGGGACACCATACTTCCTAGACAAGGACAGGCATCAAGTAAAGCTGAAGAATCCACCCCATGCCGATTCCATTGTAATTGTATATACCAGATTTCAGTTTATAGTATCAATCGTCACTGGCCACGTCTTTATTAACAATCTTCCTGTAGCGCCTGGGACTGTTCTTCCCAGCAGCTGTGTGATCGGTCTTGGCCAACCGTCTCAGCGTGGTCGTCTATTTCCAACCTTTGACATCTCCAACCCAGAGGTTGTCCTATGAGATCAACGATGATCCTCAAGGCCAACGATGTCATAGCCGGTAAGTACCGAATCTCCGAGTTTATAGGTCAAGGAGGCATGCAGCAGGTCTACAAATCCGAACACATCCTGCTCGGCAAAGAAGTTGCTATTAAGACACCAATTAATCCATCTGCTCTAAAGCGTTTCAAAAGTACCGCAGTTGCAAGCGCAAGAGTAAACCACCCTAATGTTGCAAAGACATTGGACTACTGCGAAATCGGTAATCTATCTATTCTTGTTGAAGAACTGATCGCGGGTCCAGACTTGAAGCAGGGCCTGCTTGCTCATGCCGGAGCGCTGGACCCATCCCTTGTTGCCAAGATTCTGCACCACCTTGCCAAAGGCGTAGCTGCTTCACATCAGGCTGACGTGGTTCATCGTGATCTTAAGCCGAATAACGTAATGATCACAGGTGGATTTTCTGTAGATGAGATCAAAATCACCGACTTCGGGATCGCGAAGCTTGTGGAGGATGAAATGAGTGACGCCGAGGATGGCGATCTTTCTAGATCAACATCGTCAACTGTTATCGGGGCGTGGCCTTACATGGCCCCGGAGATGATTCTTAAATACAGAGACGCTGGAAAGCCTGCGGACGTTTGGTCTCTTGCTGCTATGGCTTACGAACTGATGAGTGGTAACAAGCCTTTTGGCCCGGGGCCAACAGCTTTAGCCGCGGTTCTGCGCAGTCCAATTCCTGTGCCTCCTCGTCCGGCTCAACTTGACTGTAAGCCACAGTTTGAGCCACTTGGGGATGAGCTTTATAGTCTTATTTGCAGTTGCTTGCTGGCTGATCCCTCGGCAAGGCCAGCAGCAGCCCAGCTCGCAAAGTATTGCGAGTCGCTATGTTACTCGGTTTCGAACAGATTCAATGGGCGGTGCAATTACATCCATCAGCGTGGCGCCATGGGACAGATCACGGCGGCCAACGGCGACAAGATCTTTTTCAATATGGATAGCGTGTACGGCGATCGTCCTGTGGTTGGATCCAGGGTTTCTTTTTCTGCTTTTCCTGGCCAGCCTTTGCCGCGAGCCCATCCAGTGCTTGTCTTGAAATCTGACCCTGCTTCTGTGTCATAGGAGGAGCTGAGAGTGATCCAGCGGTAGCTCTCTCGGGCCAGTAAAGCGGCTCAGCAACGATCAACACTGATCTCTGCATTGCAGGTGTGACGTCTGGTGTGACCGGGTGGCTCGGGTCCCACTGAAAGCGCCTTTCTGCCATGTGAGGGCGGATCGCCACCGGACCGGCGCACACCCACCGCATCCCTCGGCCAGTCCTCACGCCGCGTCAAAGATCGGGCCATGCGCCCCTGCGGGGCGTCGTTGTCGCGGCGCTGCGGTTGGCCGTTGGGGGTGGGGTTCTCCGCCGTCCCCCAGATGGCTTCCCTGCTTTCCCCCTCCCGCCGCCGGCAGCCGGCTCAAGCCCTCAGTCGCTCTGCCCTCAAGGCCCGTGATGCCCTGGTGCTGGAGCACCTGCCGCTGGCCGATGCCATCGCCTCAGCCACCGCCCGGCGCCTGTTCCCGCTGGTGGAGCGGGAGGATCTGATCCAGGTGGCCCGTGAGGCCCTGGTGCGCTGCGCTCCCCGTTGCAGGGCAGGCGAGCCCGCTGGGCCCTATCTGCGCCGCTGCATCACCGGGGCCCTGCAGCACCACCTGCGCGATCGGGTGCGGCTGGTGCGCATCTCCCGTCGCGAGCACGAGAAGGGCCAGTGCCCGCTGGGGCACTTCAGCCTCGATGCCAGCGCTGATGGCGAGCCGTGCCTGCTCGATCAGCTGGCATCCCCTGAGCCCGAGCCAGCTTCCAGCGAGGCCGAGCAGCAGCTGGCGCTGGAGCAGCTGGTCGAGCAGCTGCCCGCCGCCCAGGCCACGGCCCTGAGGCTCACGCTCCTGGAGGGCCTGTCACTGCGGGCCGCAGCCGAGCGGCTCCAGATCAGCGCCATGTCAGTGCAGCGGGCCCAGAAAAAGGCCATCGCTGCCCTGCGCCAGCAGCTGGCAGGCGGGGGCTGAAGCTCCTTCACTCAGCTCTGCGCAAACACCAGCGTGGAGAGCGGCCACCAGCCACTGCCGCCCTCGTCGTAGGTCAGCTCCACCATCGAATCGGCGTCTCTGCTGTCTGCCGCCAGGTTGAGCACTGTGGCCCCGGTCTCTGGGCTGATCAGGTCGCGCCAGCAGCGCGCTCCAATCGCCGGCAGGGAGGTCGTGGTGTCAGGCATGGCTCACGGGCTCACCATCACCCGGTTGCCAGCGCCGCTGTTGCTCACCGCCGCGAACTGACGGCGCTGGGGCGACCAACACAGTGACCGCCAGCCCAGATCTGCCGGGGAGCTGCGCACCGTCCAGCTCAGGCCATCGGCGCTGGTCATGATCCGGTTGCCGGTGCCGCTGCTGCTCACCGCCACCAACAGCTCCCGCTCCGGCGCCCAGCAGAGGGAGCTCCAGGCGTTGTCGGCCGCCGAGCTGCGGCTGGTCCAGATGAGGCCATCCGGGGAGGTCATCACCCGGTTGCCCCGGCCGCTGGTGCTCACCACCACCAGCAGGCCCAGCTCAGCCGCCCAGCAGAGCGCCGTCCAGCTGTTGGCTGCGGCGGCTGTCCGCAGCGTCCAGTTGCGGCCATCCGACGAGGTCATCACCCGCTGCACGATCCCGTTGCTGCTCACCGCTACTAACAGCCCCAGTTGAGGCGCCCAGCAGATGGAGCGCCACTCCTGATCCGCAGCAGCCGGGCCGGCCGTCCAGGTGAGGCCATCCGGGCTGGTCATCACCCGGTTGCCCGTGCCGGTGCTGGCCACAGCCACCAGCAGGCCCAGCTCGGGTGCCCAGCAGATCGAGGTCCAGTTGTTGTCGGCCGGCGTCTGGCGCAGGGTCCAGCTGCGGCCATCCGTTGAGGTCATCACCCGCTGGCCCGTGCCGCTATCGCCGACGGCGACAAACAGCCCCAGTTCCGCGGCCCAGCAGAGCGCCACCCAATTCTGATCGGCGGCCGCTGGCTGGGCGCTCCAGCGGATGCCATCGCTGGAGGTCGTTACCCGGTTGCCGCTGCCGCTGTTGGCCACACAGGCGTAGAGCTGCAGCTCCGGCGACCAGCAGATCGCCTGCCAGCTGTTGTCTGCCGCCGAGCGCACGGTCGACCAGAGCAGGCCGGTGATTCCCAGCACCGGCGCCGGACTCAGGAGGTCTGTCAGCGCAGCTGCCGGCAGCTGGTAGGTGCCGGCCTGGGGCCCAGCGGGGCGGGTGATCGCCAGCAGGTCACCTGGTTGGAGAGACATCAGTGCGGCACTCAGGGCAGGGCCGGCAGGGTGCTCAGATCCAGGGGCATGTAGTCACCGGCCGGCTGGGCAGTGGCCATCGCCGCCTGCAGCTGGGCCGCATCCACCACCCGCCCGGGGGTGCCGTCCGCCAGCGCCAACGGGTCAGCCAGCTGCACAACGCCGGCAGCGGCGGTGGTTGCGGACTCGACACTCAGCAGCGGTTGAGCCGGGTCGCTCTCGTCGACGGCCAGCGGTGCGGCCACCTGGATGCGGATCACCCCAGCGCCATCGGGCCCCAGGGCGGCGTTGGCGCTCCAGTTGCTGCCGTCAAACAGCAGCAGATCCCCCTGGGCGATCTGCTGGCCGGCGATGCCGCTCCAGCTCGCCAGGGCAATGCCGGAGCTGCTGGCCAGGTACACATCCCCGACTGCAGCGGCAGCCGGGGCCTCGGTGGTGGTGGGGTCGGTCGCACCTCGGTAGGTGAGGGCACCGGAGATGGCGGCATGGAGGGTGCCATCGGCGTCCACCGAGAGGTTGGTACCCGGTTTGATCGCACCGATTGCCACTGCCGTGGCGGGGCTGAGCATGAACGCTTTGACCTCCTCGGCAGTGGCCCGGTAAGCCGTGCTGCCGCGCTGCACCAGCAGCAGGTCGCTGGGATAGGGCAGGGAACGGCCGGCGGTGCGGCTCTCGGTGGTGGTGGCCATGGTGATCAGTGCAGAAGGGGAGAGAGGTGGAGGGGAGAAATCAGTGCGGCAAGGGGCTGAGCAGGCGCAGGTCCAGCGCGATCACCACCACCCCATCGCCGGCAGTGGCACTGATGAGCGGCGCCAGTGCCTGCATTGCCGTGATGCCGCCGGTGGGCGGCGGTTCAGGGGTGCCGCCGTCCTGCAGCTGGGCCTGGCCCAGGAAGATCACCCCCTGCGGCCGACTGCTGCTGCGGCACTGGGCCGTCAGCTCGGCCAGCACAGCCGGATCGGGAGTGGCCATTGGCGCCAGGGCAGTGCTGCTGAGCTGTTGCCAGCCCCCAGCCAGGAATGCGCTGCCCCGGCCAGCGCAGGCTGCAGGGATCAGAGCAGGGCATCCCCCAGCTCCAGGGCCGCGAGATCGGCGGCATCGTTGCTGCCCTCGTTCGTGGCATCGCTGCTGCCGCTGGGAGTGCCCGATGCACTGGCCTGGGCCTCCAGCGCCATGGCCTGCTCCACCAGCTCGGCCTTGGTCTGGCTGCTATCGAGCTCCACGCCGTAGACGGTGGAGCAGAACTCGACGATCTGGGCCTTGGTCATGGCCTGGAAGTCGGTGGGCTGTGAGGCAAGCAGGGCCTCGCCACCATCGGTGGTGGTCTCCAACCGGTCGTCGGTAGGAGTGGGCTCATCGGGTGTCGGGGCGGTCTCCGTCGCTGCCGGTTGATCCGGCTCGAGGTCGAGCGCATCCACCAGCTCCGGTTCCGGCGCGTTGTCCCCGGTGTCCACCGGGACCGGCTCATCGCCGCCACTGGCGGGGCTGAGCAACTGCCAGCCCAGGGCCTGCCAGCCGTCCAGGTGCACCGGCCAGATCGGGCGGGTCGCACCGTCCTTGCCGATCAGCAGCTGGCTGGGCGGCAGCCAGGAACTGTCGCCGTCTCCGCCCATCACACCGGGATCGGGGGTGACCAGTGGCCGCTGCTCCGGGCCCGAGAGGCGAACAGGCGTGGAGGCGGGGTTGCTGCTGTCGAGAGGCTGCAGCAGCTCCAGCGGCAGGGCCTCAGCTCCGGCCGCCACATTGATGGTGTCGAGTGGGTTGCCCATGACGCTCACCTCACAGCCCTTGGTTGGCGGTGAGCGCCACGGTCATCCCCACCGGCGTGGGGGGAGACACCGTTGCTCGCGCCAACCGCAGGCAGGGCGGCGTGATCAGCGCGCTGTCGGCTGGGTTGATCAGCAGCGCGGCGCCGCTGATGATCGCCTCCACCTTGCCGCCAGCAGCGGGGATGGCGACGGCCGCGGCGGTGATCCAGCTGCCGGCGGTGCCATCAGCCAACAGTGGTGCCAGCTCCAGGGTCACCGTCACCGCCTCGCTGTGGCCCGGGTGGGAGGCGACGAGCACAAAGGAGCTGGTGGCATCGAGGTCGGTGCCGATGTTCACCACATCACCGCTGCTGCGGGTGTGCTCGTAGCAGTCAGTGGCGGAGTGGTTGATCCAGCCGACGAGCACCGTCTGGGCGTCGAGCAGCCGGGTGGCTTGAGAGGTCATGGAAGGGTCTCCAGAACAGAGAACAGGGGGAAAAGATCTGTTGTGCCGCCAGGGTCTTGCGGAGCTGATCAAACGCCGCTCAGGGCAGCACCAGCGGCATCGGCGCCACGTTGAACAGGCGTGCGGCGGCCTTGCGGTTGCACACCGCAAAACCCACGTACCAATCCACACGCGTGCGGAACACCGGCGCGTCGTGCACCTCCCCGAAGTCCCGCACCGAGATCCCGTAGCGCCCCTCGAACGGGCCCTGCAGACCGCAGACGGCGGCATCCCCGAGCACGCAGCAGTAGATCGAGGTGGTGTCCCCCGGTTCGTCGTAGCCGAGCACAGCGTTGCCCTCGGCGTCCTCCTCCACCAGCAGGATCTCGATCCCCTCGAAATAGTGGCGGCCGTCAATTACCTCGTAGAGGTCGCCGCCGGCCTGACGGGAGGCGGTGCTGATCTGGCGGCGGGCGGCCTTGCTGGCGATCAGCACCTTGTCGCCGCCGTAGCCGATCACGCTGTCGGTGAGCGCCTCCAGCGCCAGCAGGTTGAGGGTGCTGCCGCCATTGTCGATCGTCTGGTCCTCACCCGGCGCCAGGCGCTTGCTCAGCCCGTTGAAGGCCCGCGGATCGAAGGTGTCGTCGCCGTTGATGATCGCCGCCTCCAGCGTCAGGCGCATGGAGCGCACCTTCATCTCGGTCTGGGCAGCACGGGCCTCGGGGCCCTGCAGATCCACGATCGAGCGGTCCACATCCAGGTCGCCGCCGAACAGGTGCACGAACTCCGAATCGGAGTTGATCACCCCATAGCTCTGCCGGTAGCCCTCGTTGACGGCACGGAAGCCGACGCGGGGGAGTTTCGTTTCGGCCGGGAAGCTCAGCGAGCCGCCCACGAGATTGCGGAAGGGCAAGCGGCGCAGCAGCTCCCCCTCCGCGAAGGTCTTGAGCACCGCCAGCTGTTCAGCGCGGCGGGCGTATTTCTGCGCCTCGATCAAGGTCAGGCCCAAGGGCACGCTCCCGGGGCCTCGCCCCAGTGACAACAGCAGCTGTTGCCAGGTGTCCCCACGCCCCAGCCACCGAGGAGACAGAACCGTGGTGGCCCAGCTCCTGGTGGATCGGCTACGCGCAGCCCTCCTCATGGTCCGGGCGGCCTCAAGGGCTGCGCGAGTCAGCCGGACTGGTGCGTTGGCTGCGCTGCGCTCCGCATTGCAGAGGGGGCTGCCCCTTGACCCCGCCCGGCCTGCTTCGGGGTCTTCGCTACGCCTGCCATGGCTTCCGCATCCCGGATCCGCGCCTTCCAGCTCCTGAGCTCCCGCACCCTGGAGCTGCTCTGGGAAGAGGCCTCGGCCCACCGCCCGGCTCCTCTGGAGCGGCTGGAGCAGCTCTGCGCTGATCTGCTCTTTGAGCGCCAGGTGGCCACGCCAGCTTCGGTGCCGGTCTGGTGCCCCGAGAGCGAGCTGCCCTTCTGAGGGGGCGGCCCCGGCTGCGGCTGGGGCGCTCTCTTTGTGCCCGCAGCCGGCGCCCCCCAAGCGACCACTGGCAACAGGGCTCAGCAGCACCACGCCCATGGCCAGCCCCATGACCCCCGAGCGGTTCCAGGACCGCTTTGAAGCCTTTCGCGGTGAACCCCAGCAGGTCTCCGGCGTCTGGACCCTCCATGCCGCGATCACGGCGCTGCCCGGCAGCGAGGCCGTGCTCAATGAGCAGGCCCCCTGGGCGCTCACCTTCAGCCAGAAACCCGCTGCGCCCCCGGCACCAGCAGCTCCCAGCGGCGGCCTCGATCCGCGCGGCTCGGAGGAAGCCGGCATGGCCGGCCCCCAAAAGGCTGCCCCGGTCCAGCCCGGCGACACCTACCTGCTGGTGAATGACCGGGACGAGGACATGGAGGCCTACGACCACACCGGCAAAATCCTCTGGAAGATCCCCTGCCTGGCCCGGGGGCAGGGGGCGGACAGCGACTGGAGCCACACCAACACCGACACCCCACCTGGGCTTTACCAGCTCGGGAAGCTCTACGCGGACTACGAGCAGAACCCCAACCCGGCCTGCAGCGATACCGCCATGGGCTACGGCTGGTACTCCTTCGATATGGAGGAGCTGGAAGGCCAGGAGGTAGCTGTTGGCCGGGCCGGGATCATGCTCCACGGTGGTGGATCGGCCTGCGGCTGGCCCATGGCTTGGGCGCCCCAGCAGCCATTGCACCCCACCCTCGGTTGCGTCCGGCTGCACAACGCCGATCTGCGCGACAAGGTGCTGCCGCTCTACCGCCAGGGCACGGTGTATGTGGGGGTGTTCCAGGAAAAAAAGTGACGGCGGGGCCCGGGAAGGGGGAGCCCGGGCCCCAAGCCAACCTGCAGCACTGGCTGGACTTCTTCTGCAGCACCGCCGTCACCGAGGCCAGCCTGGGCGTCATCCAGGCTTTCACCCCAGAAGAGGCCTGCGGCTTCCTGGGCTGCATGGTCATCGAGACCGGTGAGCCGGAGCTGGAGAACCTCGATGTGGTCGAGGCCGGCAGTGGTGCCGGTCGCGGGGCGATGCAGTACACGGGCGTCCGCCGCACTGCCTACGACGCGGCACGGCTGCAGGCCATCGCTGAGGGGATCGACCCCAACAGCAACGGCTGGCAGGAGCAGTACTTCGCCGAGGAGTATGCCGGCCTGCACGATCCGCCCCAGGGTTCGCTGATCGGCTGGACCTGCGTCTTTGAGGACCGCCAAGCCGGCATGGATCCGGCCGAGGCGGCGGCCTATTGGACCGGCTCTGCAGCAGCGGCTGAGGGCTACTTCAGGCCCGGCACGCCCCACACCGAGCGGCGCCAGGCGGAGGCCCGTCGCATCTGGGGGCTGCTGCAGAGCGGGGCGCTGGTGCTGCCTCAAGCAGGGGCCTG
>Ga0247840_10008912_pt1 | contig 13215 bp, 12 predicted proteins | sample LaCruzMarch2015__FD_192404 | JGI IMG/M metagenome (GOLD analysis project Ga0247840, IMG submission 192404) | Freshwater microbial communities from meromictic Lake La Cruz, Castile-La Mancha, Spain - LaCruzMarch2015_17m | ecosystem: Environmental > Aquatic > Freshwater > Lake | place: Spain...
ATTTTGCCCACGATTTTATATGATGAGCAGATAACTTTCCTCCACTTTTAGTTTTACAAATCCCGCACGTAAAATGATCTTTGATTAATACCTGTCGTCTCCATTGTGTGTATTTAAAATCTCTTTCTCTTCCTGTTTTTGATATACCGCCTTTCCAATTCCAACAATCTTTTCCTTTATGAAGAGGTGGTCTATTTCCATTTTTTAGAGTTATCCGCCTCATTTTTTCTTTATAATTCAAATCATTTTTTAGTTTATTTCCATTGTGTTTTGCTCTACACGTTCTACTACAAAATCTTCGGTGAAATATTTTTCTAGTTTTAAATGTGTTATTACACCACGAACACTGAACATTTTCCATTAAATCTGGATTCTTTCTTAATGCGGTATTATGTCCATTGATGAATTTTCTTTTTCTGTATTTAGAATCCATTTCAATAAATTCTTTTCCACATCCACAAGCACATATTATATTTCTCCTTTCCATTTCTTTAGGCATAAATTTTCTCCTGTAAATCTGTTAGCTTTGTCCCCAACCAGAACCCTTAACCTTTGGTTCTGTTTGGATATTGTTTACCTTGTTGAAGCAATCAATCAGTTCTTGGCCGTCTTCTGTTGGAATCTGTAAAGATACAGCAGGCCACTTGTCTCCGGGAACAATTTTCTGGAGAAGGGATTGGCCTGGATTCGATGTCTTCTGGAGCTGCCAACGGTAGTTCTTTTGAGCTTCCTGCAAGACTTCCTTGATAAGTTGTTTTAGTTCAGATTTTTTCATAGTGACATACTATCTTGGGTGTATTCCTCATCGGACATCGATTGAAGCCTCTTGACTTCGCCTGAAATTTTCTGCTTGATTTGATCGATGGTGTATTGCTGTCTTGGATGAACGCTGTAAATCTTTCCACCATCGAAGACGAATTCGAATCCAAACGGAAAAAACAAATCCGAGTTGATGATTCGTTTTGGATTATACATCAATATCTTGTGAGTCGGAGAACGTTGAGGAAAATACTTATTATCCATATCAGTATCAATCACAGGCAACCCATGAATCGATACGCCTTTGTAAGTATCCAAAATCCATTGATGAAGTTCTCGGAACGGATCAAATGGTGCTACGGCTTCCGTAATAGGTCCCCCGAAATAATGCATCAATACCGTATGCAAACTCGCTGGCATCGATCTGACCTTGAACGCCAAATTCGGAGAAGGTTCATTTCTATTTACACCAACTTCTTTTTCTTGGCCTCCGATATTTACGAACAAAGTAAATTCGTGAGGCGCAGGACCCTTTTCAATTTTTCGTATCTTCAACCAATTATTCGAACCACCAGCATATCGGTTGGCTCCTGTAGCCTTCACATACAATTGGTCTTTGTAAAACTCATCCTCAGTCAACACGGATTCCGTGGTCAACTTCGTCTTTTCCTTTTCCAAATCCGCTTTCTTTTTCTGGAGCGCCGATTTCTGTTTTAGAAGAGGCGCCATCTTGGCATCCAGATTCATGATATCCTTGTCAATCTTCGCCGTCTGCTGACCCAGACCCTCGACCCTCTTCGAAACATCACCCGACAACTGCTTGGTGGGAGCCGAAGTTGCGGCAGGAGTTCCGGAAACAGGAGTCGCCGGATTCATCAAGGTTGGCTGAAGCAATTCTTTTAAAAGTATCATTTGAGTGGAGGGAATCTCGTATGTATATAAGTATAAAAATATTCTCCAAGAATCGAGGGATTTTCGTTTTTTATAATATATCTTTAAAATTCAAGCTTGGATGTATTTTCTTATGACATTTACGACATAGAACCTTTCCAGATACTTTATTTTGAACGTGGTAGTCAATCACCTTTTCTGATATCAATTTCTTTCTCTCAAAATCATCAATGTGTTCATAATCATCAATGGTCATCACCTTCTTGATAATATTAGAAAACGATTCTCCGTCATGATGAACATGAAGTTCCTTGTTACTTGAACAATCAACACACTTAAATCCAGCCCCCTTCAATATCGGAAACTTCCACTCGTCATGGAGACGTTTGGCTGCCCGAGTAATTCGTTGAATGGAACTTACACCACCTCTCCATTGAGAAGATTTTTCTCGATAGAGTGTCGGCATTGTTCCATCCCTTCTCATTTTACTCATTCTTTTGGAATACTCAATCTTCCTTTGTTTCGTAAATGCGAGGGATACCTTTTTTCCGAACGCTTTTATTCTATCATCGGTTTCTTTTGTTAAACCTTTGCACCAAGTTTGTCTTTCACCACTAGCATATTGTTGTCTTCTTGTCTCTGCCGACTTCAATATCGCCTTTGGATTGTGTCCCCAATTATTATGAATCTTGTTAGAGTGACCTGATGCAGCATATGTTTTAAAACCATGACCATTCCAAGATGTTCTTTTTCCACATTTACATTTACAAACAGGATATATTCCATTCAAATGAAACTCCACATATAAATCTCTAGAATGAATTTTATGAACTCTTGACGTATGCCGTCTTAGAGTTTCATAATCCTCAAAACTTCTCTCACATCTTTTACATTTGAATTGGTTGTCCATAAACAGAAAATCTCCACACCAAATACATAGTGTGGAGATTTCTGAAACGGATGATTGATTTCGCTATTTTATCTAATATAGTATAATCAATAGATAAGGTCAAAATTGGAGCACACAATAGTCCATGCTTAAAGTTAGGTTGACCATCACTGGTTCCTGAGAACCCCAATCCATCTGACCGAAATCGGCGTTGGAGACGAAGGCTCCCTTGAGAGTCCATTCTTCCACCTTGTCACCGACAGGGCCGAGGACGTTGATGGTGATATCCTTCTTGTAGAAGTCAGCATATCCATCACGGCCAGTCACCGATTCGTGAGAGAGACGAATCCATTCCATTGCGGCCTGAGCAGCACTTGGAACAACTGGGTCGTAGAGTTGGATGTTCATATCCTGCCACTCCGACTTACCCTTGAGTTGTCTCTTGAGGTTGATGTGTTCCAAAGTTACTTTACCAACTGCGAGCTTTGGTCTATCTGCCACTTTGATGAGATATGCGGGAATTCCGTCGATATACATAATGTGGCGGTTCATCACCTTCGGTTCGAAACTGGTGAAGAATATTTCGTTTGATTCTAGGATGTCTGCCATAAATTTTTGGGAGTTAAATTATTTGTTTGTGGTTCACTGTCACTATAAAATAAATATCTTTGGTCTTGAAACTTCTGCGTTTTTATAGTAGAATCAGAAATATATATACTAAGTTAGAACCCAAAATTTATGGCTAGACCAGCAGACCCAAACAATACGATAGACAAAATTTGCCCCACTTGCCACAATCCGTTCACTCACAAGAAGAGCAAACCGAAGACATATTGCTGTAAGAAGTGCGCGTGTAACTCTCCTGATGTGAAGGAGAAGAACAGACAGGGAATTCGAAAGACCTTTGAGAAGAATTATGGGTGCCATCCCATGCAAACCAAAAAGACAAAGGAAAGACTTAAGAAGGCACTCACAAAGAAATATGGCGTGGCGCATTATAGTCAACTATCTACTTGGAAAACGCAAGTCAAAAACACCAAGAAGCAAAGATATGGCAATGAAAACTATCAAAATACAGAGAAGTTTAAAAAAACTTGTATAGAGAGATTCGGTGTAGATAATCCCATGAAAGTTCACTCGATCCGTGACACTTCATTGGATACCAAAAAGAAAATCCACTTCGATTATATCATTGAGTTTTCCAAAGGTAAATCTTTGATTCCTCAATTCACATTCAAGGATTACAATGGATATCACTACGAGAACAAATATCGGTTTATTTGCGAAAAGTGTCAAACCCTCATTGAGACCGATATTTATAATCTCAACCATATTTTCTGTGAGAAGTGCAACCCCCTTTTAAAGAGAACGGGGGAAAACTCCCTCTATGAATTTCTCACCGAAGAACTAAAGGGGTTGGTGATTAAAAGGCGGGATAGAACCATACTGAATAAACACGAATTGGATTTCTACATTCCGCACCTAAAGCTTGCCATCGAATACAACGGTCTCTATTGGCACAGCGAAAAGAATGGAACCAAAAAGTATTACCACTTGAACAAGACGAAGTGTTGTTTGTTCAAGGAGGTAAATCTGGTTCACATCTTTGAGAATGAATGGAATAATAAACAGGAAATTGTAAAATCCATACTTCGTCAAAAATTTGGAACTTCTCATCTGTCGGTAGCAGCGAGGGAGTGTATCATCAAGGAAATCAATGATGAACAGAAGGGGGTATTTCTAGACCAAAACCATATACAGGGAAATGACCGTTCGCCGGTTCATTATGGATTATTTTACAAAGACTCCCTCATCTCGGCCATGACATTTTGTAAATCGAGATTCGATTTCAAATGTGAGTGGGAAATGTCGAGATACTGCAACAAACTCAATCACAATGTTGTGGGCGGAGCTTCAAGACTCATGGCGAGATTCGTCAAAGACCACAAGCCAAAATCCATCATATCCTACAGTGACCGTAGATACTTCTTGGGTGGCGTTTACGAAAAACTCGATTTTCAATTCGTCGGCTTCTCCCCTCCGGGATACCATTACATCAGCAAAGACTACAAGGTTCTCTACAACCGAATGGGATATCAGAAATCCAAGTTACCGAAGATTCTGCCCAAGTTTGACAAGAACAAATCCGAGTGGGAGAACATGAAAGACAACGGATTCGATAGAATCTGGGACTGCGGCAACTCCAAATGGATGCTACGGTTTAGTTGATACTAATTTTACTGTTGGTTCGGCATGGATAGATCGGTGAGCTTCCAATACGAGAGGTCTGAGAGCCGCTTTGAGTCGTTCCTTGAGAGGTTGTGAACCTAGCTTGGAACTTCTAAATTGCTGAAACAGGCTCTTGATGTAATCCGACCCCGATTCCTTGGTAGCATCCGGCGTGGATTTCCAGATAGCAATGACTTTTTCCGGGTCTACTTTTGCTAGTTCTGTTGCCATCTCCACAAGTTCTTTGAAATCTCGCTCTGAGTTTTGTACGGTAGCGTATGAATCGCTCATATAACCATACCAATCGTGGTCTTTCATTCTCCTAGCAAATTCATCAAATGGATTTGTATTTGCCCTCTTTTCCGACATAACTTCCTTGATGATTTCCGATACCATCTTTTCCAATTCGGTAGTATCACATTCCCAACAATTTGTCTGAAAGCCGTTTCCTGCATTAAATCCTCCACCTGTGGTTGGGTCTGGATCGAGAGTTCCTACCCGGCCGTATTTCAACTTGGAACCAAAATCAGGAGAACCAACGATGGGTTCCTTGTCATTGGGAGGCATTTCCGATGGATTCAATTCCATCAAGCAATTCTTAATCAGCTGTTTCAATTGGGACTTTTTCATGGGTATATATAAATATGGTTTTGAATGTTGAAACGGGATTATTTTAGATTCAATATCTGGTTCAACTGATGAATGGAATCCGTTGCGCTCTTGTGAAGGATTCCCATCCCTCCGGCTTGACGAAAGGGGTTGATGCACTTTTCCTTATCATCGATGAGGATTGCGTTGGGTCTAGCAAATTGAGCCTTTTCTGCGCCCTTCTCCACAAGGTTGATTTTGATATCATCCCCGAGTTCTCTCTTTGCCCAAATGTGTTTTCCGGAATAAGCGTTCTTGTTGGAACGTGAGGTTGCGGATAGGATTTCCAGATGAATCGGTCCATCATTCTTTAGTTTTGTGAGATAGTCGTATAATACCTTACCATCTGGCATCCAAGGCATTTCCATCCAATAACGAAGACCTGCAAAATGAATTAGTTTCCAGAAACCCCTTTTGTCTGCTGCTTCGAATTCATTGGCTTCTATTCCGTTGCTATATTTCTTGAATTGGGTATCGAAGTCGGCAATGACTCCATCCATATCCAAGTAGACGGTTGGAATAGAAGACACATCCTCAGTTAATGATTCCGTCCAAGGACCATAATGTTTGTGCTTAGCAATGTGCTTCTTTACATCTTCCCAGTTATATCGCCTGATGTTTTCTGGCTTGAAGAGTTCATAGAAATCCTTGATTGGCCAACCCTTCTTGGCGTATTTACTCATTCCTATTTCCATCGTTTGCCAATCCTGAACCAATCCATTCTTTTCTACCCAAGCGTGTTCGTAGGTTTTTCCTTCCCTATTGAAAGGTTCATGAACGGTAGCGTGAACGAGAGTTAAACTCTTATCCTCAAAAATTCTTCTCCAAGCATAATCAAAACAGTGACCACAAGCTATTGTTTTTATCTCGTTCAATGGAGAACCATTGGTCATTCTATCGACTATTTCTAGTGCCAATTCTTCAATTGAATCCGTCCAGAAATCTTCCGTCATTCTTTCTCCATCATTTTCCGTCCTTCGGGATTCTATCATATCAACCAAATTACTATCCATGAAGTCGAACACATTGTTTTTCACAAGGGAGGGATTATTTTTTAGAACTGCCACGGCAATATCGCCCCTCAAAAATTTCGCCACATCCTTATCCGAACTCCACTTTGGAATAAAGGCTTTCTTGAAAACTCTATGGATTTCCTTTGCGTTTGGGTCATTGATGAATGCCTTGGCACGTTCTATGGCTGCATTTAATTCGGGAATTCTATCGAGTTGGTTTTTAATCTTACACAACTCAATCATCTTCAAGTTATGCTGAATGTGCCATTTTGCATTGGCTTTGTCACCAAATTCAAGCTCGGGCTGAGAATTCTCTTTCAAAATCTTTTCTTCGATTTCTCTCTTGATGTCATTCATCGAATGAGTCAATAAATCCTTCAATCCGAAGTGTTTTGGTTCCAAGTCCATCAATCCATCCAATGTGACCCATTCAAATTTTTCGGTTTCCCAATTCAAGGATGGGGTAAACTCTTCTGGTATCACCACCAAAAAGTTGTGATATTGGAATTCTCCTCCTGTGACCACCGCTTTCTTGAAGACATAAAGAGGAACAATCTTGAGTATTTTTCCCGTATAACCACATTCCTCTCCAGCCTCACGCCTCACGGCATCCTTGGGTTCCTCATCTGAATCTATGGCACCACCAAGGGTTCCCCAAGTATTAGGTTGTTCTACAGCGACAGACCTAAATGGAACCAAAATTCTATTGGTAGCCTTGGCGAGAATGAGGCACCCTGCTCCACGCTTTCCCCAAAATCCTGTCTTTCGAAGAACCGCTCTGTGTTCGGCATCATCGTTAGCTTCTACCAGTAAATCTACCAGTTTTATCATGAGAGAATTTTAGATTAGTGAATCAGAAGATATGTTCCGAGAACATCTTTTCTCATAGCCGCATCGTCGCCGTGTCCGGCCCATACAAGCACATTGTATTTTTTCTCTGCGGTATTTGAATCATATGGAATCTTCATCAACTCATCATAGGTGATAACGGTGTCTCTTTCAACATTATATTTTGCAGATATCTTGTTCTTGAACGTCTCCAAATCTTGTGGGGAATTAAACTCCATTTTTTTGTTATCACCATCATGTTTCATATGGGTGAGACCATCGAACATCTGTCTCGGAACAACGATGGAGTGCTTGGTCGTTTTCAGATCGACCTGTTGTTCCTGCGACTTCAAAGCGCCGCTCGAGAAATTCATCACAAAGTTATCTGGTTTCTCACCAGCAGAAACGCCAGCCAATTTCGTATAGGCATAGAACGTGATATCAGGGAATTGTCTTGCAATGTCGTAAGCAATTTTCAGATAGTCCGACGAGAAGAAATCTCCCGCATCGTGCCATCGTATAATGACCTTGATATTTTTACTCTTCGCTTCGGCATCAGCAGCCTTCAACTCAGCAATCATCTTGTTCTTGAATCCCTCTGGGTCATTGATTAGGAAATTCAACAATCTGGTATACGGCAAGGATGCCATTTCGAACATGACATATCCACCTTTTTTAGCATAACAAAATACCAAGCATTGACCGGCGCCGGGGCAAGTATTGACGATTTTCAGCTTGTTGGTTTTCTCATCGACAATCAAGCCTTTGAAGGCTGGAAGACCAATGTTGTAAAAGATGTAATCGAATCCGCCGCTCTTTTGAATCTTGGCATTTCTTTTCAGAATGGTATGCGGTCTCTCTTTGATTTTGTTTATCAACTGAGGAATCTCGATGGGATTTCCTGTCATATCTCTCACCGTCGAAGTGTGAACATATGGAAATTTATACCTGTCCGTTTTCTTTCCCAAAGCGGTAAAACGTGGTCTACCCTTTTTGGTCATCAACTGTTGTCCTGTTTTCTTGTCTATGTTAGGAACGCCCTGCCTTCTCTTAATGTAATCTTCCAACTCATCATCACCGATGTTCGCATATTTTACACCACCCAACTCCTCATCCAATTTTGGTTCCGGCAAATCCTCAACAGTGGTGATTGAAAATCCTGGAGGTAATTTCATGCCAGAATTAATCGATTCGAACAATAATTGTTTTAACTTGATGATGCTCATGATTATAAAATCGGTTGGGTGTGTATTTATAAATATGGTGGAATAACTATAAAATCGGAGATATTTTCAGAAGGGGTGAGTCTCTTTTAAATACCCTCTGGATTAGTCACAATTCACTTATAGGCGGCTTTTAATGGTCTATGGTGACTTCACCAGTTTTGGGGAATTTTCCCAAATAACCTCGACCTGATAACCGTTCTTTTCTAGTAGTTCTCTTCTTCGATTGTCCTTCTTCCAAATATCCTTTGCCTTCAAGTGAACCTGTGTATTATAATAATTAGGAGAGTATTTCTTTGGGTTACAATGCCAATAATCTCCGTAAAACTCGATTATCTTTTTCTCTGATGGAATGTAGATGTCAACACTCTTGTCTACATCGGATAGATAATGTTCCAATATAGCATCAGGATATCTAGACTGAATTTCTTGAAAAATTCTTCTTTGGCCTTTTGAAATTCTTTTGCCATTGGATAGAGATTTTGGAAGGTGAAAAGCATTAGAAACACCATATCTTTTTAACATCGTTGTCTTACACTGATTTGTGTTATTATAATCTTTATTTCCATATCTCTCCAATTTTGTTTGATTTGCTTTTTTTACATTTACCCAGTTTGAATCACCATGATTCAAATATTTTGTGGCCTTCACCTTATCACCGAATCCTTTTATTTTCGATGGATGATTTACATTGTATTTTCTCATCAACGACATCGTTAAACTATTTTTTCGTTTCTCATTAACCTCTTTGGAAAAATTTAATTTCAAAAGACATTCATTAGAACACGTTGTCTTTTTCCTTGAGTTGATAACTTCAAAACTTTTATCACATACAACACATTTGCATTCTATTAGACTGTTAATATGTTTATAATAAGACCGACATTTACAAGAACAAAACTGGCGGAATCCTTTTGAAAATCTACGAAATTTACAATCTGTATGGCATGCCTTACATTTTCCAACATCGGGGCCGTGAATATATCTATACAATCGTTCAGAAAAGTTTCTTCCTTGTAGTTTCGATATATGACCATATAAGTTAAAATCCTGTTTCTTAATCATCGAGGAAAAATTATCAGGAAAATTCAAAACTAATTTAGATATATCTTCTTTATTCATACCAATACATATCAGGTGAAGTGTAAAAACAGCCAACAAAAACACATATAAAACGAAACAAAAAACCCACGACTTTCATCGTGGGTTTCTTTTTAATTGTTTAAGTTTGATTATGCCGTTGGAAAAGTCGCCCCTGATGGAAGGACATTGAAATTCAACACCAAGAACTCGGCCGTACGTGTTGGCTGTAGATAGATATCTCCAACCAAGATGTTTCTGTCGATTAGGTCAGGAGTATTGTTTGTATCATCCATGACAACCTTGAAGGAGTAGAGGCCACTCTTCTGTTGGACGGATTCCAAATATGGATTCACGATGCTCAAGAAACGGTTTCTTGTGACAGCAACGTTTTGTTCGAATACGAGATATTTCGATGTTGATGCGATGTATTTCTTCAAGGCAATCAACAACCTGCGAACATTGATTCTGTCTAGAGCGGAAGACTTGACCTGTAGGGTCTTCTGTCCCCATACCACGATTCCCTGACCCGGGAACTGTGCGATTGGGTTCACACGGCCCTCATACAATTCATCACGCTCTTCGTGAGTCAACCTGTCAACAACCTGAACTGCCTTGGTGATTCCACCACGGTTTAGACCGGCTGGAGCATACCATTCCGCAGCGACCTTATCGTTCTGGGCATATACGCCTGGAAGAACGACAGATGGCGGAACAGTGATAATTTTGTTGGTGTTCGAATCAACAATCTTGACCCAAGGATAGTAAGCAGCGGCGTAGTTCGTGTCGAACTCTGCTGCCTTATCAACCACGTTGCCCACGGAGTTTCCACCAGCGGTTTGATTCTCCATCAAATCCATGATGTAGAAACAGTCGCCACGGGCTTCACAGGTGTCAACCGAGAGTTGAGCAACATAGGAGTGTAGGCTGTAAACGATACCCGGAGTCACAAGCAAGTTGATATCGAACTCATCGGCGTTTCCTAGAGCTGCGAGAGCCTGCTTGTATCCAACCGATCCGCTCGAGTTGATTGTAGCACAATTCAATCCCTGCGTGTTGTTTGCGACAATATCGTTTCCGAGAAGAACTGGAATCGATGGGGATTGTCCGCTGAATCCCTGTTGGAATCCTAGAACGAACTTCCTCGTCTTTACCTTGGAGCTTTCCTGAGAAAGATCGATTACAGGAGAGATACCACAGTTTGTTTCCAAGTCGAAGAGAACGTTTTTGCCTGTCGTTGCGCCCACTGGAATTGGAGCAAAGAATTGTTTGTTATCATCCTTTGCGCCGTCTGGGTAACAACCAGCAAGAGCAGCGTCTGCGCCGACCGGAGCCTCTTGGAAGATAACTCCCGATGCGTATTTTCCTGGGTTCGAAGGATATACCGATGCGCTTGTGTAAGTCATTGCTGGAACCGATGCGGCGAAAATATCACCGATTGGTGTAGCGTATGCGTCGAATCCATAAGGAACTACAGCATCAGGTGTTACTGCCTTCGACATTTCGATACGAATGAGTTTGCTTTGGTTCTGGAAATCACCATACTCGACCAATTTGCCGTGATAATTGATGTCAATATATCTGTCACCAATTACTCTAGCGATGTAATTTGAGGAGTTTGGATCCATTGTCAAATTCTGATAGTTCTCAAGAACACCAGGACGAGAATCTGTATCATCAAAGGCTCTCACGGTCAACGAGAAGGTTCCGAAATCACTTCCTGCGACTGTGCCGGCCATTTTAACATCACCGATTACAATCTTGAATGCGGTATTAGCATCGGTTCCGTCAGCGAGAGTATGAACCTTAAACAACTGATAACGGGTTCCGTTCATCAACTGAGAGTTGATCCATGGCGTTTCTGCCTGGCGAATGTCATAGGAACTTCCTGCAACATTATCCACACCATCACCACCACCTGCTACTCCATCGGTGAATTCCATAGATGCGCTTGTTCCAACATCAGATGCGGAAACGAACACCTTCCATGAACCACTTGAAATTGAAGTCAATAGGGAGTTGATTGTGCTAGGGAATGATTTATAAACATAAGCAGCGGCTGGTTGATATCCCGATGGGATTGGCTCCAATCCTGCGAGTGGGTTGGTTCCGAATACATTCGTGATATAGGATGGGTCAGCTGCGTTCAACGAGAAATTGTAAACTCCGTATCCACCGCTTGGTGCTGTGCTTGAACTCAAGGTCAAAGCGTAATTTAGATTTCCCGAAGATGAAAGAGCCGATCCACCAAATCCATTGAGGTTTTGGCCAGAATCATATGCGGTATTTGCGAGAACTGCGAGAACATCCGTTTCTGCGCCGGCAGATGGAGTAAACACGCTTGCGCTCGTTGAACCACTTACAGCAAACACAATAAGAGCGTTCTTCTGCTTGTATCCACCAAGAGCGCCAACACGAACGATGGTTACTGTTCCCTGATTCTCAAGATACTGTTGAGCGGTATACGGAGCGTAGAACTGTCCGTCTGGTGTTCCGAAAATTGTTTCCAAATCAGCTTGGGTTCTTACAAGCGTTGGTGCAAACGCTGGACCCTTTGGAAAGGGACCCACGATGGCTCCACCGATATTTGCAATACCTCGTGCCAAAAATGATTGGTCATTCTCCCTTGTGAAAACGCCGGGACTGATGATTCTCTCTTGTTGTGTTGCCATATGTTTTATTCTGTTGGGTTTAGCTGTCTGAAATTGGGGTTATAATAATTCGTTCTCTGTTCATCGAATTGTAAATATAAATATGTCTGGGAAATTGGAAACAATCATTATTTATTATGAAAAAGAACTCTCCACAATTTCTATTTAGGGATTGCACTCGATTCATCATTATGATGGTGTGAAGATTCCCGTCTTCGGGTCGAGAGAACCATTTCCATATTTCTCGGTAGTCTTACCCAATAATTCAGATTCCAATTTTTGAAGAGAAGCGTAGAGCAGTTTTAGTCGTTTTTCTTCTTCATTCAATTCTGCAATTTTTTCTTCCAATTGAAATCGGTTGATAAACAGTTGTCCGAGGGCTATTAAATTTTCCTGATACCTCATAGATAAATCCTTAAATTGACTCATCTCTTCATCGGTAAACTTCACGGGTTCTTTTGGTTTTTCATTCATAGTTGTAACGTCCTTTTCATCTAATATATATCGTGCAGAAAATCCAATTAATGATGTATTTTTCCAGGTTTGATGTCCTGTATAATTTTTACAGCAAACCACTGTTGACTCAGCCAATTACTTGCTGTTGCTTCGGTTGGACTTGACCAATAAATAACATTGGTGTCTGCCGACACCGTTCCAAAGTTACTCATAGACCATACACGCACAATATAATTTGATCCTGGCATAAGAATATTTGTTGTAAGAATACTAGATCGAAATAGCAGTCCTGTCGTTGTTTGACTCCATCCTATAATGGTGGAAATCGATTGCCAGGATGAACCATCAGCTACAGTCGGAAATCCATCGCCATCTATGTCATTGAATACTTCAAGATTGTAATTTGATATGCCATATGTAGGAGCATCAATTCGCCCATAAATCGAAACGGGTGCTGACGAAGTAATGGTTAACGACCTATTAAGGCCGATGATATTTGTATTCCCCAAGTCGAGATAGATTCCCAATTCTCCTGGCGCAAACCAAGA
>Ga0247840_10008914_pt1 | contig 13211 bp, 12 predicted proteins | sample LaCruzMarch2015__FD_192404 | JGI IMG/M metagenome (GOLD analysis project Ga0247840, IMG submission 192404) | Freshwater microbial communities from meromictic Lake La Cruz, Castile-La Mancha, Spain - LaCruzMarch2015_17m | ecosystem: Environmental > Aquatic > Freshwater > Lake | place: Spain...
TTCGGAAGGGCTTCCAACGAGGCCGAATTGAGGTGGAGCCGGAACAGGGGGACGTCGGGAGTGACCCGTTCCATCGTCACGGCCTCGCCGCCCATTTTGGCCAGAAACGCGGCGGGATCCTCACCCTCGGCCAGGGTCACCAGCATGTGATCCGCGACCATCTCTTCGCGCAAAACAACCTGCCCGGTCGCAGAATCCACCACCTCCTCGGTGCGCACGTTCGGGTATTTGAAATCGGTCTCCAGAATGCGCGCCCGGGTCGTCTGGTCGGGCCCGGGCCCTGGGACATCCATCGCGGCGGCGACTTTCGCTCCGGGGAAACGCTTCAATTCCTCGGCCGAGGGGCGATCCAGCGGAGAGGCGGCATCGGAAATGGTTTTAGGCGGTGTTGGCGAAACCGGCAGGGAGGCTATGGCGGGCTGGGCTGAGGCCTGCGCGGCCGAGCGCACGAGCACGGAGGGGCTGCCTTGGCGGCCCGCGGCGGAAGCGGCGGCCGGCGCAGGGCTCGTCACGGCGGCTTGGGAAGCGGGCTTGACAACCGGGCGGGATGTCAGGTCCTCGCGGATGGGCGGGAACCAGGTCTTTGCAGCAACCAGCCCCAAGAGGGAGAGGAGAATCAAAACACCGGCGATTTTGGCGATTTTATTCATGCGGGGAAACTAGTCCCGATGGCTGCCGGAGTAAATCAATTTTCCCAACTTCTCCGGCGCTCGCGCATCCCGGGTCATTGCAAGTTGCTGGAGTTAAGATGGACCACGCTTTGCAGCCTGCTGGCCCCCAAGGAGAGCCCGCTACAGGGAATTGCGATACTCCACGATGCCGGCGCAAATCTGCTCGGCTTGTTTTTGGCGGTAGGCTGCGCGCTGGGCGAGCGCGGCATCGTGGGGGTTGGTCAGGAACCCGCATTCGACAAGCACGGCGCGGTCTTTGGTATTGCGCAGGACAAAAAACCTCGCGTTTTTTATGCCGCGGTTTGTGCTGTCGGTCGTGGTCATCAGGCGCCGCTGGATAAAGCGGGCAAGGGAAGCTTCTCCGGGGGATGAAAAATGAGTGCTGATCCCGCAGGCCCCCCTCCGAGGGGAAGCGTCGTAATGGATGCTGACGAACACCGCTTCGGGATGGGCGTTGGCGATCGCGACGCGGGTGCCGAGCGGGATAAACGTGTCGTCGCGCCGGGTCAGAATGGTTTTGAAGCCCGCCTTTTGAAGCTCCCGGTTCAAGCGCAGGACGACATCGAGGGCGACGTCCTTTTCCCGGAGGAGATTTTGCGGGATGCCGCCGTGGTCGTGGCCGCCGTGTCCGGCATCGAGCACCACCGCGGAAAACCGGGTGTTTCGCGTGGTCTTGTTCACCACGGGGACGGCCTTTTTTGATTTGTGCTTGCGGCCGTGATGCTTCGTTTTTGCCTCCGCGGAAAAAACGGAAAGCAGGAGGACGAGAAAAATGGAAATGGCCGTTTTCATCCTGAATTTTGCAGTTGAACCACTAAACTACACTAAAAACCACTAATTGGCAGAACGCTGCAGATCAACAGGCCCTTTTCCTGCGGGATGAATGGTGGCGTTTGCACGAGTCACTGTTCTTCTTCATGTTTAGTGGTTTTCAGCGGCCATTAGTGGTTGATGGGTTCACTTGTTCCGGCCCGCCTTGGCGAGTTTCGCGGCGAGCTCGCTCTTTTTGAACGGCTTCGTGAGATAGTCATCCATGCCGGCGGAGAGGCATCGCTCGATGTCTTCGCGCAGGACATTTCCGGTCATCGCGATGATCGGGACATGGCCGCCGCCCGCCTCGATCCCGCGGATTTTCGCGGCGGCCTGAAGCCCGTTCATGACCGGCATCGACATATCCATGAGGATCGCCGAAAATTTCCCCGGCGCAAATGATTTGACCGCCTCCTGGCCGTTGAACGCAAACACGGCGCGGTATCCCAGCGCCTCCAGCATTTCCCCGGCGAGCTCGCTCGAGATGAGCTCGTCCTCGACAACGAGCACCGTGCCGGCATCGGGCCGCGGATCCGGGCTTCCCTCAGCGCAGGATTTTTTCACGGGTTCCGGCATCTCGAAAGAACCTCTCTCCACCGGGAGCCGGAATGTGAAGGTGCTGCCTTGACCCGGGACGGAGGCGACGGTGATCCTGCCGCCCATGGCTTCTGCGAGACGTTGCGAGATCGCGAGCCCGAGGCCGGTGCCGCCGAACCTCCGGTTGATTGTGGAATCCGCCTGGCTGAATGGCTTGAAGAGAACTTTGAGCGTTTCCGGGGACATCCCGATCCCGGTGTCTTCGACGGAAAAATCCAGAAACGGCCGGCCTGCGTCGGAAGCGGGGGCGACGCGAAGCGTCACGGATCCTCTCTCCGTGAATTTGACGGAATTGCCGAGGAGGTTGAGGAGGATCTGCAGGATCCGGCGCTCGTCGCCGACGATCCGCCCCGGCACGCCGGGTTTCGTTTCGCAACGGAGCCCGATCCCTTTCTCCGAAGCGGCATTTTGCGTGACGCCGACCGCCGACCCGACCAGGTCGGCGACCAGGAACGAAGACTCCGCGATCAAAAGCGCCCCGTTTTCCATGCTGGAAAAATCGAGGATGTCATTGACGACGGAGAGGAGGTGTTTCCCGCTGGAGGTGATCGCCCGGGAATAGGCCTTCTGCTTCCCGTCGAGCGGGGAATCGGCCAGGAGCTCCGCGAATCCCAGCACCCCGTTGAGCGGGGTGCGCAGCTCGTGGCTCATCACCGCGAGGAATTCGCTCTTGGCTTTGACCGCGGCCTGCGCCTCCAGGAGAGCTTCCTGCAGCCTGCCCTCAATGGCTTTTCTGTAGGTGATATCTTCCTTGATCGCGATAAAATGGACCGTTTCTCCCGCGTCGTTCTGGACCGGGGAGATCGTCGCCGACTCCCAGTAGAGCGAGCCGTCCTTGCGCCTGTTGTGGAACTGTCCACGCCAGATTTTCCCGGACAGAATCGTCGCCCACAGGTCGCGGTAAAACTCCGCGCTCTGCTCGCCGGATTTGAGGATCCGCGGGGTTTTTCCGGCCACCTCCGCCGTGGTGTAGCCCGTGGTTTTTTCAAAAGCGAGGTTCACGTATTCAATTTTCCCCGCTGGGTCGGTGATGAACATGGGATTGCCGCTTTGCTCGACGGCAAACCGGAAATTCCGCAGGTCCTCCTCCGACCGCATGTGCTCCTGGAGCAAATGCCATTCGCGCAGGGCGCGCTGCGCGGAGCGCGGCATGTTGGCGAACGCCTCGGGCGACTTGACCACATAGTCGATGGCCCCGGCCTTCATCGCCGCCACCGCCACCTCCTCGCTTCCCATGCTGGTCATCACCAGCACCGGGAAAGTGTGTTTTTCCGACAGCAGGATCAAGGACTCGTGGGTATTTCCGTCCGGCAAATTGAGATCCATGAGGACAATGTCCGGTGGGCAGGCGGCCACCTGTTCGCAGTAGGCCCGCAGGGAGGAGGCGACCCGGATTTCCACCGGCGGTTCGGCGGATGCGAACGCGCGGCGGATGGCTTCGACATGTGCCGGCTCGTCTTCGAGGATGAGGAGGGAAAGGGGCGTGGCGCTCATGAAGTGGATTGTTGTTGCGCGGAATCCAAAAGGTCCAACAGCTTCTGGTAGTTATAGCGTTTGACCATTGCGGACAAGACCCGAGAAAGGTTTTTGTGGCCCCCGGGTCAATCACATTGCCCAAAGTTTTTGTTTGTGCCATGAATGGCCCCGGATGTTGAAATGGCTTGGCAGGCAGACGATTCAGATGGTTTCCGGACTCGGCGATTTCGCCCTGTTTACCGGGATGTCTTTCCGTTCCGCGGTGGGATCCAGAAGGCTGGCGCGGCGGATCGCCCGGGCCGTGTATGAGCAGGGCGCATGCTGCTTGCCCGTGATCCTGATCGTGGGGATGTTTACCGGCCTGGTGCTCGGCTTGCAGGGCTACTACGTGCTGAGCAAATTCGGTTCGGACGGGTTGCTGGGGACGCTGGTCTCGCTCAGCCTGGTGCGGGAAATGGCGCCTGTGCTGGCGGCCTTGATGATCGTCGGGCAGGCGGGGTCCGCGCTCGCGGCCGAGCTCGGGATCCAGCGCAACTCGGAGCAGATCGTGGCGCTGGAGACGATGGGGGTGAGCAGCCACGGCTACCTCGTGGCCCCGCGCCTGATCGCGGCCCTCGTGGTTTTCCCGCTTCAGACCGCACTTTTCGTCGCCGTGGGCTTGTGGGGCGGCAGCCTGTCCGGATCGCTGCTTCTCGGCGTCGAGCCGGGGGTTTACTGGTCGGCGGTCGAGCGGGCCGTGGAATCGCCGGACGTGAGGGAATGCTTCATCAAAGCGGCCACCTTCGGACTTTTGACGATGAGCATCTGCGCCTACCACGGCTTCAACGCGCACCGCTGCCGTTCGGCATCGGGAGCCCAGGCCGTCAGCGCGTCCACCACCCGCGCGGTGGTGCTGTCGAGCATCATCGTGCTGGCGGCCGACTACGTCATCACTTCCTTTCTGGTCTGACCATGGACGCCTCCGCACAAGACCTGCTGCTCCACGTCGAAGACCTGCACAAGAGCTTCGGCGACCACGTTGTGCTGGCGGGCGTCGATCTCGCCGTGCGCCGCGGCAGCGTCTTTTCGGTCGTCGGCCCCAGCGGAGCCGGGAAGTCCGTGTTCCTCAAGTGCCTGGCGGACGTCCTGCAGCCGGATGCCGGACGGATCCGGTTTGACGGCCGCCCCCTGCGCTCCGACGATCCGGCCGGGCGCCGGGAGTTCCGGAGGCGGTGCAGTTTCCTCTTTCAAAGCAACGCGCTCTTCGATTCATTGACGGCCTTGGAAAATGTGGCGCTTCCTCTTGAACAAACGACAAACCTCACCGATCATGAGATCCGCGACCGCAGCCTCGAAGCCTTGCGGCAGCTGGAAATCGACACCCATGCACACCACTACCCCGGCCAGCTCTCAGGCGGGACGCAAAAGCGTCTCGCGCTTGCCCGCGCGATCGTCACGCGGCCGGAGCTCGTCTTCTTCGATGAGCCGACCGCCGGCCTCGACCCGCTCCGCCGCAACGCCGTGTTTTCCATGATCGCCCAATACCAGAGGCAGTTCGGCTTTTCCGCGCTCGTGGTGACCCACGACGTGGCCGAGGCGCTGATCGCCAGCGACCGGGTCGCGCTTCTCGACCACGGGCGGATCTGCTTCGATGGCACCCCCTCCGAATTTTCCGCCTCGCCCCACCCCGTGGTGCGCGGATTCCGCGATAGCGCCGAGGCGCTCGGCATCTCGCTGGCCGCGATCCGCCGCGGGGAACACATCCCATCCGACGACACATGAAAAAGGGGACGCTCGAACTTTTTGTAGGGATCTTCGTGCTGCTGGGAATCGCGGCGGTCGCCTACCTGACCATGAAACTCGGCACGGGCTCGCAGATCGGCGCCGACACGTATCTCGTCGAGGCCCGATTCGCCAACGCCGGCGGGCTGCACGGCGGCTGCACCGTTCAGACGGCGGGCGTTACCGTCGGGCGCGTGGAGCGGATCCGGCTGGACCCCTCGGATTTCAGCGCGATCGCCACGCTCCGGCTCCAGTCCGCGCTCCGGCTGCCGACAGATTCCATGGCCTCGATCAAGACCACCGGGCTCATCGGCGACAAGTATGTGTCGGTTTCTCCCGGGGCGGATGAGGTTTTTTTGAAGCCCGGAACAAGAATCACGATGACGGAATCGGCGGTCGATCTTGAATCCTTGATCGGCAAGATGGCTTTTGGCAGTGTGGACAAGGAACCCGATAAAAAGCCCGCACCATGAACCCGCGCCTACTCCTTCTCGTCCCGTTGCTCCTGCTGCACGGGACGGCCTTCGCTGCATCGACTGCCGAGGCGGAAAAGCGCCTGCAGGGTGCGGTGAACGAGGTTCTCGCCGCCGCCGATGCCGCGCCGAGCGTCGGCGCGCTTGCGGAAAGTCTGGATCCTATTTTGCATAAGCACCTGAGCTTTGATGCCATGACCCGCCGGGCCGTTGGCCCGGGATGGCGGCAGTTCACGGAGGACCAGAAAAAGAATGCGACCCGGCTCTTTGCGACATTGATCCTCCGCACCTACAGCAGCAAGTTCACTCCCGGCGAGCGCGCGGTCATCAAATTCCTTCCCGCGACGTCTCCGGAGCCCGGCCGTTACGAGATACCCACCACCCTGCTGTATGAGGGCAGCCACTACAATGTCATCTACCGCATGGAGGAGGCCGAGGGTTGGCGGGTCACCGATGTGGTGATCGAAGGGGTGAGCCTGGTGGCCAACTACAGAAGCCAGTTCGATGCGGAATACAAAAAAGGCGGCGCGAACGCGGTCGTTGGCGCCTTATCCCATTCAGTGAACCATCCCAAATGAAATCTCCAATCCTCACCCTTCTGCTTGTCTTGGTAGCGGCCCCGTTCCTGGCCAGTTGCAGTTCCCCCGGCCGGAAGCCGCCGGCAGCTCCCGCCGCAGTCAAGGGCGGCGACGGAAAATCCGTGATAGCAGCCGAAAGCGACTTGAACGAATATAGCGCCGTATCGGTCGCCGACCCGCTGGAGCCGCTCAACCGGGCGACGTTCTGGTTCAACCACGGGCTTTACATGGTCGTTCTCCGCCCGATTACCAAGGGCTATGATAAAGCGGTCCCCAAGCCGGTGCGCACCGGGATCCACAACGTCTTCGAAAACGTGCGTTTCCCGGTCCGGTTCGTCAACCACACCCTGCAGGGGAACTTCAAGCGCGCGGGGCTGGAGACAGGGAGATTTTTCGTGAACAGCATCGCCGGCGTCGGAGGCATCGGGCGGCCGTCCGATCACATCGCGGCTCTGGCCAACCTGCCCGAGGCGGATACCGGCCAGACATTCGCCAAATGGGGGATCGGCCACGGCATTTACATCGTTCTGCCATTGCTCGGGCCCAGCAGCCTGCGCGAAACGGTCGGCTTCGCCGGGGACTACGCCTTGAACCCCGTGAACTGGATCAGCTTCGTCTATGGCGGCTACGCCTGGACGATCGCGATCCCATCCACGAACAGCCTGCGCGTCACCCACGAACAGCTCGGCGTCTATGATTCGGCGACTAAAAGCGCGCTGGACAAGTATCTCGCGATCCGCAGCTCCTACATCCAATACCGCCAGGAAATCGCCAAGAAGTAGGATGTCCTGCGTGCAACCTCGCCTTCACGTTTCACGTTGAAGGCCAGCCTGTTAATCTTCGCGGGGAAATGCCCGTGAATATGGCTCGCCCGCTGATCAACCTAACCCGGAAAATAGAACCGCGGATGACCCCGCAGGAAAATAAAAAAAGAGTAAACTGTATTTATTTCTTGCGCTTTGCGGGAGTTATCGCGACGATACCCTCCCGTGTCCAACGCCGCTGAAACGAATATCTCCTTTGCCATGTTTGCTCGGGTGACGGCAGATAGGCCGACAAAGGGGCAAATGAATCATTGCGCCTCCCCCGGATTAATCTCAGGCGTCTTGGTCTCCCGCGCAATTATTCTTCCAGGGATTGCCAAGGCCAATGAGGGGTAACGTTTCATCCGACGGCTCCGCACGAAACTTACCCGCCAGGTTTCTGACGCCGATGTGGCGCATGGTGGAGCGCGTGCTTCCACCGAAGCGCTGGCGGGTGCCGGTGATCGTGGCGTCCGGGGTGTTCAGCGGGCTGGGCGCGCTGGCATTTCAAATTTCCAACGCCTCGTCGTATTTGACCGATGATCCGAAGGCGTGCGTGAACTGCCATGTGATGGCCCCGCAGTATGCGACGTGGCAGCACTCGTCGCACGCGCGGGTGGCGGTCTGCAACGACTGCCATGTGCCGCACGAGAGCGTTCTGCTCAAATATGCGTTCAAGGCGATGGACGGCACCCGGCACGCGTTCATGTTCACGTTCCGCATGGAGCCGGAAGTGATCCGGATGCATGCCCCCGGCCAGTGGACGGTGCAGAACAACTGTATCCGCTGCCATGCGGGCCGGCTCGATCACGCCGCCCATCTGGCCGTGACATGGCAGGAAGTCCAGGCCGGCACGGGAAAACTCTGCTGGGACTGCCACCGCGAGACCCCGCACGGACGAGGCAACAGCGGGGCATCGACCCCGAACGCCCGCGTGCCCGAACTTTCCCCCATTCTCCCCGGCTGGCATCGCCGGACACTCCAGATTCAAACCAAATAAACACCATGAAAAGCATCGTTGAAATCGTCGAAAAAAAACCGTGGTTCGGCTGGGTCCTCTATCTCGGGACGCTGGCGGCCGTCTTTGCCATCGGACTGCTCGCCGCATCGATATTCGAGCGGCGGCAGGAATCGTTCCGGGTGCAGACCGTGAGCCCGATCGCGGACTGGGAGCCGCGCAACGAAGTGTGGGGACAGAACTACCCGCGCGAATACGAGTCCTACATGAAAACGGCAAAGACCGACTTCAAGAGCAAGCATGCGGGATCGGCCCCGACCGATTATCTGGCCGAGCAGCCGGGGCAGGTTGTCTTGTTTGCCGGGTATCCGTTCTCGCGGGACTACAAGCAGGCGCGCGGCCACTACTACGCGATCAAGGACATCCGGGACACGCTGCGCACGACCGCTCCCCCGCCCGGCACCTGCTGGACATGCAAGAGCACGGACGTGCCGCGCGTGATGAACGAGATGGGCGCGGAAAACTTCTACAAGGCAAAGTGGGCGGATCTGGGTGCCGAAATCGTGAATCCGATCGGTTGTCAGGACTGCCATGACCCCAAGACCATGAACCTGCGGATCACGCGGCCTGCGCTCGCCGAGGCGATGGCACGGCGCGGGCAGGACATCAACAAGGCGACCCACCAGGAGATGCGCTCGCTCGTTTGCGCGCAGTGCCACGTCGAGTATTACTTCAAGGGCCACGACAAATACCTCACGTTCCCCTGGGACAAGGGCTTCAGCGCGGAAGAAATGGAAGCCTACTACGACAGCATCGAGTTCTCCGATTGGACGCACGCCCTGAGCAAAACCCCGATGCTGAAAGCCCAGCATCCGGACTACGAGCTGTTCATGACCGGCATCCACGCCCAGCGCGGCGTTTCGTGCGCGGACTGCCACATGCCCTACAAGAGCGAGGGCGGAATCAAATTCACGAACCACCACATGGCCAGCCCGCTGCAGAATATTTCGGCTTCCTGCGGGGTCTGCCACCGTGAGAGCGAAGCCAACCTGCTCCGCGACGTCTATGCGAGGCAGGACCGGGTGAAGGAGTTGCTCGGTCTCGCGCAGGAAGCGCTCGTCCATGCACACGTCGAGGCGAAGGCCGCATGGGATGCGGGGGCGACGGAGGAGGAAATGAAGCCTATTCTCCAACTGATCCGGCACGCCCAGTGGCGCTGGGATTGGGTATCCGCCGCAAACGCGGTCGGGTTCCACTCGCCGCTCGAAGCGGCCCGCGTGCTCGGCAACTCGATCCAAAAGGGCGAACAGGCACGGCGCGAACTCGCTGGCATTCTCTCCAAGCACAACGTCTCCCTCCCCGTGCCGATGCCGGACATCTCGACCAAGGAAAAAGCCCAGGCCTACATCGGGCTCGACATGGCGGCCATCGAGGCCCAGAAGCTGAACTTCCTTGAGAACGTCGTTCCAAAATGGGATGCGGAAGCGAAAGCCCGCGAGGAAAAACTTCCGAAGGCCGACGCGAGCAAGTCGAACTACTGAGATGGGAGGAACCACGAAGGGCTTCTGGTCGGGAGACCTGGGCTACCGGCAAGCTGCGGCCGCAACAGCCGGCGTGGTGGCTGCCGGTTGGGGGCTCCAGTTCGCGCGGGGAGGCGGGGCGATCATTCCTCCATCGTGGCCGTCGAATGCCGTCTTTCTGGCACTTTTCCTTGGCTGGCTGGCTCTGCTTTCGCGGTCCGAGGGACGGCTTGTCGCATGGCTCGGCGGGGTTCCCTTTGCCCTGGTTTCCATGCTTGTCGTCGGTTTGCTTGGAGTCGCTGGCGGAGTGATTCCGCAGGCTCCAGCACAGTCGCCGGAATGGGCGCGCGCACTCGGGCTGGATCATGTTTTCAGCGGGGCCCCATTCGCGGTGGCCCTGCTCCTGCTCTTGACGAATCTCGGGGTGGCGACATGCCGCCGCATGCGCCAGCATGGGCCGAAAGCGTGGTTTTTTTCTCTGAACCACGCGGGGCTTTGGATCGTCATTGCCGCTGCGATGTTTGGTTCGGGCGACATGATCCGGGCGCGGATGATTCTCGTCGAAGGTCAGGCCGAAGCCATGGTGGTGGATGCTGCAGGACGGCAGGGATACCTCCCGTTCGGTCTGTTTCTCCAGAGGTTCTACGTCGAGCAGTATCCTGAGGAAACGGGACGTCCTGGAGCACCCAAACGCTTTGCTGCCGAGGTCACGGTCCTGCGGCACAACCAAAGATTTGAAGATGTTGTCATCGAGGTCAACAAACCCCTCCGCCGCGAAGGGTGGACTCTGTATTTGACCAACTACGACCTCTCTCCGAACGGCCAGACCAACCAGTGCCTGATCGAGGCGGTGCGCGACCCGTGGTTGCCTGCTGTTTACACCGGGATATTTCTGATGCTCGGAGGGGCCGTTGCCATGTTGTTCCGCAACCCGTTCGCGCCATGCCTCCAGCCATGAGCGACTATTTTTCGACCTTCGCGCTCGCGGCGGTCGCGTTTTGGGGGGGCGGATTGTTGATCCGAAGGTTTCACCCGGCTGCCGGGTTGGCGCTCTACTCGACAGGTATCACAATCCTTGCCGCCTACGCAGGGCTGTTGTGGTGGCAACTCGGGCGGCCGCCGATGCGCACTCTCGGAGAAACCCGTCTTTTGTATGCGATCCTCCTGCCTGCCGTCGCATTTGGAGTTGCGATGCGCTGGCGGCTTGTCTGGCCGATGATCTACGGGGCTGCGATGGCGGCGGTTTTTCTTGGCATCAACATCGCGCGGCCCGACACGTTTGACAAAAGCCTGATGCCCGCGCTCCAGAGCCCGTGGTTTGTTCCGCATGTCGTCGTCTATATCCTCGCCTACGCGTTCCTGACCGCCTCAGCGCTGGGGGCCGCCCGATTTTTCCTGACCGGCGACGACACCCTGCCCGCTTGCGACCATGCGGTATGGATCGGACTCTCGTTTCTGACGATAGGCCTCCTCTTTGGCGCGCTCTGGGCCAAGGAAGCCTGGGGGCATTACTGGACTTGGGACCCCAAGGAAACCTGGGCATTCCTCACCTGGGCGATCTACCTCGGATACATCCACATCCGGCTTCGCCACTCCCAGGCCCGCAGCTTTGCTGCCGGTTTTTTGCTCGCAGCGGTCGCCATCCTTGGCACCTGCTGGTTCGGAGTGAACTATTTGCCGTCCGCCATGACCAGCGTTCACACTTACACTCAGCCATGATCCGCGCGCGGAAGGTCTAGCCCGGAAAAATCACAGTGACGCAGCCCATCTTGCTAACCATTTGGCCGACAGAGCCATCGGCTTCCCTCACCAGATCACAGCGGATATGCCTCGGTCAGCCGCCGACTCTGTCGGCCAAAGCGCTACGCAATCTGAGCCACCCCCCTGTGATTTGTCCGGGCTGGCCTCAAATCGGGGCGTGTTTAGCGCAGCTTATTCCTTGGGCGCGGCGCCGGTGTGGCATTCCGCGCAGGAGAAATCGGAATATTCCGAGTCGATGTGAATGAAGTCGTAGCCCTTGGCGTTGAGCTTGTTCATCTCCTCGTCGTTGCCCTGGCCCAGGATCAGATGGCACGAGTTGCAGTTGTTTCCCTGGATCGAGGATTTGCCGTCAACCGTCTTGTGCTTGCCGTCGTGGCAGCGGAAACACCCCTCCCAAATCTTGTGGCCGATGTGGTCCGGATACGCCCGCCAGTCGGCTTTCATCTCGGGAAAAAAGTTCGCGTTATAGATGGATTTCGTCTCGGCGATCACGTCGCCCACCTTGGGGTTGTCGGGGTATTCCGCGCGCAGGGAGGATTCGATTTTCTGCATCGCTTCCTCGCGGTTCGCATACGGCGCAGCCAGCGCCGCCACCATTTTCTGCTTCACCCAAGGGATCGACCGGTCAACGCGTCCGCTCGTGATGGAAAGGTCCACCGCGTCGTTCGGCGGATGGAACTTGTGCGAGGGCCGGTTGTGGCAATCAATGCAGTCCATCGTATGCACCGGAAACTTCGACAGGTCGCCTTTGAAGTCCGGATTGCGGTATTCGGTGACCTTCCCGTCCGCGGACTTTTGCCGGACCCAGGGGATGTCGAGTTGCATGTCGTCCGTCGTGATGAACTCGACTTTGTTCGAGGTGCTGACGTGCCAGTGGATGCCGTCCGGCGGGCCGTGAAGCGGGTTGTTGCCCCCAACTTTCAGGAGGAGCCTCACAGAGAACGGCGTGTTCTTTTCGTCGGCCAAGTAATGGCGATACATGCGCTCGAACCCTCCGGTAAACTTCTCCGGCCAGTGGCATTTCTCGCAGGTCTCGCGCGCGGGCCGCAGCTTCGAGGAATCCACCCGGATCGGCCGCGGGAAGTCACCCATGGCCACGTGATACAGCTGGCGCATGCCGCTGATCTTGGTCTTCAGGTAGGCGCTCGCCCCGCTCCCCACGTGGCAGGCCACGCAGTCCACCCGCGCATGCGCGGAATGCTGGGAGGTGACAAACTGCGGGTCCATCGGAACGTGGCACGCGCGCCCGCAGAACTGGACCGACTCGGTGTAGTGGTAGGTCTGGTAGCTGCCGAGCGCGGTCATGAACAAAAACGCCACGCTCCCGACGACAAAAACCCAGAGAATCTTGCGGTCGCGGGGGCGGGAGAGGTCGATGGTCAGGGCCACCGGAGGCGCATCCGGCTTGACCCTGCGTTCCTGGCGGCGATGCAGCCAGAATCCCAGAACAATCAGAGCGATACCGAGAAACAGGAAACCCGGCGCCACCATATAGGCAAGAATGCCCATATAGGGGTTCCCGTGCTCCGAAAGAATATCCAGAGCAAAAAGCAGCAGGAACGCAAAAAAGCTGCCAACGGCAATGACCGCACCTGCAAGACTGACCCAGTTGCGGATGAGTTTGCGCAGCAGCAACCGGTTTTCGAGTTCGTTACTCATTGTCCAACAAGCCGGGGTCCGACCCGAATGGCACTAAGTTAACGGTCTTTTGGGATGGTTTCTGGGGCTGGAAATCGGGGTGGTTTCCGGGGTTTCCAAGATCAGTTTCTGGGTGATCTTGCGCATCTCATCGATAATTTTATC
>Ga0247840_10008915_pt1 | contig 13210 bp, 7 predicted proteins | sample LaCruzMarch2015__FD_192404 | JGI IMG/M metagenome (GOLD analysis project Ga0247840, IMG submission 192404) | Freshwater microbial communities from meromictic Lake La Cruz, Castile-La Mancha, Spain - LaCruzMarch2015_17m | ecosystem: Environmental > Aquatic > Freshwater > Lake | place: Spain...
GATTTAACGTGGGTAAATTGGCAAAATCAAACACAAATAGAAGCCTGTTTGAATAATCAAAAACCGTCTATTTTAGCGGTGCGAAATATCCCAAATGCGCGTTTAAGTTCTGATGTTTGTGCATTGAACTGGTTGCACAAAGCTAATTCGCAAGCGACGATTGCTGAATGCCGTGATTACGTTTCAAAACATACGGTTGCAGGTGTTGAACCTGAAACTATGCGCGAATTGGCACAACAGTTTGGTTATCGCGTGGAACTCAGCTGGTTAAATAGCGATGTGAATGGCAACTACGATGCCGTCTTTACACGCGACGATTTGCCACAAAATTTAGCAACCTTTACGACTATTACGCCAAGTCGAGTTTTGACAAATTACGCAAATAATCCACAACACACCAAATTAAATCGGTTGTTGATTCCGAAACTGCGTACCGCAATGCAAACGCAATTGCCTGAATATATGGTGCCAGCGATTTTCACGCTGGTAGACGAAATGCCGCTATCACCGTCGGGAAAAATTGACCGTAAAGTTTTAGCCGAATTACCGATTGATTTCGATTTTGTGCGCGAAGAAATTCTAGTTGAAGCTCATAATCCGTTTGAAAAATTATTAGCGGACGTTTGGGCTGATGTGTTGGATTTAACGCACATTGGCGTTGAAGATGATTTTTTTGCACTAGGCGGAAACTCCCTGAAAGCGATGATGGTTGCAGGCCGCTTACAACGTTTATTTGGACGTGATATTCCTGCATTAGGTGTATTTACCGCCCCGAAAATTTCCAGTTTTGCGTCTTATTTGTTGGATTTATATCCCGATTTAGCAACAAATTCTGTAAATACTAATGCGGAAGAACGTGAAGAAGGTGAGATTTAATGTTCACCGAGCTAGACAAGTTATTTGTTGAACTTGAACGATTAGACATTAAATTGTGGTCAGAAGATGGACGATTGCGTTTTGACGCGCCGCCGAATGTTCTTACGCCGACTTTGCGGGAACAATTACAAGCGCATAAAGCCGAAATCCTTGATTTTTTAAATCAAGCGGGCATTCACAGTGCAAAAGACACATTAAGTTTGGGTGAGTCCTACATTTTTAATCCTTCTTTTGCCCAACGTCATTTCGGATTGTTGCAAAAATTGAATCCAACGGATTGTTTTTACAATGTTTTAACGGGTTTTGAATTAAACGGAAATGTCGATATTTCGATTTTGCAACAAGCTCTTAACGCCATTGTTACTCGTCACGATTTTTTACGGACGACTTTGCAAGAAATCAATGGTGAGTTAATGCAAGTCGTACATCACGGTGAAATTGCGATAACCATTGTGAATTTACAATCGTTGTCAGTCGAGGCGCAACAACAAGCGATTAACAACGAATTGGAATTGGAATGGCACTCGCCATTCAATTTGGAGACAGATTCCAGTTTACGAGTACGATTGCTGTGTTTAGCGGAAAATCGGTTTGTCTTGTTATTTTGCACTCACAATGTGTTATTTGAAGGATCGGCATTACGCGCTTTGTTGCATGAATTAGGTTCACACTATGCCGATATTGTTGAAAATAGACCTTGTTCGCTTCCGATTTTACCCATGCAATACGCAGATTGCGTGCGTTGGCAGCAAGCCGCGTTAATGACAGGCATGGACGCAAGGCTGAGTTATTGGCGTGAATGGTTTAAACAAGGTGAACCACCGTTTCCAACTTTAGCTAAACACACTGCACCGCCAATCTCTTTTGAAGGTGACACGTTGTGGATTGATATTCCTGTCGAATTAACGCAGCAACTGAAAATGTTAAGTCAACAAACGGGCGTGACTTTATTCAGTACCTTGTTGACGGCTTATTCTATCGTGCTTTATCAATACAGCGGCTATACTGACATTACGTTGGGTACGCCTTTTGTCAATCGTAATCACTGGAAACTGGAACCGTTAATTGGCTCAATGTTAATACTGGTCACATTGCGTTTTGATTTGAGCGGCAATCCGACTTATTCAAACTTACTTAAAAAAGTTCACCAAACCGTCGTTGAGGCTTTTACTTATCAAGATGTGCCTTTTGCCGCCGTTGCGCCACTTTTACATAATCAACAACGTATTACGCCTTTGTTTCGCACATTATTTACCTTTTTTGCGGAAACCCCTTATAAGCAATTACAACTTCCAGATATTGATGTGAATTATATTGATGATATTCACAGTAATGTCATGCGTCCTGATTTGTATCCTGGAATGTGGGAAAAAGATACGCCCAATGGCACGGTACTAAGAGGTTATTGGCAATACAAAAAAGCTCTATTTAGTACAGAGCAAGCTCGCGCTATGCTAAATTCATTTCAAGCTATTTTGAAAAACATGGCTTCTAATCCTACTCAAACACTCGATAATTTATGAATTTTGCAGAAAACTTTTCTCAAATCACGACGGCTTCCAACAGCACAGAAAATTTTTTAACTGACGGCTTATTAACTTGTCATTATGCTGAAATTCCTACATTACTGACCAATCTTGATGCTTATTTAGCTGCTCAAGGTGTTCAAGCTAATGATTGTGTTGCGGTTGAATGTATCAACTCCGTTCCCAGTGCGTTGCTGTTAATGTTGTTGCTAAAAAAACGACAAGGTTTTGTGTTATTACCTGCATCAGAAAAAAAAGACGAAGCCTCAACATTGAAACCCGTACCGCAATTTTGCCAATATCGATTAGTCGTAAAGCCTGTGAATAAAATCGATGCGGCTGAAGCATTAAAAAATCCCGCGTTATTTTTAACAGTAGAATCACACAATACAAATACTCAACGCTTAGAAACGCAAGGCAAATTATTTTTACGCACTTCTGGCAGTATGGGTGCAGCAAAAATTGTGGTACATGACCATGAGAATTTGTTAGGTAGTGCAAAAAATGTGATTGCAAAATATCGATTCACAGCAGAAGACCGCTTCGCCATTCCCGTGCCTATTTTTCATCTTTATGGTTTTGGGGCAGAATTTTTACCTGCTATTTTGTTAGGTGCGTCGTTAGATTTGCAAGAAAAAACGAATTTACTCAAATACTTAGATCGAGAACGCCGTTTTAATCCAACAGTAGCTTTTGTGACTCCGAACTTGTGTGAAATGTTGCTACATGGACGAAAAATACCACGTCCTTATAAAATAATTGTCGTTTCAGGTCAGCGAATTAAGGAAGATTTATTTCGGGCTTTTGATCCCTTGTGTGGCAGTCGCCTAGTTAATCAATATGGCAGCACTGAAATGGGTCCTATTGCAGCGCGTTGCCCTGACGAATCTTTAGAATCACGAGTTTCAAGTATTGGCTCACCAATGTCTGGCGTGGAATTACGAATTGAAGAAGATGGCAATCTTTATTGCAAACATCCCTATCATTTTTCGGGCTATATGGATGAAGACGGAAATTGGTTACATCAAGCAAATCAAGAATGGCATCGAACGGGTGACATCGCCATTCGTCATGAAAATAATTCTGTCGTGGTCACAGGTCGCGCAGATAACAGCATCAATCGCAGCGGCTATTTGATATTACTTGCTGATGTTGAACGATTCATAGAACAACTAAATTACATTTCACAAGTCACTGTTATTGCAACAAAATCCGAAAACATTCAAGGTCAACAACTCATTGCGTTTTGCGTTTTAAAACCAAATCAATCTGTGGAAGTAGCGCAAATCTTCAATGATTGCAAAACAATTTTGCCTAAATACGCCGTGCCAGACGATATTTTAATTCTTAACGAATTTCCATTATTACCAAGCGGAAAAACAAATCAACAAGCGTTGCATTCTTTAGTGAAAAAAACTGACATTGATGCAACGACATTGCTAAATCTACATCCCGCGTTGTTGAGAACGAAGCAAATTGATGATGAAAAAATCCTCTCGGAAGTTTTGAATCTCGATTTTGAAAAAGTACGCCATGCTTTGATAGAAGCTCAATCAACCAGTGTTGACCAAGTATTAAGTCACTTTTTTTCTAGCGACTCCATTCCAGATTTTTTAGCCAACAAAAATTATCAGTTAAGTCATGTGGGTTTTGAAATTGGAGAGCCACTAGACATCGTAGTTAAAAATCTGCCGCATTGGCTGGAAAAATTGAGTGTGATATTTGAAACACCTGTAACACTTAAAAAAGAATTACGTTTTTCAGCGTCATCAGCTTTTCAACAACGTGTCAATGCAGCGGTCGAAATTTTGTGCCTGTGGTTGCAAGTCGGTGAACAATTGTTAATGTTGGAGTTGTTCGATATTGCCCACCCCATTGCTTATTTATTACCTAGTGGGAACAAAGAGGAACCCATCACACAGCGGTCTGTAATGGATTATTTGTTTCAAAACGATAACATTTGGCATTATTCAATCAGCGTAGGCAATAAAGAAGTCGTGCAACAGCTTCACGACGCTTTTAATTTATTAACCGCTCAACAACCGCAATACAAACTTGCCTATTCTGCGCCGATTCAAAATCAATTTGATGGTTCATTTCACACAAAACTCATCAATTTAACGCGCCATTTAGAGTTGGAATTTGTGACGATAATCGACTGAACCGAACATAACAGAACTAATTGGTTTGAATTTGAATTCGTAAAAACAACGCGGTCACAAATGAAATTTTCTGTTTGATATTCTCAAACTTTTGTACAAATCGTAATTTGTCCTGCCCTTCCAATTTGTAAATTTGTGGCTGCGATTGAATCAGTAGAATTAACTGTCCGAAATCGATATTTGGATCAGGTAAAAATAAAACACGACCACCTTCCGAATGCACATCGATTTTTTTAATTCCCATTGCCGTGGCGCGTTGTTTAAGTTCGGTGACGCTAAACAATGTTTTTGTCGATTCTGGTAACAAACCAAAACGGTCAATCATTTCAATTTCCAAATCGCGTAACTCATTGGCATTTTTTGTATTTGCAATACGTTTATACAAAACCAAACGCTCGTGAACGTCCCCTAAATAATCTTCAGGAATCAACGCACTCGCTTGTAATTCAATTTCTGCGCCGTTATTTGCAGGCAAATCGAGTTCAGGATTTTTACCCGATTTCAATGCCGAAACCGCGCGTTCTAAAAGTTCAGTGTAAAGCGCGAAACCAATTTCTTGAATTTGTCCACTTTGACCATCACCCAGCAATTCTCCCGCGCCACGAATTTCCATATCGTGTGACGAAAGAATAAAACCAGCTCCTAATTCGCCTGCCGCTTCAATTGCGTCTAATCGTTTAATCGCATCGACGGTCATCAATGGTTTGGGTGGCACAATTAAATACGCATAAGCGCGATGATGTGAACGTCCAACTCGCCCTCGTAACTGGTATAACGCGGCAATGCCTAATTTATCCGCACGATTGATAATAATCGTATTTGCACTCGGAATATCGATGCCACTTTCAATAATCGTGGTACTGAGCAGCACGTTAAAACGCTGATGATAAAAATCAAGCATGATGCGTTCAAGTTCCTTTCCGTGCATTTTTCCGTGAGCGATTTCAATTCGCACTTCTGGAATGAGTTTGCTCAAATCGCCCGCCATTTTTTCCATGCTTTTAATGTCGTTGTGCAAGAAAAAAACTTGTCCACCCCGTTTAATTTCACGTTGACAGGCTTCTCGAATTTGCGCGTCGTCCCATTCGTTGATGAAGGTTTTAATCGGATGACGATTCGGCGGCGGACTAGCGATAATTGAAATATCGCGCAGCCCACTCATTGCCATATTCAACGTGCGAGGAATCGGCGTTGCAGTCAGCGTGAGCAAATCAATTTCGGCGCGTAATTTTTTGAATTGTTCTTTTTGACGCACCCCAAAACGGTGTTCTTCATCGATAATTACCAGCCCTAAATTTTTATATTTCAGCCCTTCGCTTAACAATTTATGTGTGCCGATAACAATATCAACGGTTCCTTTTTCGAGTTGTTCAGAAATTTCTCGTTGCTGTTTTGGCGTAACGAAACGGGATAAAAGCTCAATTTTCATTGCCCAATCTGCAAATCTATCCAAAAAATTCACATGATGTTGTTGTGCCAACAGCGTTGTCGGAACTAAAACGGCTACTTGTTTGCCGCTTTGCACTGCTAAAAATGCCGCTCGCATGGCAACTTCGGTTTTGCCAAAACCCACATCGCCGCAAATCACCCTATCCATCGGTTTGGCTTGGTTGAAATCGCTAATAATGTCTTCGATTGCCTTCGCTTGATCAGGTGTTTCTTCAAAACGAAAACCTTGGGCAAAACTGAAATACTCATTCGCATCGATGCGTTCAAAAAGTGGAATTGCAGAATGTTCATGCGCGGCGCGTTTGGCATGAATTTCCAGCAATTCGGCAGCAACGTCGTGAATTCTGGCAATTGCTTTTTGCTTCGCTTTGCGCCATTGGTCTGAGCCTAATTTGTGCAATGGCGCGTTTTCTTCGCTCATTCCTGTGTAACGTGAAATGACGTGCAATGCTGCAACAGGTACATAAAGTTTGTCATCGTTGGCGTAACTCAACGCTAAAAATTCGCCTTCCATGCCACCGACTGTCAGCGTTTTCAATCCTAAATAACGTCCCACGCCGTGTTCCAAATGCACCACAGGTGCGCCAATCGTAAGCTCATTTAAATTCGCAACCAATGTTTCAAGTTGCCTTGCGGAGGCTTTTCGGCGGCGGCGTTGGGGAGCTTTTTCACCTGATAATTGGCTTTCGGTAATTATTGCAATCGTAGGTTTTTCAAGAATCAAACCCACATCTAATGGCGCGACCGTAATGCAATGCGTGTATTCAGAACTTAAAAACGCCTGCCAATCAGCAACAACTTTCGGGTAAATCGATTCGCGTTTTAACGTTTGTAATAACGCTTCACGATGCCCAGCCGATTCGGCAATAAAAAGGATTTTGCCTGAAAAATTTTCAACGAATTGTGTGAGAGCGTCAGCAGGTTTTTTGAAATGAGCATTGAAACTGATGTCAGGTAACAACGAACAAGTATCCAAAATAATTTGTTCGTGTTTTTTAAATTCACTAGCCAGTTCTTTAGGCGATAAAAATAATTTTTCAGGTCGCAGCGCGTCATTTTTTCGCAATTCAAAACGACTTTTTATTGCATCATCAAAATCAGAAATTGCTGTGTTTAAATTTGGCAACATCACAAAAATTGCGGCTTTGGGCAAATAATCAAACAGCGTTGCTTTTTCGCTTTCATCACTTGGAAATTCATGCGCGGGCAAAATGGTCAAAGACTCAATCTTCTCTTCAGTAGAAAAAGCACGCTGACTTTCAACATCAAAAGCGCGTAACGATTTCAAAACCCCATTTTCAATTTCTAGCCGCAGTGGCACGCGATTTCCCATTGCCAAAATATCTAAAATTGCACCGTGTAACGCAAATTCGCCGTGCGTAAAAACTTGCGAAACCAATTCATAACCGCGTGATTTCAACTGTTCTGAAATATCTGTAAGTGAATCGCCGATTTGAAAAACCAGTTTCTGCGCGACTAAAAAATCAGGCGGTGTGATGCGATTCATTAAAGTATTAGCCGCAACAATTAACGCGCCACTTTGGATGCTTGGCAAGGTATTCAAGGTTTGTAAGCGTTCCGAAATAATTTCAGGTAACGGCAAAAAAACGTCATACGGCAATGTTTCCCAATCGGGAAAATGCAAAATCGGTTGCGAATGATTTAAAAAAAACGCGAGTTCATGTTCCAATCGCAACGCGCTATGTGCATCTGGCGTGATGATCACAAATAAATTGGGTTGCGTTTGAATTGCGTTTGCCAAGGCTAGCGCGTCAGCACAACCGCTTAAATTAGACCAATTTACGATTGGTTGTTTTGAATTTGGAAATTGCAAATTAAATACGTTTGTTAGCATAGTCAAAAATTACAAAATGTTAATCAAGTCAGATCGTTCTTGTAATAACGTTTGACTGCGAATGAAGCCCAACTGCCCTGCCCTGTAGGTGTGAAAATAGACCAGCGTTTCTGGCGGCAACTTTTCAGAATCAACTAAAAGAAAACCATCTGAGTGTTCTTGTAGCCAGTTTTGCAAGGTTTCGGGTGATTTTAACAACGTCAACGGTTGCGTCAATCGTCCCGTGAATTGAAATTGCCCGTGATATTTTCCCGTATAAAACGCGACAGGCTTATTTTCAGCTCGAAATTGCGCGATTTTTTCAGCAATCGGTTTAGTATCAAAGCGTTCGGCGTTGGTTTCTAAATAACACATCGCTAAAAATGTCGGCACAATAATCGACGGAAGGCAGGTGTAGAGAATGATTTGTTTTATATTTTTGGATGTCATTGAAAACATACCAAACGGCATCATCAGCAAAATACAAAAAGCGAAAATGGTTGATAAATTACCGCCTAATGTTAAATTTTTAACCCAATGATAACGGTCGTTTAATACGGGAAAAGCCGTTGCAACGATAACCAAAAACATGAACAACATAAAAACGGGAAAATACGCTTTTTGCCAAGCTCGAATTTCTTTGATTTCATCAGCGGCACGCGCCAATAACAAAGCTAATGCGGGCATTAACGGCAATAAATAATGAATCCGCTTGCCACTCACCAGTGAAAATGCGACAAAAACAGGCAATGCCCATGCGACACAAAATCGAACGCCGTAATCGTTTAACGTTAAATTTTTCGCACCTTGCCAAAGCGGTTTGAAAAAAATCCACGGCAATAATAACAACGGCAAACGTTCCAAATACCAAAACCACGGTAATTGATGAGCGAATGATTTAACTAATCGCCCGCTAGTTTGCCCCAAAAAAATCGCGTTCCGATATGCTTCACCGCCAGAAATTCCTGCTGGAATTGCCCACGCTAACGCCAAACTCGCGCCAATTAAAACCGCCGCCCCAATTTTCAAATACCAGTTTTTCCAAACAAAATGCGCGGCTTTATTTTGAATCCACCACGGCGCAAGTAATGCGACGGGTAAAACCTGTAACAACACGACAGGACCTTTGCTGAATACACCGCCACCAATGGCGAAACCCAATAAAAATACGTCGCGCCATGAATTCGATTGCGAAAGTTTCAACAAACTGTAAATCGCTAATAAGACAAAAAACGCCAATAACATATCGAACATGGTTAGCGTACTGAAAATTAACCAAAACGAAGTACCGAGTAAAATTAGCGGCGTAATTTCAGAAACTTGCGGACGGTCGTGCCACAATTCTCGCGTTACTAAACCCGATAATAGCGTTGTCCCTAATGCAAATAATGGTGAAATAAGGCGCGATGTCCAATCGTTCACACCGAAAATCCACCAACTGGCAGACATTAACCAAAATAGTAATGGCGGTTTGTGGCTATAGGTTTCGCCATTTAAATGCGGGACTAAAAAATCACCGCTTACCCACATTTCCCACGCTACGGTAACGTAACGGGTTTCGTCGATAGGCATTAGTGGACGAATAAACAAATTCACCGCAATCAGAACGCACCATAAAATGAAAACTGGAAACATGAAAAATTTATGACCGCGCTAAAAATAATCGATTCAAGGCGGAATGAATTTCATCGATACCGCTTTTTTTCAATGCCGAAAAAAGTTGCAACGACAACGGCATAGGCAATTCGCTTAATTCTTTTTCCACTTGCAACATCGTATTTTTTGCCGAACCAAAGTTTAATTTATCCGCCTTGGTCAAAATAATATGCAACGGTAATTTAGCGTGTTGACACCATTCAATCATTTGCCAATCAAATTCCGTCAACGGGTGGCGCACGTCCATCACTAAAATCATGCCACACAACGATTTGCGTTTGGTTAAATAGGTTTGCATCAATTCATGCCATTTCTTTTTGACAGGCAACGGTACTTTTGCATAACCATAACCAGGTAAATCAACGAAACGCTGCGTTGCGTTAATTTCAAAAAAGTTTAATGCCTGCGTGCGCCCTGGTGTTTTACTGGTTCGCGCCAAACCTGTTTGGCGCGTGAGCGTGTTAATGGCACTCGATTTACCCGCATTGGAACGTCCCGCAAAGGCAATTTCTAAACCCAAATCGGGCGGTGTAGATTTTAAATCGGGCGAACTGTTGATAAATTGAGCTTGAAAATACTGCGGATTCATGGTGTCTCGCGTAGAAGGTTGATTTGGGTTAGAATTTAAGCACACACGCGGCTTTGTGTACACTTAACGCACTTTTTACTTCATAACTTTTCAAGGAATCACGATGCACAAAAAAAGTCTCGCCTTTGCTTTAACGGCTCTTTTGAGCGGTCACGTTCATGCCGAAATGACTCACGCAGATAGCGTGAATGCAGGCAAACAAAAGGTTGCTTCATGCGTAAGCTGTCATGGTGAACACGGAAATAGCACGATGGCGATGTTTCCAAAACTCGCCCAACAAAACCCAGGCTACATTGTGAATCAGCTTAAAGCCTTCAAATCGGGTGAACGCAAAGATCCTATGATGGCGACCTTAGCAATGAGTTTGACGGAAAATGACATGGTTGATATTGCTAATTATTACTCCGATCAAAAAATCGCAGGTGAACCTGAAGAGCCGCTGAATACGGATGAAGAACGCGCTGAACACGATACGATGGTTAAATTAGGGGGCGATTTGTATCGCAATGGTGATTTGAAACGTGAAGTGTCGGCGTGCATTGCTTGTCATGGCCCTCATGGCGAAGGAAATCAACCTGCCTCATTCCCCGCGTTAAAATCCCAGCACACCGCTTATTTGATTAAAGCCTTAACAGATTTCCAAACAAACAAACGTGCAAATCACCCTGAAAATATGATGCACATGATTGCTGGAAAAATGACTGACACTGAAATAAAAGCCGTTGCAACACGAATTGCCACCATGAAACAGGAAAAATAAAAAATGCTCAAAAACACACTGCGTTCTAGCTTATTTGCTTTATCACTTGCCATTGCAGCAACATTTAATCCCGTTCAAGCCGCTGAACCTGTTGGTTATGAACTTGTCACGCCAGCCCAAGCAACGCACGACGTGAACAAAGTCGAAGTCATTGAATTTTTTTGGTACGGTTGCCCACATTGTTTTGACTTTGAGCCAACGCTCGCTAAATGGGTAAAAACCTTGCCAAAAAATGTAGAATTTATTCGCCAGCCTGCTGTTTTTAGTGATTTATGGGGCAAACACGCGAAAGCCTATTACACAGCTGAAGCTCTGGGCGTTGTCGATAAAATTCACGCTGATTTTTTCGATGCCATTCAAGTTAAAAAAGAACATTTAGAAACGGAAGAACAACTGTCTAAATTTTTTGCGGCACACGGTGTCAGCGAAGCGGATTTCAAAGCGGCTTACAACTCGTTTTTAATTGATACCAAAGTTCGTCAAGCAGGCGCATTAGCGGCAAAATATGGCATTACTGGCGTTCCCGCCATTGTTATCAACGGCAAATATAAAACCAGTGGCCCGCTTGCTGGTTCACACGAAAAAATGATTGAAGTTATGAATCGTTTAATCGAACAAGAAAGCACCGCTAAAAAGTGATTTTGTTGTAAATTTCAGTAACAAGCGTAATTTATTTTCGTGATTTTACTCAGTTTTAATGAGCTGAAATTATTGGAAAAAAGATAAAGACTACCTTAGCAATTAAGGAATCCCCGTTCTATTTTGAACGGGGGCAATGTCAATCCATAAATCATTAAACACAAAAATCATGTCACAAAACTTTCTTATTGTTCTTCAAAATAAAGGCAAACTTTCACCGTCGGATTTAAAAAAAGTCGAACGAATGCAAAAAACCGCTGTTGCTGAAAGCCTGCCTGCGTTGCTTATTAAACTTGGATTATGTTCCGAATTGGACGTTGCACTGGCATTTGTTGAAAGTGGCAATTTTTCTAAAATTACGCCTGAACAATACCCATTGGAAAAAACGTTGCCTGATGAAATTTCGCTGCGTTTTTTGAAACATTACCATTTGATTGGTTTAAACGCCGACGAAAATTCGTTCACCGTTTCAATGCTTGACCCTGAAGATGAGTTTGTTTTGGACGCATTACGTTTATCGACGGGCAAAAAAATTGTGCCTCAGGTCGGCGTGTTATCTGAAATCGATGCCGCGATTGCCGCGCAATATGAACAAGGTCAAACAAAAACCGACACGCTTGACGATTTGAGTTTTGACGAATTGGGCGAAGAGGATTTGGCGCATTTGAAAGATTTAGCCAGCGAAGCTCCCGTGATTAAAATGGTGAATGCGATTATGCAACGCGCCATTGAAATGAAAGCGTCAGATATTCACATTGAACCATTTGAGCAAACATTAAAAGTGCGTTTGCGGGTTGATGGCGTGTTGCAAGACATTGAAGCTCCGCCTGTTAAATCGACAGCGGCGGTAATTTCAAGGATTAAAATCATGGCAAAACTTAACATTGCCGAACGTCGTTTGCCGCAGGATGGACGAATCAAAGTGCAAATGTTGGGTAAAGAATTGGATTTGCGCGTTTCAACGATTCCCACAATGTACGGCGAAAGCGTGGTGACGCGGTTGCTGGATAAAGAAAATACGGTGTTGGATTTTGAAGCGTTGGGTTTTGGTGGGCGACAGTTGCAGCAATTTCTCGATGTTCTCGCGCAACCACACGGCATTATTCTCATCACTGGCCCGACAGGTTCGGGGAAATCGACCACAATGTATGCGGCGTTGAAACAATTGAATACCACGGCGCGAAAAATTATCACCGTCGAGGATCCCGTTGAATATCAAATGGACGGCATCAATCAAATTCAAGCAAAGCCCCAAATTGGACTGACATTTGCGGTGGCGTTGCGTTCAATTGTTCGCCAAGATCCCGACGTGATTATGATTGGTGAAATGCGCGATTTAGAAACGGCACGAATCGCGGTGCAATCGGCGTTGACGGGACATTTAGTGCTTTCAACGTTGCACACGAATGACGCGGCGGGTGGTGTCACTCGTTTGCTCGATATGGGGTTGGAAGAGTATTTACTGACTTCAACAGTGAATGGCATTTTGGCGCAACGATTGGTGCGACAACTTTGCAAATCGTGCAAACAACCTTACGTCGCGCCAACTGAAATTGTGGACGAAATGCGGTTGCGGCGTTTTCAACCCGACGGTGATATTACGCTTTTCAAACCGATTGGTTGCGCGGCGTGTGGCGGTTTAGGGTATCGCGGACGGTTGGCGATTATTGAGTTTTTGCTGATGACCGACCCGATTCGTAAATTGATTATGGCGCATTC
>Ga0247840_10008917_pt1 | contig 13208 bp, 11 predicted proteins | sample LaCruzMarch2015__FD_192404 | JGI IMG/M metagenome (GOLD analysis project Ga0247840, IMG submission 192404) | Freshwater microbial communities from meromictic Lake La Cruz, Castile-La Mancha, Spain - LaCruzMarch2015_17m | ecosystem: Environmental > Aquatic > Freshwater > Lake | place: Spain...
CTGCAGGCCAAGCGCGAATACTCGGAGTTGGCCTGAGTGTGCACCCTCGTCATCCTGCGGCGCCCGGGTCACCCCTGGCCGGTCCTGATCGCCGCCAATCGCGACGAACTGGGCCGGCGCGCCGCGGTGCCGCCCGCCCGGCACTGGCCCGACCGCCCGGGGGTGGTTGCCGGCCTGGATGTCGCGGCCGGCGGCAGTTGGCTCGGTCTCAACGACGACGGCCTGGTCGCCGCCGTCATGAACCGCACCGGCACGCTGGGGCCCGCGGCCGGCAAGCGCAGCCGCGGTGAGTTGGTGCTGGAGGCCCTGGACCACGCGGAGGCCGACGCGGCCGCCGGGGCCCTGGCCGATCTGAATCCGGCCGCCTACCGGCCCTTCAACCTGGTGCTGGCCGACCCCGGCCGCGCCTATTGGCTGCGCCACGACGGCGCTGGGCCGATCCGTGTCCACCCCATCCCGCCCGGCCTGCATCTCTTGAGCGCCACCGAACTGGATGACCCCGACCACCCGCGCATTGCCCTGCATCGTCCGCGCTTTCTCGCCGCCGCGCTCCCGCGGCCGGAGTCCGGCGACTGGGCTGCCTGGCGCGCGCTGCTCGCCGACCCCGACTATCCCGAGTCCCTGGGGCCGGAGGCGGCCATGGTGCAGGAGCGCCCGGACGGGTTCGGCACCCGCTCCAGCGCCCTGATCGCGCTGCCGGCCTATCCCAGCCGCAACGCCCCGCCCCGCTGGCTCCACGCCGAAGGCCGACCGGACCGCACGCCGTTCTTGCCTGTCACGCTGGAGGATGCGCAGTGGCGGGGCTTGGCCGCGGAGTGAGGAACTAATTTTTTGGCTCTCGCTCGACCGTCAGACCGGTATGGGGAATTGCGCCCAGTGGGACCGGCCCCGGGCGTCACTCCAACCGGTAGCGGTCCTTCATGTCCAGATAGACCAGATTGGAGACGGCGCGGATGGCGTTGCTGCGCCGGGTGATCCAGGTCGCGTAGTTCTTGGCGCTGTCGGGCCGCTCGATGATGCCGACGAAGACATAGGGGACACGCTGGCCGCGCAGGTTGCGCGCCTCGATGATGCCCATGTCGCCGCACAACTGGGAGGTGGAGCCGGTCTTGTCGTAGACCCGCACCGAGTCCGGCATGGCATCGACCCCGTGGCAGATACGGTCGCGGTTGGGCAGGCCCATCAGGTACTTCAGTTCCTCGCTGTAGGGGAGGCGACCCTGCCAGAGCGAGATCAGGAAGCGGGTATAGTCGTTGGCGGAGGCGAGGTTGCGGAAGGTTCGGCCGTTGGCAGGGATCTTCTCGACCACGCGGGTCTGCTGAAAAACCGTGGGGGCGTTGCTCTTGAGGACGACCTCGACGTCGCGCGGCCCGCGCCCGGACGAGTGGGTGCTCACCAGGTCGATGAGACGGTTGGTGGCGCCGTTGTTGCTGTGCTGGATCGAGCGCGCCATGGTCGCGCGCACGTCCTCGGTATAGCGCACCCGCCTCGGTGCGTTCTTGGCCTCGAAGAAATAGGCCTGGGCAACGAAGGGCTTGATCATGCTCGCCGCCTGCCGCGGCGCGTCCTCGTTGATCGCGACCAGCTTTTTGCCCGTGGTGAAATCGTAGACCGACCAGGCGGTGCGCTCGTTCGCCCCGATCAGACCGCCGGCCTTCATCCGGCCCAGCAGTTCGGCGACCTGGCGCTGAAGGCCGGAACTGGCGGCGTAGTCGGCCCGGGCGAAGCTCGGCGCCCCACACAGCGCTCCGGCCGCGGTGGCGACCAGGGCCGCGAGAAATCCTCGTCGATTGAGAAAAAACTGCTGATTGAACAGGTTCGGATGATCGCTGTCAGGCGCTTGCTCGTACATCCTCGATGCTCCCCCAAAGTGGTCGAAAACGCCGCCGCAGTGCCGACGGGCCGGGTCAGCGGTCGGCACGGGAATCCGCGGCCGCTGCAAGGCGCCCGTCGCGCGGCGGCAATCGCTTCAAAGCATAGGCGGATGTCCTGCTGATAGCAAGGACACCGGGCGCAAGAAATGCATTACAAGTCAGAGGTATCTAGCGGCTACTTCAAGCAGCGCCGCAGGCCGCGGAGGACCGCTTTACTGCCGCAGCAAATAGCCGGCGGCCGCGGCCAGGACACCGATCAGGGCCGCCCCCAGGATCGCGAGGTAGACGAAGGTCAGGCTGGCGCGGACTTGGCGCAGCGTCTGCTCGGCAATCCGCCGGGCGCGCACGACGGCGCCCTCCGCGACCTCGCTCGCCTCGCGCCTGGCCACCTCTCTGGCCTTGGCGGCGATGGCGGCGTCGAGCCCGGCCAGGCGCTCTTCGGCCCGGTCCCCGGTGGCCGCACCCTGGGCCGTGGCTTCACGCAGGTATTGATCGACCAGACCCAGGACCTGGGCGCGCTCCACCTCGACCTCGACCCTGACCAGATCGGGCAGGGCCTCCTGCACCAGATGGTCGGCGACGGCGCGGAGCTCGGGGCTGAAACGCCCGGTGTGCGTCTGCACGTCGGCCTCGCGCTCAGCGGCCAAGCGTGCCTCCAGCCCTTCCAGCAGTTCGGCAAGCCGCGACTCGATGAGTTGCCGGGAGGCGGCCAGCAGGCGTTCGGAGAGGCCAATCTCCAGGTCCCGCAGCAGCGGCTCGATCAGTCCGACCACCCGCGACTCGATGCGTTCGTCGATGAGTCCGCCCGCCGTTTTCTCGATCAGTCGCGCCAGTTCCGGGTCCTGGTCCGCGGCCGACTTGGGGACGAGCGCGAGGACGGGCGGACGCGTCGGCACGGGGTCCTTGCCGGGCGGGGATGGGTGCCGGTCGCTCCCGGTGCGCAGCCGCTCGAGCAGGTCCGGGAGTTTCTCCTGGGCCGCCGACTTCGGTAGAATCGCCACCGCACCCCGCTGGCGGGCCGCCGCGGCAAAGTCGGCGTCCTCATGGGAGGTGCACATGACCACCGGGATCGCCGCGGTACGGGGGTCCGCGCGGATGATCTCGAGCGCCTCGAAGCCGTTGAGCCCGGGCATCATGTGATCCATCAGGATGGCGTCCGGCAGGTCGCCCCTCAGCAGCTCGAAGGCGGCCTCCGCGGAGGCCGCGGTTTCGACCTCCACGCCACAGCGCTGAAGTTGGAGGCGCAAGGCATAGCGGGCGGACTTCGAATCATCGACCAACAGAATTTTCATTGGGTCCCTGGCTGGCAAGTGAGGCTCGGAGACGGCGAGTCCGGCCCTCAAAATGCCCGGGAGTGTAAAGAAGGCCGGAGCAAAGCGCCATGTCAGAGGGTCCCGTCGGCTTCGAGATGCTCGCCGACGCGCAACAGGTCGCCGCCCGGGCGGCGGATGTTATCCTGTCGGCCGCGGAGCTTGCCATCCGCGGGCACGGGCGTTTCCACCTGGTGCTGGCGGGCGGGCGCACGCCGCTCGCCGCCTACGCAAGACTCGTCGGCGCGGCGGCCGACTGGTCCCGCTGGCAGATCTTCTTCGGCGACGAGCGCTGCCTGCCGGCCGCCGATCCGGATCGCAACAGTCTGGCCGCCGCGCAGTGCTTTCTGGACCGGGTGCCGATCCCGGCCGCGAATTTGCACCTGATCCCGGCCGAGCGCGGTCCCGCGGCCGCGGCCGCGGCCTATCAGGCGACCCTGGAACCGCGGCTCCCGTTCGATCTCGTCCTGCTCGGCATGGGGGAGGACGGCCATACCGCCAGCCTCTTCCCCGGCCATGCGGTCCCCTCAGGCCCCTTGGTCATCCCGGTCGCAGACGCGCCCAAGCCCCCGCCGCGGCGGGTCTCGTTGACGCCGCGGGCACTGGCCGCCACCCGCGCGCTGCTGATCCTGGTGACGGGGGCGGACAAGGCCCCGGCCCTGGCCGCCTGGCGCGCCGGCGCCGATCTTCCGGTGGCGCGGGTCGCGGCCCTGGGCGGGGCCCGGGTCCTGGTCGATCGTGACGCGCTCGGCACTGCCACCCCCGCTTTGCCCATACCAAACCCCTGACTCCTGTTGATTTGCCAAGATGAAAAGAGTGCAGTGATGAATCTCAACGCCGCGATCCCCCTCGCCCTGCATGAACTGGCCAGCACCGTTTGGGTCGGCGGCATGTTCTTCGCCATCTTCGCCGTCCGGCCCACCCTGAAAGGCGTGGCGGACCCGGCACAGCGCGTCAGGTTGGCCATCGGGATCTTCCGGCGCTTCTTCCCCTGGGTCTGGGTGGCGATCACGACCCTCTGGGTCAGCGGCTTTTGGATCAGCGTCGCCGCCTACGGCAAGCAGGTCGGCCTGCATGTGCACATCATGATGGGCATCGCGCTCGTCATGACCCTGATCTTCGCCTGGATCTTCGCCTTCCCCCATCGCCAGATGATTCGCATCGCCGACGGTTACGAGAACTGGGGCTGGGCCGCGGCCAAACTCAGTGTCGTGCGTAAACTGATGGCCGTGAACCTGGCACTCGGCATGCTCAACGTGGTCGTGGGCGCCATCGGTCCGGCGCTGGAACCGGCGGTCCGGGTCCTGTTCAAGGGCTGAGCGCCGCAACCCTCAGACCTGTCTACTCCGCAGGATTTTTCGTCCTTTGTGAGTCAGCCCCTACCCGCGTCCTGGATCGTCTCGGGGACGGCAACCAGCGGCGATGGGCGAGTGTCCCGGTCTTGCCGGTACTCCGGCCAGGTGGGCCGCCAGGAGCTTCTGTCGCGCGGCCACGCCGCCGACGCGACCACAACGCCTTGAACCGCGCGAGCGTATGTCGATGTCAACTGCACGGAAAAATGCCTGGTGTGTCGTTGGCTTGTGTGTGTTGACCGCGGCTGCATTCTATCCGTTCTTGTTTAACGGCTATACCGCGACCGACACGCTCCCTCTGATTTATTCGACACGAATAAACTCGGTGGAGGATTTGGTCAGCGTTATTTCATTGCCGATAATGAGTGATGCGGGCTTTTCGGCAGGCTTCTACAGGCCGGTTTCCCTGCTTTCTTTTTCCCTGGACCAAGCGATCTGGGGAGAGTTGCCGTTTGGCTACCACTTAACCGACATATTGCTGCATTTGGTATGCGTGCTGCTTGTTTACAGCATTGCGCGTATCCTTGCGTTTGATAGTGCCGTCGCATTTGTTTCGGCGGCCCTTTTTGCCTTGCATCCATTAGTGATGGAGGTCGTTCCGGCTATTGCCAGAAGACAAGACACGCTCGCTTGTTTGGGGATGATGTTAACGTTTGTTTTTTTTCTGAAATGGTTTTCCCGCGGGGGCCTCGATCATTGTTCCGGCCAGCGGCCACCGCTTGGCGTGCAAGGCTTCAGCGTTGGTCCGGCACCTCCGCGGCTGAAGCCTTGGACTGCGGCCCGGAGCGGCCGGAACGATGACCAAGGCCCCCGCGGACGTGGTTATGCGCTGCTGTTGCTATCATCGCTATGCTATTTTCTTTCCCTGGCCAGCAAGGAAGTCAATGTCTTATTCCCCGCTGTCCTGGCCGTTTATACGGTGCTTTTTTGTGGCGGCGACAAGGATTACAAGGCGAAATATGTCTGTCTCGCCAAGGCTATGCCGGCTTACGCTCTGGTATTGGCGCTATACCTTGCAATGCGTTTCGTCGTTATCGGCGGCGTGGGCGGATACCACAACAGCTTCGAGCTTTGGCGGCTGAAATATACAATATTGAACTACTTGCCGAATCTGTTTTATCCGCAGGATTTCTTCGCTATTCTGCCGGAAAACAGAAATGACGACCCCGTTCTTGTGCTCTTGAATATCATTTGTGTTTCAATTATCTTATATATTGGTTATATTGCGAAAAAGAACGGCGATTTGCGGGTCTTGGTGGTCTTGCTGTCCTGGCTCTTGTCTCCGTTGATTATCTTGATGGTTACCGGAACCTCCGATTTGCGAAGTTATTATGCCGCGATCGTCCCCTTCTCCCTCGCGATAGGCTATGGGTCGATCCAATCGGTCAGACTGTGCGCGGCTTCGCGAAACGATGGGGGGCTTCGCTATTATGCGGCCGGGGTCGGCTCGTCATTATTGTCGGCGCTTTCTTTATCCATTATCATTTATTCGCCATTATTTTTCAGCTATTCCCACTGGAAGCTGAGCGCCCAAATCGTGGCGATGACGCTGGATGCCGTGGAGGACATAGTAAGAGCGCAAGGCAATAATGGTATAGAGGTCGTCGATATCTACGGCATACCCTCCTTGAGACAGGCATCTTCAAAACAGATACCGCACCCCCGCTCGGTCAGTTATCTTAACGACTATGTGATCTACTCTTATCTGAAGAAAAGAGGCTACACGCTGGATGTAGGGGAGCTATCCTACGACAAGGTCGGTGAGGGTTTTAAGATAGACAGGGTCGACGCGGCGCGGGCCGGTCGCACTTTAACCGTCAGATTTCTGGCGAAACCCTGATGTCTCTTTCGATCATTCCCTCCTGTTGCCCGGCGCCGCCGACCGCGCCTGGACGGACAGCGACACCGGACCTGCGACATGACCGCCACCATCCTGCTGGTCGAAGACGACCTCTCCATCGCCGAGAACGTGATCCTGGCCCTGGCCCGCGACGGCCTTGACTGCCGCCACGTCGCCCTCGCCGGGGAGGCCCTGGCACAGTTGCGGGCCGGCGGCCTGGACCTGGTCATCCTGGACGTGGGGCTGCCGGACGGCAACGGGTTCGACCTGTGCCGGACGCTGCGCGGGTTCTCCGACCTCCCCGTCATCTTCCTCACCGCCCGCACCGACGAGATCGACCGCGTGGTCGGCCTGGAGATCGGTGCCGACGACTATGTACCGAAGCCCTTCAGCCCCCGCGAGCTCGCCGCCCGGGTGAAAAGCATCCTGCGCCGCAGCCGCCGGTTTGCCGACCCGCCACCGCCAGCGCCCTGCGCGCCGCCGCCGCCGCGGCTGATTGCGGTCGACGAGGAACGGGCGCTCATCTCCTGTCGCGGCGTGCCGCTGGAGCTGAGCCGCGCCGAGTATCTGATGCTCAAGACCCTGGCGGCCCGGCCGGAGCGGGTCTTCAGCCGCGGCGAACTGATGGATGCGGCGGGGCTCGCCGAGGCCAGCCTGGAGCGCTCGGTCGACACCCACATCAAGGCCCTGCGCGCCAAGCTGGCCCTGCTCGCCCCTGACCTGGAGCCCATCCGCACCCATCGTGGGTTGGGCTACAGCCTGATCCGCGAGGCCCCGATCCGCGAAGGGATCCGGGAAGGGATCGGCGACGGAACCGGAGACTCGGGTTGAACTTCTTCGTCCGGTTCTTCGCCGGCTATGTGATCGTGGCGGCCGTGGCCGTGCTGCTGGCGATGAAGCTGTTCACCGATGAACTGGTCCCCGGCGTGCGCCAGTCGGTGGAGGAAACCCTGGTGCAGACCGCAAACCTCCTGGCCGAGCTGGCCGGCCGGGACATGGCGGGCGACCGCCTCGACACGGCGGGCATCGACGCCATCGCCGGCGCCTACCGGCAACGCCGCTTCCAGGCCCGTATCTACGGGGTCCTGAAGGAGGACCCGAACCTGCGGATCTATGTTACCGATGCCACGGGACTGGTGGTCTTCGACAGTTCCGGCACGGACCTGGGGCGGGACTACTCACGCTGGCAGGACGTCGCCCGCACCCTGAGGGGCGAGTACGGCGCCCGCACCACCCGGCAGGACCCGACCGACGAGGTCAGCTCCATCATGTATGTGGCCGCGCCGATCGAGCGCGACGGGCGGCTGGTGGGGGTCCTGTCGGTGGGCAAGCCGGCCCGCTCCTTCCAGAGCTTCATCGACTTGGCCGGGTCCCAGGCCTGGGAGTCCGCGATCTGGCTGTTCCTGCTGGCGCTGCTGCTGGCGCTCGGTTTTTCCTACTGGATGACCCGCGACCTGCGCCGCCTGGTGGGTTATGCGAACGAGGTGGCCGAGGGCCGGCGCGACCGCATCCCCATCGTGGGGCGCAGCGAGCTGCGCCGCCTGGCCCAGGCCCTGGAGCGCCTGCGCTCCGAACTGGACGGCAAGGCCCATGTCGAGAAGGTCTCCCAACTGCTCGCCCACGAACTGAAGAGCCCCATCGCCGGCATCCGGGGCGCGGTCGAACTGCTGGCGGAAGAGACCGACCCGGCCCGCCGCCACCGACTGGAAACCAACATCGCGGCCGAGACCGAGCGCCTGCGCCGCATCGTCGAGGGCGTACTCGACCTGGCCCGCGCCGAGAGTCGGGGCCGCCTGGAGGAGGTGGAGGAGGTCGCCCTGGCGGACCTGGTCCAGGAGGTGCTGGCGGCCCGCGCCCACTGGCTGGCCGCCAAGTCGCTGGCCGTGGACGCCGGGCTGACCCAGGTGCGGGTCCGGGGCAGCCGCTTCCTGCTGCGTCAGGCACTCGGCAACCTGCTGGACAACGCCATCGACTTCAGCCCCGCCGGGGGACGCATCGCCATCGTGCTCGAGGGCGATGGCGAGCGCGCCCGCGTGCGCGTCCGCGACCAGGGACCGGGCATCCCCGACTATGCCATGCCGCGACTCTTCGAGCGTTTCTATTCGACGCCCCGTCCCGACACCGGCAAGCGGGGCAGCGGCCTGGGCCTCAATCTGGTGCAGGAGGTGGCCCGTCTGCATCGGGGGGCAGTGGGCCTGCGCAACCACCCCGAGGGCGGCGCCGAGGCCAGCTTGAGCATGCCCTTAAGGCGTGAGGGGTGAGGAGTGAGGAGTGAGGAGTGAGGCGAGGCGGTTACTGTGAAAGTCAGGCGTCTCCGGGGCTCGCTGGGCCCGCTCGTTCCCACGCTCCGCGTCACTGCCGTTAAGTTAAGCCGCAACGGCTACTGGGAGCGCCGCACCCCAGTGCGGCGCGGCCTCTGCTCAACCCGCACCGTCGGGGTTGTCGGCGAGATCGCGCCGCACTGGGGTGCGGCGCTCCCAGGCGCGCTTGGCGCCTTGGCGTGATCATTCCTTTTCTTCTTTTCTTCTTCGCGTCTTTGTGCCTTTGTGAGAGAATTCTTATACTTCCTAGCGTCTTGGTGTGGTCGTGACCGCGATCGTGGTGGGCGCTGGCCGTCACCCCGGGCCGCACAGCGGCCAACACCTGGGTGACACCGCCGCAGCGGTGTCACCAGCGGGTCCTCCGCGTGGGAGCCGGAAAAGATCCGTCCGGCGGTTGGGCCAACTTGACCAGGGGGCCGCCGGGGCCTATCTCTGGAGGGCATACCAGGAGCGCACCATGACGACGATCGCCTTCGATACCCACAAGTTCATCCGTACCCTCAAGGAATCAGGTATCCCGGAGAATCAGGCAGAGGCCATTGCCGAGGCCTTCCGCACGGCGCACACCGAAGCGGAACTGGCGACCAAGACCGACCTGCGGGAACTGGAATACCGCCTGGTCATCAAACTCGGGGCCATGATCATGGCCGCGGTAGCCGTCGTCGCGGCCTTGGTCAAACTGCTCTGAGGCCCTTTCTCGGGCGGGACGGGGGGAATTCGCCCCGTCCCGAACGCTTATTCCCTGGCCGATCCGCCCCGCGGACCGGCAGGTCCGGAGAAATCGTTACGGACGGGGCGAATGCCCCGTCCGGCCTGGGAGGTGGCCCGTCTGCATCGGGGGGCAGTGGACCTACACAACCACCCCGAGGGCGGCGCCGAGGCCAGCTTGAGCTTGCCCGTAAGGCGGGAGGAGTGAGGGGTGAGGGGTGAGGGGTGAGGAGTGAGGAGTGAGGAGTGAGGAGTGAGGAGTGAGGAGTGAGGAGTGAGGAGTGAGGAGTGAGGAGTGAGGCGAGGCGGTTACTGTGAAAGTCAGGCGTCTCCGGGGCTCGCTGGGCCCGCTCGTTCCCACGCTCCGCGTGGGAATGCATCCTGGGACGCTCTGCGTCCCGAGTGCCCCGAGCCCCTTTTATCCTAAAATCCACAGATGAACACAGATGAACACAGATTTTCTTCAAATTGTCATGCCGTTATTGCAATCGTCACAATCACCGGCAAGGTGAGTCCCCGACCAAGCGCAAGTTCATGAATTATCTGTGTTCATCTGTGTTCATCTGTGGATAACTGCTCTCTTAGGTTTATGGGCACGAGCACGCCGATCATGGCCGTCAGTCGGCGCGAGCCGGAAGTGCCAAGAAATTGACCGGTTACGCCGAGTTTGCCGGGATTCTCGCCGACTGAAGTCGGCGGTCCTAGACCCAGCCGGCCGCCGGGCGGTCGAATTCGGAATTGCTGGTTGAAACGCCGACCTTCGCCAAGCAGGCCGACGCGATCTGGAGCCGATCCCAGCGCCCGCCCCCCACGCAATCCACATCCAATCCACACCCGAGCCTCACCGAGGCCCCACGAGCCCCCCACGCCCCCTGCCTAAGCTGGTCATACCCAATCCATCGAGAGGAGATGACCATGTACCGCGTTCTGCTTCCCATCATCGTCTGTCTGGGCCTGCTGTCCGGCCCCGTCCCGGCCGCGGACTGCGACGGCTGCGACCGCAGCCTGGCGCCCCGGCTCTGGATCCCGGACGGCGACCCGGCCCTGGACCAGTTGCCGCTGAAGTCCAGCCACGCCGAGATCCGTATCGACGGCCCCATCGCCCAGGTCCGCGTGACCCAGCGCTATGGCAACGCCGGCACCCGGCCGATCAACGCCCGTTACGTCTTCCCCGGCTCCACCCGCGCCGCGGTGCATGGTCTCACCATGCGCATCGGCGAACGGGTGATCCGGGCCGAGATCAAGGAGAAAGGCGAGGCCGCCCGGACCTTCCAGGAGGCCGCCGCCCAGGGCAAGCGGACCGCGCTGCTGGACCAGCAGAGACCCAATGTGTTCGCCATGGACCTGGCCAACATCATGCCCGGCGATGCGCTGGAACTGACCCTGGACTACACCGAACTGCTGACGCCAGAGCAGGGCGTTTATGAACTGGTCTACCCGACCGTGGTCGGTCCGCGCTACGGCGGCGACCCGCTGCGCGACCCGGGCGCCGATGCCGGCCGGGGCCAGTCGGACGCCAAGTGGATCGGCAACCCCTATGCGCAGACCGACCAGGAGGGCCGCAATCCCGCCGCCATCGACACGGGCATCGCGGTGACCCTGGCGAGCCCGGTACCGATCCGCGACCTGCGCGTGGTGCAGCACAAGGTGACCACCCGCTGGGACAGCGACCGTGCAGCGCACGTCGCCCTGGACCCCGCCGAGACCGAGGCCGGGAATCGGGACTTCGTGCTGCGCTTCCGCCTGGCGGGCGACCAGGTGCTCTCCGGCCTCATGACCTACACCCGCGAGTCGGAGCACTACTTCCTGCTGATGGCCCAGCCGCCCCAGCGGGTCGCGCCGGCGCAGATCATGCGGCGCGAGTTTCTCTTCGTCGTGGATGTCTCGGGCTCCATGAACGGCTTCCCGCTGCAGACCGCGGGCGCCCTGATGGCCCGTCTGCTCACCGGGTTGCGCCCGCAGGAGACCTTCAACATCCTGTTCTTCGCCGGGGGCTCGGACCTACTCTCGCCCACGCCGCTGGCCGCCACCCCGGAGAACATCCGCCGCGCCGTCGCGGCGCTGAACGGCCAGCAGGGCGGCGGCGGCACCGAACTCGGCGCGGCCCTGGGGCGTGCCTTCGCGATGCCACGCACCCCGGACCTGGCGCGCAGTGTCGTGGTGGTGACCGACGGCTTCATCAGCGCCGAGCGCAGCGTCTACGACCTGATCCGCCGCAACCTGAACGACAGCAACCTGTTCGCCTTCGGCATCGGCAGTTCGGTGAACCGCTTCCTGATCGAGTCCATGGCCCAGGCCGGGGCCGGCGAGCCCTTCGTGGTCACCGACTCCGCCGCGGCCCTGGAGGTCGGCGAGCGCTTGCGTCGCTACGTCGATGCACCGATCCTGAGCGGTATCCAGGTCCAGGGCCAGGGGGTGGAACTCTATGATCTGGAACCCCGGGAGATCCCGGTGATGCTCGCGGAGCGCCCCATCGTGGTGCTCGGCAAGTACCGCGCCGCCGGTCCCGAGGCCCGCCTGGAACTGACCGGGCGCACGGCGGAGGGTGAGTACCGCAGCGCCCTGCCGCTCGCCGAGGCCACCAGCGGGGAGGACGCGGGCCTGCTGCCGGTGCTCTGGGCCAGGCAACGGCTGGTGCGCCTCTCGGACCAGGCGGGGGAAGGCGTGGAGGCGAACCGGGACGCGATCCTGGACCTGGGCCTGCGCTACGGCCTCCTGACCCGCTACACCTCCTTCGTCGGTGTCGATGAGGTGATCGCCAACCCGCAGGGCGGGGCCCGCACCGTCCAACAACCCCTGCCGCTGCCCCAGGGGGTCTCGGCACTGGCCCTGGCGCCCAACCCCATGCCGGAGCCGGAGGCGGTCTGGCTGGCCCTGATGCTGCTCCTCGTCCCCTTCCTGAACCGGGTCCTGCATCGGGGCCTGAACCGGCTGGGGCCGGCGGCGGCCGGGTCCGCCCGGGGGCTGCGCCATGGCCGGTGCTGAGCGCAGGACCGGGTTGCAGTCCTGGCACTGGGGCCTGGTCCTGCTGGCGGTCGTGGCCCTCAAGCAGGGCTACGGCCTCGCCGGGGCCGGGCAGTTGCAATGGCTGCTCGCGCCCCTGGCCGAGGTGCTGAACCGGGTCGGCGGTCTCGCCTTCGCGCCGCAGCCCGGCGGGGTCTGGCTGGACGCCGGGCACCGGGTGGTGCTGGTGAAGGCCTGTGCCGGCGGCAACTTCCTGCTGACCGTCTGGCTCGCCTGGATCTGGCGCCGGCGGCAGCGGTCCGCGCCGCTCGCCACGATCCTGATCGCCGCCGGGGCCGCCTGGGTCACCACCCTCACCGCCAACGCCCTGCGCATCCTGCTCGCCATCCACGGTCAGGACGCACTCGCCCACCTGGGGGGCCTCACGCCCGCCGACAGCCATCGACTGATCGGCATCGGCGTCTACTTCCTCGCCCTGTGGGCCCTGCTCGCCCGCCCGGGGCAACTCCGGGCGGCCCTGATCGTCGCCGCCGGTCTGTATCTGGGGGTCAACCTGCTGCTCCCGGCGCTGCGGGCCTGGTGGCTGGGCCTGCCCGCCATCGACCCCGGACATTTGCTGTGGACGGCCGGGGTTCCGCTCGCTGTGATCGGTGCGGCGGGCATCCTGCCAGCCAAAGCACGGCTTCTGCGGTGGATGGCCGGTAACCGTTCAGCCTGAATCCGGGAATTGGTCACGCCAAGGCGCCAAGACGCCAAGAAGAAATAAAGCAAACCCACGGTTTGTCCGTAGGATGGGTAGAGCGAAGCGAAACTCATCATCTACGCTAGCCCAGCGCATC
>Ga0247840_10008921_pt1 | contig 13206 bp, 1 predicted proteins | sample LaCruzMarch2015__FD_192404 | JGI IMG/M metagenome (GOLD analysis project Ga0247840, IMG submission 192404) | Freshwater microbial communities from meromictic Lake La Cruz, Castile-La Mancha, Spain - LaCruzMarch2015_17m | ecosystem: Environmental > Aquatic > Freshwater > Lake | place: Spain...
GGTGGATTCTGCAGCGTCGAGGTTCCGCCTGGATACCCGAAATCCCATTGGTTGGTAAAGCTTCCTGAGACAATACTTGACTGGTTAACAAGCTGAATATCACCACCAAAACACACACTTGCGGTTTGGAATTGCGCCACAGGTTTATTATATATGGTGAACTGATGCGTTGCTGTATCTGTAAAAACAATATTATTTGCCTGGAATGTCACAACGAGTGAAACAGTATACGTGCCAGCTGTAGTGTAAATCACTGAAACCGGGCTTGCATGAGATGGTGGTGCTACGTTACCGAAGTTCCAGACCCTGTCAACAAAGACCGCATTACCACCCAGGGATGTCGTATCTGTAAATGTCATGGTGGTACCAGTACACATCAAGCCGCTTGACATGGTAAAGCCTGCATTTCCACAGGGAAGGTGAATTACAAGCAATGAGTCTGTCTTACTACAGCCGTCAGAATTGCTTACAGTGAGTTTCACCCACCAGCTTCCACCGGAAGGAGCAAAAGCATGGCTGGGGTTGTTTGCTGTAGAAACAGGGCTTCCATCACCGAAATCCCAACTTTGTCCTTGCAGGCTGCCTGAGCCGGGCAGGCTTAGGTTGGTGAATTGTGTTAACTCAAAACAAGCGCTTGTATCGTAGGTGAAGGCAGGCTGCGGCAAGGGGAAGACTTCAATCAAATGGCCTGTGCTATCAGTGCAACCTGCACTGCTGGTGGTTGTTACCTGGGCATAATAAGAACCGGTCTGGGCATAAGAATGTGTTATGTCAGTAGCAGAACTTCCAACTAAGCCATCACCGAATTTCCAGCTCCAACTGCCATGCGGGGTATTCAGTGGTGCGATTACAGTGGGTATAAAAGTGGCAGGATTGCCGAAACATGCCTGTTGATACGTGAAATCTACAGCAAAGGCAGGTTTCACCAGCACATTGTTGGTCACGGTGGCCTGGCATCCACGTCTGGTAATGGTAAGGCTTACAGGATATGTCTGGTTGACAGGCGAGAAGGTGTGCATCGGATGCTGCAGGGAGGACATATTGCCCTGAGGGAATTGCCATGACCAGGCTGAAATCGTGCCACTGTTGGGGTTTGATAGGTCATGGAATTGAACCTGGCCGGCATTGACACCTGGTGTACACGTATCTCCCCAGCCAAAGGATGGGATGGGCAAGGAATCAACTGCCACATTGTGGGTGATCTGGTTTTTGCACAATTTGCTGTCCTGAATTTTCAGGGTGACCGCAATTAAACCTTGTTGGGGCATCACCGGAGCCGGGTTCTGCGCTGTTGAAAACTGAAAGGCTCCTCTGAACCAGGTCCAATTGGTAATGTTTCCATTGGATGTTGCTGATTGGTCAGTAAAATGTGTTGGACTACCAAAACAGGCAATATCGGAGGTGAAAGCAGCCGTCGGCAGCGGATCAATGGCAATGGTATCTATGATTACATTGGAACAATAACCATCATAGACAGTCAGTTCGACATGATAAGGCCCGGCAGGGCTAACAGGAAACTGATGAACCGGATTTTTTACTGTTGCATAGGCATTCGGTGCCCCATGGTCGAAGTACCATGACCAGGTTTGAATGGCCCCATTGGGCGTTGTCGAAGCAGCCAGGAAATGAACAGAATCGTACAAACAAGTTGAGGAAGTTACTGTAAATGAAGGAAGTGGCAAAACCCTCACCTGCACAGGCTGGGTCAGCGTATCCTTACAACCATGGCTGTTGGTGATAACCAGACCTGGCGTATAGTTTGCACCAATGGTATAGGTATGTGATGTCAAAGGCCCTGCGGTGGAAGTGCTGTTGTCACCAAAATTCCAGCTATAGGTAAGTCCGGGCCCGAAATTCGCAACAGAGGCACTGGCATTGAAGCTGATTGCAGAATTAACACAGGCACTGGCCGGTTGTATTGTAAAAGCTGCTGTTGGTGCAGGAAAAACAAAGAGTGTTTTGCTGATTACAGCAGAACATCCTGCCTGGTTCATCACACTCAGTTGAATATTATGATTTGCTGTGGTTGTAAACAGGTGCTTCATGGGGGTAACAGTCCCTGCTCCTACTCCATCGATTTGCCAGTTCCTGGAAGCAGGCTGACCATTATAAAGAGAGGTATCACTAAAACTGATCAGTGTACCCTGGCAATCCAGATCATTGGTAAAACCGGCAATTGGCGTGGCGTTGACAGTGACAGGCCAGCTAATACTACTGCTACAGGAATTTACATCCGTGACAGTGAGTGAAACTGTGTAGGTACCAGGGTGTGAGAACAAATGTGTGGGAGAGGCAAGGGTATCCACATTCAGAAGGCCGGAAGCTGCATCACCAAAATTCCAATCCCAACTGATGATACTGCCTCCTGTGGTCACCGTGGTATTTGTAAACTGGGTATTGTCACCATAACAATGCACGCCGGCAGCCGGCAATGGCACTGTAAAGCCGGCAACAGGTCCTTGTGGTGGAAATACCGGAATAGATTTCGTGATCTGTCCGCCACAACCATAGGTATTCATGACCTGGAGGGTAACATTGTAGTTTCCGTCAGCAGCATAAGTATAACAAGGATTGGGCAATACAGCAGTGCCGGAAATGGGTGCATCCCCAAAACTCCACAACCATGAGGCCGCTTGTGCTGTGGTCCAATCTGTATTGTCAGTAAAGCAAACCTTTCTGTTGTTGCATGGCGGATGGATCAGGATGGAGGTAAAATCAGCAACAGGACTCGGGTGAATTGCGATGGCCTCAATGTAGGTATTTTTACAATGATGTGAATCAGTGACAGTTAACTCGACAGAATAAGTTCCGGCATCAGGGTAAGTATAAGGAAGTGGATTCTGGAGGTTTGACTGATCATTGTTATAACCCATTTTCCATTGCCATGTAAATACGCCGGAAGACCCTGGAGAGGCAGCTATCCCGCTAAAGAGAACAGGGCTACCATCACACAAAGGTGTAGGATAATTAAAGACGACATTCGGTAATGGGTTCACCATGAAAACTTTGACGATTGTCTTAGTACATCCCAGTGCTGTTGTGATGGTCAAAGAAACCTGTTGCAATCCTGAAGAATAAAAAGTTACAGAAGGGTTTTTGGCTGTTGAGATTACACTATTGCCAAAATCCCAATACCAGCTGACCACTGTGGAGCCAATGGAATAGGACAAGTCATGGAAGTTAACGACATTGCCGGTACAGGTATCCGGGGAGGTAATCTCAAAATCAGCTACGGCACCGGTTGGCACCAGGATGGGCTGAGTCAGGGAGTTCACACATCCCTTTAAGTTTTCCACCTGCAGCGTCACATTGTAAAAGTTCTGAGCCGTGTATGTATGTGCCGGATTTTGAAGGGTATCCGTATTGGGGGGATTTCCGGGATCACCAAAATTCCAATTCCAGGAAGTAATGGGGAAACCTGATCCATTCGACAAGTCAACGAAATTCACAGGATTATCGGTACAATAGATCGTGGCATAAAAATCAGGAGCAGGAAGGGCATGCACATAAACTGGTTTGCTGACACTGCCTATGCATTGGGCTGCATCCTTCACAGTCAAAACAACATTAAAGGTACCAGACAAGGGATATACATGGGTAGGATTCGCAATCGAACTACTTTGTGTATCCCCGAAATCCCAGGTCCATGAATTGATAGCACCATTGGCGGAATTGGACAAATCCTGGAAATTAGTCGGCGTCCCCAGGCAGGTATCCTGTGCAGCAAAATTGGCGATGGGTGATGCCGGGATCACGAGGCCGGTAGTGACAGTATCCTTGCAGCCATTGCTCGTTGTAACAATTAAGGTAATAACATAGGGTCCGGTAGCTACGAATGTATGCGTAGGATTGGTTAATGTGGAGACACTATCACTCATACTTTGGGGATCTCCAAAATTCCAATTCCACGCAATGGTAGTGCCAGCTCCCGGGTTCGTCAGGTTGGTAAATTGAACCGGATTGTTGAGGCATAAAGTACCATGAGAAAAGGCCGCAACAGGCAAAGGCAATACTACAACCTGGATTTTGATAGAATCAGGACAGGAAAACTCATCGGTAACAGTTAATGTCACCAGGTAGGTACCAGGAGCTGCATATTTGTGTTTGGGATTCTTTGTTAATGCTAAATTGTTACTGCCTGATGCCGGCTCACCGAAGTTCCAGGAATATTGCAAAGTACTGGCATTTACAGGTATAGATGTATTGATAAAGAGCGTAGTATCCCCAAAACAACTGCTTGTTGCATTAAAGCCGGCAATCGGGCTTGGCCGCACCAACACCGCTTGCTGAACAGTATCTGTACAGCCATTTCCGGCATTGGTCTGTATCACCAGGCTTACAGGATAGGAATTTGCCTGGTTGTAGTAATGTGTTGGATCCTGGAGGTTTGAGAGATTGTTGTTGCCTGAAGGGGCATCACCGAAATTCCATTTCCAGGAAATGATACTGCCATTGGCAGTCGTTGATGCATCAGAAAAATGGACAGAATCCTGCTGGCAATTATAAAGAGGTAATGTCGTGAAAGCTGCGACCGGCAAGGGCAACATATTGACAACACGCGAAATGGTATAAGCACAATGGTTAACATCATAAGCAGTCAATTGCACTGTATAGGCAGTCGCTGAAGGAAAGCTGTGTACCGGGTTGGCAACAGAGTCAGTGGTTGCCGGGATTGTCCCAAAATTCCACAACCAGGCTGTCGGTGTAATTTGTGTCTGATCCTGAAAATGCAACTCCCCTCCTGCACATGCCTGGTCAAAGCTGAAATCCGGAATCAGCGGAGGATCCAGATTTACTTCTGCAAAGATCGTGTCAGTGCATGAATTTCCGTTAAAAACAACAAGTCGTACCTGGTATGTACCCGGTCCGGGATACGTATGCTGGGTGAAAGAATTCGTTGTAAATACTGGGATCCCTCCTGTTTCAAAAGTCCATTCAAGGAGATTTCCACTTGCGGTGAGGAATTGGCTTGCACTCGTGAAATCCACGGTATACGACTGACAATTAATCTGGTATGTGAACGCAGCAGTCGGCAAAGGGTAAACGACGACATTTGAATCAAAGACCATTTCCTGGCAGCCGTTTTGGTCAACTGCCATCAGAACAGCAATATATGTCCCGGGATTGGCATATTGATGTGCAGGATTGATCGCCAGTGAAGAATTTCCATCTCCGAAATACCAGTATTGCATTAGCAGGTTATCGCCGGGAGGTGTCAGGGCGATGCCTGTAAACTGGCTGGCTGCACCCAGACACACTGTATCTGCTGTCATTCCCAGTGTAAAGGGGAGGCTCACCAGGACAGGGATCATCAGGCTGTCACTACAGCCACGCTGACTGGTGACCGTGAGTGTTACCGGGTAAGTGACATTGGTTTGCAGGAAGCTATGCAAGGGATTTGTCAGGACAGAACCATATCCATCCCCGAAGCTCCACTGGTGATGCTGAATGGACGATCCATTCGGCAGAGATAAGTCTGTAAACCTGAGCATGCCGCCAACACAAATGCTATCATGGAAAGCAAAATTGGGATGTGGCAGGGAGTCAACCGGGACAAGGACGGTCAGGGAATCCCTGCAGTTCAGCACATTCTGGACAATAAGTTTCACTGTGACCAGGCCCCAATGGTCCATCACTGGTGCGATGGAAGACTGGTAAGGCAGTGTAAGCCCATCGACGATCCAGGTTCCGGGTGTATTGCTATTGACCGACAAATCAGTGAGATGCGTCGGGTTCCCAAAACAGGCAGTATCATAGCTGATGATCGCGTCTGGAATTGGCAATACATTGACAGTATGAGAAACCGGAAGCGACACACATTGGTTGGCATCGGTAACAGACATGGTAATGGTATAGCTACCCGAGCTCGCATACAAATGCTGCATGCCGGCAATCGGATAGAAATAAACCTGATCAGGTCCGTCTCCCCAATTTACTGTAGCCTTTACCAGGGTGCTGTGAAGCACTGATGAGCTATTTGTTAATGTAACAGTATTCCCCAAACAGATTGAAGCCGGCTGGGTAAAAACGGCAAGGGGCTTGTCAAATGGGAAAATAACGAAACTTCCACTAATCGGGCATGCCCTTGAATCAGTGATACTTACCTGGTAGGTGCCGGGAGCAAGCCCGTTCACCTGGTTAGGGGTAACAATGGTGCCTCCACTCCAGACAAAATTGTAATAGGGAGGAATATTATAGGGTGTATTGCCGGTGATGATCGCCTCTGCCCAGCCCTCTAACGTACCGGGACAAATGGAGTCAGGATGATTGATATTGAGGCTATAGGCCATTGGTTCTGTGATAATGACTGTATCCTTCTGACTTATTCCATTGTTGTCGTTTATAGTAATGATATAAGTATCAGGGGCCAGATTGGCATAGGTCCTAGGGTTGGAACCCGTCCAGGGGACATTCGGACTGATTGAGAACATATATGGAGGTACTCCCCCACTTGCTCCTGCTGTAATCACCCCATTGTCATCTCCATGGCAGACAACATCCTGCGAAGTTACAGTCATTACAAGCTGACCTGGAGAAGCCAAAACTTTGCAATTGGTGGTGACACAGGCATGTGCATCTGTCACTGTTACACAATACATGCCGCCGCCCAGACCGGAAATACCGGATGTCGTTGCGCCTGTAGTCCACTCATACGTATAGCCGGGAGTTCCGCCAACAACAGTTGTACCCAGTGATCCCTCTATTCCCGTAAAGCTCAGGGGAACGGATAAGGTGTTGATGGTGACATTCAAAGCCAGTGGCATAGGAACCACAAAACTGGTATTTTTGAAACATCCGTAGAAATCAACAACCTGGATGTTGTGTGCGCCTGCTGTAAGATTGGAAAAGACGGAAGCGGTTCCCAATGTTCCACCATCCAGTCGGTATTTATAGGTACCGCTGCCACCATGCACATAAACAGTGGCGCTCCCGGTATAACCCGCCATGTTACAGGCTGGCGGAACAACCACGATGCTGTCAAAGATGAGTTCCGGTGCCGATGTAATCGTATCAAATCCAACCATCACACAACCATTGTTGTCGGTAACTGTCACATGGTATACCCCTGCACACAAATTAGAAATAATGCCCAGGGTGCTGGTATAAGCATTCGGACCCGTCCATGAATAAGTATATGGCCAAACACCACCCTGGGTCGTAGCAACACCAAAGCCCTTACAATCTGTAAAACAAAGGTTGTTATCACTATTCATCTGGATGGTAATGTCAACCGGGGCGGAAGGCTCAGTAATGCTAAAGAAAGTAGTATCAGAACAACCTACCAGGTCCTGGACAACAACAAAATAATCGCCGGCATTCATGCCTGTCTGTGTGGCAGTTGTGCTCGACATCGCGACAGCCGGATTGCCGGCACGAAACCATTGGTAAGCGTAAGGAGGATTCCCATGAGACACTGTCACTTTTGCCCAGCCTGAACTGTCGTGATAGCACAAGGCATTGTGCTGTTCAAATAAAATCTCGTAGGGAAACAAGTCGACACTTCCCAGGTAGGGACAGCCGTTTCCGTCAGTAACAGTCACAGTGTAAGTACCTGCAGGACCGACGACTACATCCGTGATGCTGCCATAAGAGGGGTTCCAGTTATAGGAATAAGGCAAAGTACCCCCGGTGACCATCGCCTGCGCCCAATAACCTTGCGGATTACAGTAATATCCACTGTCGAACTGCACCTGCCCGGGCGGTGGTGAATAAATATTGACGGAGCCCGTAATGCTGCAACCCAATGAATCCGTGACCTTTACAAAATACAAACCGGCTGCCTGACCAATGATTGTATCGTTGGTAGCAAGGCCAGTATTGCCAGTCCATTGATAGACATAAGGAGGTGTGCCGCCGCTGGCAAAAACCCGCGCCAATCCATCCAAAAGTCCATTACAACTTGTACTATCTGCATAAAGACTGATCGACAGCAAGGAATCCGGCTGCGTAATCGTAATGCTGTCAATGACTTTACAACCATATTGGGCATCTGTCACGGTAACGATATTCAAACCCGTGTCGATACCGCCAATACACTGACTGATCGACCCCATATTCCAGGCATAGGTATAGGCTGCTGATCCCTTGAGGCCTGTGACACAGATCGCACCATCATTGCTGCTGCTACCTTTACACGACTTATTTTTTAAATAGGTGATGGAATCATGCAGGACATCAATGGTTTTGTATGCACTATCCTTACAATGATAAATATTCTCAGCAACCAGGGTATAGGTGCCCAGGCTCACAAACTGATGGGTTAATCCAATGCCGATCCAGTTGTTGGCACTATCATACCAGTTATAGCCGATAAAGGGGAAATTTCCGCCAGTCACAGTGCCATGCAACACAAAGCTGTTTGTATCAGCACAATTGTTATACGAAGTGACAGTAACACCCACTACGATGGGTGATGGGTCCTCCCGCTGGGTTAAGTCGGTGGCAACGCAACCATGTGCATCCGTGACAGTTACATACCAGTAGCCCCCATGTCCATAGAGGGTATCCTGGGTCGTGTTTATCGTTACCTGTGCATATTCAGCTGAGAAAGGACCGGCAAAATCATAGGTATAGGGTGGTGTACCGCCAGCAGGGATGGCAATCACCAATGCTGTTGAATCTGCATGGCATTTGACGATGGTGCTTTGCCCGCCCGTCGTTAATGTAAGTAAAGTAGGTTCGATGATGTGAAACGGTCCGAAATCACGGTAACAACCCACGGCATCTCTGACGCGGATGGTGTAAAAACCTGCTGCGAGGTTATAAAAAGTGTTGGAATCCTGGTAAGTGAGTCCGGCATCGATACTGTAGGACAAGTCACCCGTACCCCCATGCGCTACAATCAGGATCGATCCGTTTGTCTCACCAAAACAATTGATTGGCTTGACAGTGACATAATTGGTGTCAATCATGGGAGGAGAAGGCACAGGAACATGAAAGGGCAAGAGACATCCATAAAAATCAACCACCAGAAATGGATAATTCACAGAACAAAGACCACTGAAAAGGTTGGTATCCTGCAAGCCTGTCCAGATTCCATTGAAGCCGGGCATCCAGATCTGGCTTGAATAAGCATAAGGTGGCACTCCCCCATTGGGATTCAGAAAGACCTTGCCATTACAATCGCCATAACAGGGACTGGTGGCAATTACTGTAGGGTCTCCCTGGGCAATGTTGGCGTAAGGGGTATTAAAATCCCAGAAAAAATTGCCTCCATTGTCTTCCGAACGTGTAGCAGTATCAGAGATATTCGGGGTATTGGCAGAATGGATGTAGGTAAGTCTGATATAATCCAGCACCAGGACACTATCTGAGTTCAAATTCGCGGCAACAGTGGGTGATGAGGATTTTATATGCGTATGCTCACAATAAATATTTCCCAACAAATTCAGCCCATCCCATAGGTATTGCGTGCTATCAGACTGCAAAGTCAGCACATTGCTGTGCACCGACAAAGGAACGATGCCCTGGAAAGAAGAAAAACACTCCTGGTAATGCCGGTAGAGATTCAGGTTGAAAAATTCGTTGGAGCCCTGTAAGACCCAGGCATCGCACCAGAAAGTGGCATCATAGAAGTAATTGCTTCCCCCGAAAATATGGGCTTCACGATGAAAAACGAGATTGCGGTAAACAGTATCATTGTTTCCGTAGAGGTAACCCGGGTCAGTTGGTCCGGCATAGCAGCACATATCCGGCGGACAAGGCCAATCCGGGCTAGTAGAGAAAAGCAGGTCAAGAAACATATTATAATCCCCGTAAACATGCCCTTCATTGCCGATGCTCACGATGTTAAAACGGTTGTGATCCACATCCCTGCCCGAAAGGCTGAGGTTGCCGATGTCGCCCTTGTCATCAATGTTAACATCATGAAAAATATTGTTATGACCATTGATCATCCCATAGATGTCGCACTGTACGTCATTCATGACATTGGAATCCCCGATAATTTCAGCATTGCCATGAAAAGTCGAGTTGTGAATGGTGTCCAGATCAACCTCCATCCTTCCGTCACCATCAAATTCAACATCATTATAAACAACTCCGGTGCCGGCGTGCATAGTCGATAGCCCAGACTGGGCCAGGAAATGTATTAGCGAATTGCCCTGGTTGACGATGTGGAAAGTACCCAAAGAATTGTCGACATTCCAGCTCAGGTATGGGATGTTGTTGGCACTTTTGATGTTGAATACAGAATTCCCCAGGTCGAGCACACGCAGGTTGGTGAGAATGGCAGGAGTTGAGATAAACTTACTGCACATCAGGTCATTGCTGCCGGTGATCACAACACCTTTGTCGAGGGTGATGTCATTGTCGACATTCAGATAATTCAACAAAGTCCAGGTACCATTGCCGTTGAAAGTGACGTTTTTCAGCGGGTTGATGGCACCACCGGAGTTGATGATCTCAGCCGTACCCGAGATAAAAGTAGTGACCCCTGAATTGTTCAGCAGGTGCATGTTAGAAGCATAAATCAAAGAACCGCTGATGTTGATGTTGGCCCCGCAAGTAAAAGTCGTATTGGTTGGGATATTCACCCAGATCATGTCGTGACAGAAAATATTCGGATCACCGACAGTCACAGTACAGGGAGGTCCGGCAGGAAAAGAATTCTGATCAAAAAAGACACTGCTGTTCTGATCCGGTGCTGCCGTATGAAATGTACTTCCGCCAGAAGTAGTAGCCCAATGTGTGGCATATTCATGCCAGGCTCCCGTACCTCCTACCCAATAATAATCAGTTGCCCGGGCATTCAGTACGAGTAAAAACAGTAAAAGGCTTAATATTAAGGGTTTGAGTATTTTTATCTTCATCCGACGCAATTTAATTCCTGTTCCAAAGTAAAATTACATTTTTTTAAAGAAACAAAGATCATCCTACTAAGTTCCATGCTTCTTGAAAAACAAAACAGGCCTTTTTGTTAAGATCTTGATTTCTATAAATTAACACCATGTTTATTGGTGTTAACAAGACTAAATAAATGTTGATTTGGTTGCAAATGGTTGATAAAAAAAGTTCTTCTCTGCTTTTCTTTTAATTGTAATGGCACTACTTCCCGACATGAAAGCCAAGTCCCGTCAGGGACGCAATGTTGGTAGAAAGGAATGGCACACCACAAGCCAAGTCCCGTCAGGGACGCAACCTAGCGCAGATGGCATACCCCGGATACACATATGATTCCCGCTTGAAATATTTTTCTAAATGAATGCAATACATACCCAAAATGAGAAGGTATATTTTTCTCATTTTTAAGGGTTGCGTCCCTGACGGGACTTCGTAAACAATTGATCCAATGTTTTCTACCGACATTAAGTCCCTAACGGGACTAGTCCAGCTGAATTGAAGTTTTGTACCAGGAAGGAGGACAATAATAAAAAAAACAAACGCATAGGCCTTGGTTGAGTCGATGCTAGTCAATGTATGCTTGAAAATTCCGAATAAGCTGTATCCAAACAATTAATTCATCATCCTATTTCTTCCTAAAATGATAGCCAAGTCCCGTTAGGGACGCAACCTATGGCAGATGATAAATCTCAGGTACATTGATAATTCACGCTTGAAATATTTTTCAATAGGTTATTGCGCTGATTTAGGGAACGGGGATTGAAACTTTCATCCACAATTGTTAAATATTTAATAAACAAAGATTTTAGGCGCTATTCCTGAAACATAAACCAATCCGGACTTGTTTTATCTGCAATAACACTGCCTGTTAATTTTGCTATGATAAACATCACCATCCCCAACCAAAAGGCTGTAGAAAGCACGATTCTGGCGATCTTCGATTTGCTTTTCCCTGTCAACCATCCGGATACCAATCCGGAGGTGCCACAAGACCTGAATGACTTACAGCAGAAAATGCTGAATGTCTTGTCGGGACTGACAGAGGATAAAGAAGCGGTCTGTCGCCAATTCCTCGCCCAACTCCCTGAAATACGAAAAGTGCTTGTTAAGGACGCTGATTTTATGTTCGAATCGGATCCTGCTGCCACAGAAGTCATAGAAGTCATTGCGATTTACCCCGGATTTTTCGCTTTGTTTTGTTATCGCATTGCCCACTTCCTTGCCGGTCTAGGCGTGAATTTCCTGCCCAGGATGATCGCGGAATATGCGCACAGGATTAGCGGCATCGACATTCATCCCCTGGCCAGCATCGGCAGCCCATTCTCCATCGACCATGGAACGGGGATCGTAATCGGTGCCACAGCTGTCATTGGCAAGCATGTCAAAATCTACCAGGGCGTCACCCTGGGTGCTTTGAGTGTCGAAAAGAGCACTGCCGCCATCAAGCGACATCCCAGCATCGAAGACCATTGTGTTTTGTATGCCGGCTGTACCATCCTTGGGGGCGAGACCGTGGTGGGCAGAAACAGCGTCATCGGCGGCAATGTTTGGCTAACCAGCAGCATTGCACCCTTTTCCGTAGTTTATCATAAGAGCGAAATCCTTGTCAGGAACCATCACAATTTCCAGGAACCCGTAAATTTCATCATTTAACACCCATCATATGAAAGCCAATTCCATTTTAGACACCATCGGCAATACGCCGCATGTAAAAATAAACCGCCTCTTTGGGGCCAATGCTTCGGTTTGGATAAAATTGGAGAAAGCCAATCCAGGCGCCAGCATCAAAGACCGTATTGCTTTGGCCATGATCCTCGACGCAGAGGAGAAAGGACTGCTGAAAGCCGGCAGTGTCATCATCGAACCCACCTCCGGCAACACAGGCATCGGACTTGCCATGGTGGCCGCAGTAAAGGGATACAAGATTATCCTGGTGATGCCCGAGTCTATGTCGCTGGAACGCAGGAAGATCATGAGTGCTTTGGGCGCTGAATTCGACCTCACGCCACGCGAAAAGGGCATGAAAGGTGCGATTGAGCGGGCCAGGGAATTGGTGGCATCTACATCCGATGCCTGGATGCCCATGCAGTTCGACAATCCCGCCAATGTCGACATTCACGTAAAGACCACGGCACAGGAAATCCTGAACGACTTCCCTGATGGGCTGGACTACCTCATCACCGGTGTTGGTACAGGTGGACACATCACTGCTTGTGCCCAAGTTCTTAAAGCTGCCTTCCCAAACCTCAGGGTTTATGCCGTAGAGCCGGAACTATCGCCTGTTATCAGCGGAGGAGCGCCTGGCCCCCACCCCATTCAGGGCATTGGAGCGGGATTTATTCCGTCAATACTAGATACAAGCAT
>Ga0247840_10008922_pt1 | contig 13204 bp, 6 predicted proteins | sample LaCruzMarch2015__FD_192404 | JGI IMG/M metagenome (GOLD analysis project Ga0247840, IMG submission 192404) | Freshwater microbial communities from meromictic Lake La Cruz, Castile-La Mancha, Spain - LaCruzMarch2015_17m | ecosystem: Environmental > Aquatic > Freshwater > Lake | place: Spain...
AGCTGACTGCCAGTATAATAGGTAATGTTTCGGCCAAAGGGATTTGTGGCAGCGCTTTGGTGGATGCTATTGCATTATTGAGAAAAAAAGATTTGTTAGGCATTTTTGGCGAAATAAATTCCGGTGAGTCAAGCATCGAATTAATAAAAGGCATTTCGCTTACGCAAAAAGATATCAACGAATTTCAATTGGCAAAAGCAGCCATTGCCGCAGGGTTGGAAATACTTTGTCAAAGTCTATCGATACAACTCGTTGATATTCAAGGTGTTTATATTGCCGGAGGTTTTGGTAATTATATTAATACGACTCATCTTGTAGAGACCGGAATTGTAGAATTACCCGAAACAAAAATTCATAAAATGGGTAATACCGCATTGATAGGAGCAAAAATGCTTCTATTTCATGATAAAAATGAAATTGACGAAATTCGCTCAAAAACCAAACACATTAACCTCGAAAGTCACCCCAATTTTCAGGATATTTATGTGGATAAAATGTTGTTTTGATTTGTAGAACCAGGAGCCAAGAATCAAGATTCAAGACAAAAAAGAGAAACAAGGAAAACAATGAGTTGGAAAACAAACGCGATAAAACTATCTGATTTAGCATTAGATACAAACGAAATCTATCTGAATTTAGGTTATGGAGGCACTGTGCCCGAAGCGCATTTTGTGGAAATGGTGCAGCTTATGCTGTTGGATATTTCGAAATTTTGCAAACCACAGGTGGGCTATTGTATTTGCGAAAGCTTTATGCCCGACAATGTCTTTCTTGAAATAAAGCATCAGCCTATTAAGGTCGGTCAGGTAATAACGAAATACCTTAATGATTGCACGCATATTGCGGCATTTGTTGTAACAGCAGGAGTCGAATTCGATGAATATTGCAACAAACTCAAAGCCGAAGGTGATATTGTTTCGGAGTTCGTTGCATATTCCATTGGCTCCGAAATTGCTGAAGCTGCTGTGCGTTTTGTTTCTACCCAAATTGCCAATGATGCTACCAAGTTGAATATGGGCTACACCCACTCCTACAGTCCGGGTTATTGCAGTTGGCATGTGCGTGAGCAGAAAAATCTGTTTAAAATTTTGCCCGAAAAGCCTTGTGGCATTACACTCAACGATTCGAACCTTATGTTTCCCGAAAAATCGGTAAGTGGTATTATTGGGCTGGGCAAGAATATAAAACCTACGTTACATTCGTGCGATATTTGCGGCATGGTAACCTGCTATAAACGCAAAAAACCCTGACTATACAGTTGATAGTCAGAATTTTTAATTCATTATTGGCTTGTTCTATTCGGTAAGCAATCGTTCTACCTCGGTCCAATTTACCACATTCCAGAAGGCGGCAGCATAAGCAGCTCGCTTCGATTGATATTTGAGGTAGTAAGCATGCTCCCACACATCGAGTGCCAAAACGGGTTTTCCTTTTGTTTCGATAATATCCATCAAGCTATTATCCTGATTGGCAGTAGTAGCAATTTTCAGTTTTCCATCGGCCGTTTTGAGCAACCATACCCAGCCTGAACCAAAACGGCTAAGTGAGGCCGTCTCGAATTTTGTTTTAAAAGTTTCTACCGAGCCAAAATTGTCGGTAATAACTTTTTGAAGCGTAGCCGACATAGGTGCAGTACCAGCAGGTGCCAACAGTTTCCAGAAAAGTGAGTGATTGTAATGTCCGCCACCATTGTTACGAACAGCAGTTCGAATAGCTTCGGGCAATGTGCCTACCTCAGCCATTAATTGCTGAATATCCTTTTTTTGTAAATCGGGATAGTTTGCAAGGGCTTTATTCAAATTATTAACATAAGCAGCATGATGGTTATTCAAATGAATAATCATTGTAGTGCTATCGATATATGGCTCCAACGCATTGTATTTGTAAGGTAAAGCCGGAAGTGTAAATTGTGCCGATACGTAAAGCATCGAAAGTAGCCAAACGGCAATTGTAAAAAGTATCTGTCTCATTTTTTGTAAATTATTTCCCCGATAGCTATCGGGGTAGTTGATTAGTTTAAATTTAAACAAGGTTTTAGTCAAAAAGTTTGTGTAATAACATTTATCAAGTAAGTTAACCATAATTTCATCTTTTTTTAACAAAGGATTTGTACTTTTTGAAATAAAATGCCGTTAATATGCTCGTAAGGATTTTAAAATAGGAAGATTTGAAAATTCGAAAATCTGAGGATTATTTTAACGTTTGAACAGTATTGAAATTTTGAGTATATTTGCAAGTTAAAATAAAAGATTAAAAAAAAGCCCCCAGCCCCTAAAGGGTAGTGAGAGAAGAGACCATTCGGTACTATTTAACATCCCCTTTAGGGGCTTGGGGCTTTAAAATTAAAATAAATGTACGATTATATAAAAGGAGAAATAGCCGAACTTACTCCGGCTTTTGTAGTAATTGATGCGGGAGGCGTGGGATATTGTATTAATATCACTTTACCTACTTACACCACTTTAAATGGTGAAAAGTCAGCTCGTTTATTTATCTACGAGGCTATTCGTGAAGATGCACACATATTGTATGGCTTTATGAATCAGGCTGAGCGTCAGCTATTTCTGCTGCTTATTTCGGTTTCGGGCATTGGTGCCAATACGGCGCGAATGATTATGTCGTCGTATTCCACACAGGAAATTCAGGACATGATAGCAACCGGAAACGTAACTGCACTGAATGGCATAAAGGGCATAGGTATTAAAACCGCACAACGTATTATTGTCGATTTAAAAGATAAAATACTCAAAGTGGCGGGTGCAAATAGCAGTGGACAATTCACTTTAGCTGCCAATAACGCAGTAAAAGAAGAAGCGGTTTCGGCCTTGGTAATGCTTGGTTTTGTTGCCAATGCATCGCAAAAGGCTGTTGACCAAATTCTAAAAAACGAACCAAACTTACGCGTAGAGCAATTAATAAAATTGGCTCTGAAAATGATGTAATTATCAAAACTATTTTCCTGATTTTTTTTGAAAAGATTATTTCGGAACATACCAATTTGTAAATGAGAAAATATTTCTATATCCTGATTTTAACCTTGTTAGTTGTTGGCTCAGCTTATGCTTTCATAAGTATGGAGTCAACTGTTTTTACAAACTCACGCTTACCCGAGGACGAAACTGCTGTAATAGATACAGTTAAAAAAGTTTTTCCGGTAAAAAAATATACTCAAAATTCCATTGAAGATTTGAACGTTGTGTTGCCCATGGACAGCAAAACTCCTTCGAACATTAAAACCGAGATTGAGTTCGACTACCGCACAGGGAATTATATTTTCCGAACCAAAGCCGGCGATATGGAAATAGCTACGCCCTACACTATGACGGGCGAAGAGTACCGAAACTACTCATACCAGCAGGATTTGCAAAGTTATTGGAAGGAAAAAAACGCTCGCGGCGAAGTGAATAATGAGGATAAATTTTCGGTATCGGATATGAAATTCAATATCGGACCTGCCGATAAGGTTTTTGGCCCCGGTGGTGTGCAGGTAAAAACACAGGGTTCGGCCGAATTAATTTTTGGCGTAAAGCACAATCGGGTTGAAAATCCGGCACTTACCGAAGAAATGCGCAGTGTGCTCACGCCTAATTTCGATATGAAAATTCAGATGAATATTCAAGGTTCCGTGGGCGATAAGGTGAATTTTGGCATGAACTACAATACCGAATCGAGTTTCGATTTTGACCAAAAAATGGTTAAGTTGGCCTACAAAGGCAAAGAAGATGATATTATAAAAAGCATACAGGCTGGTAATGTAAGTATGCCACTAAGCAGCTCGTTGATAAGTGGAAGTACAGCCCTTTTTGGTATTAAAACCGATCTACAATTTGGCAAACTGAGCGTTTCGGCCATTGCTACGCAACAACAATCCGAATCCAAAACCGTAAGTTCGAAAGGTGGCGTTCAGAAAACCGAATTTGAAGTAAAAGTGGACGAATACGACGAAAATCGCCACTTTTTTCTGAGTCATTTTTTCAGAGATAGCTACGAAAATGCCATGAGTAATATGCCCTACGTTTCGTCGGGGGTAACAATTAATCGTGTGGAAGTTTGGATAACCAACAAACGGGCAAATTACGATCAGGCACGTAACATTTTGGCATTTATGGACTTAGGCGAAACCGCCAAAATAGACAATCCACATTGGACTGCCTCCTCGGGAGCCAATCCACACAACAAGGCCAATAACTTATACGATGATGTAAAAGAGTTGCCTTTTGTGCGCGATGTGCAGCAGGCAAATGCTGTAATTACTGCCGCATTTGATCAATATGGCGTAATTGGTGGTGAGGATTTTGAGAAAATTGAAAGTGCCCGCAAGCTCGATCCTACCGAATATACTGTTAACAATACGCTGGGTATCATTTCGTTAAAATCGCAACTCAACCCCGATGATGTGTTGGGTGTGGCTTTTGAATATACGTACCGCGGAAGTGTATATCAAGTGGGTGAATTTTCGACTGACCCGATTAATGACCCAAATATCTCAACATCGCCTGCATTGTTTGTTAAATTGCTCAAAAGTACAACGCAACTTCCGCAACGCAATTTGTGGCATTTGATGATGAAAAACGTGTATTCGTTGGGTGCTATGCAAATAGAAAAAGATAATTTTGAGTTAAATATTGTGTATCGAAACGATTCGGTTGGTACTGATATGCAATACATTACCGAAGGTGATATAAAAAATAAATTATTGTTGCGGGTAATGAATCTCGACCGTTTGGATGTGAAAAATAACGTTGGTTCGGATGGAAAATTCGATTTTGTGGAAGGATTGACCGCCAATTCGTCGTCGGGTAGAATATTTTTTCCGGTGTTGGAGCCTTTTGGTTCGCACTTAAAGAAAATGATTAACGACCCCGCCATTGCCCAAAAATATGTTTTTCAAGAATTGTACGATTCAACCTTAGTTATAGCACAGGAATTAAGCGAGTTAAACAAATTCCGCATTGTGGGTGAATACAAATCGGCTGGTGGCTCCGAAATTCGATTGAATGCGATGAATGTTCCTCGCGGCTCGGTTACAGTAACTGCCGGAGGTGCAACTTTAGTAGAAAATGTGGATTACACGGTGGATTACACCATGGGAACGGTAACCATTCTGAATCAATCAATAATAGAATCGGGAACAAATATTGATGTAAAACTCGAAAATCAATCGACTTTTAACATGCAGCGTAAATCGCTATTAGGTACGCATATAGAATATCAATTCAATAAAGATTTCAGTTTGGGCGGTACTATTATGCACCTCTCGGAGCAACCCCTTACGCAAAAAGTGAACACAGGTAGCGAACCGATTTCGAATACAATTTGGGGAATGAATACCGCGTGGCGTGCCGAGTCGCAGTGGTTAACAAATATGTTAGACAAACTGCCTTTTGTAAATGCAACGAAACCTTCGACTATTGCATTGAACGCTGAGTTTGCGCAGCTTGTTCCGGGACACTCGAAAGTGGTTGGGTCGCAAGGGCAAGCCTATATCGACGATTTTGAATCGACCAAAACCTCCATCGACATTCATTATCCTGCCAATTGGTATTTGTCGTCTACGCCACAGCTTTTTTCCGAAGCCACTTCTAACACCATCGGTTATGGTAAAAACCGCGCTTTGATGGCCTGGTATTATGTGGATCAAAATTTAAACTCGAAAAACCCGACACGCACCACACCGCAGCATTTGCGCAATAATGTGGAATCGCAGTCGAACCACTACACCCGCGATGTGCAGGTGAAAGAAGTTTTTCCGAACAAAGATGTCATCATTACCGACCGTAACCTACTTACGGTTATGAACTTATCGTTTTACCCAACCGAGCGTGGCCCATACAATTTGGACATCGAGAACATTGATAGTAATGGAAATTTGACCAATGCAAAAGCCCGCTGGGGTGGTATTATGCGAAAATTGGACGCTACCGATTTCGAAACTTCGAATGTGGAATATATTGAGTTTTGGATGATGGATCCATTTATTTACGACAAAACAGATCCAAAAGCCGGTGGCGAATTGTATTTCAATTTGGGAGATGTAAGCGAAGATGTATTGAAAGATGGTAAAAAAGGATTTGAACACGGATTACCAATTGATGGCGACCTAACCAAAACAGACACAACGATTTGGGGACGAGTGCCTAAAACTCAATCGACAGTTACAGCATTCGACAATTCGCCTGGAGCACGAACCAAGCAAGATGTTGGTATGGATGGTTTGCCCAATGGGGATGAAATTAGCTATCCAACTTACGGCGATTATGTAGCTGGATATAAAGCAAAACTTAGCTCCGAAGCCTTACAAAAACTTACCGACGATGTTTTTTCGCCCATAAATGACCCTGCGGGTGATAACTATCGTTTTTATAAAAGTTCTGATTACGATGCCGAAGAAGCAACTATTTTGAAACGCTACAAACGTTTTAACGGAACTGAAGGAAACTCGCCAGATGCTGATAATTCGCAGGAGGATTATACTACTACCGCCACATCGCTGCCAAATGTGGAAGATGTAAATGGCGATAATACGCTTAACGAATACGAAAAATACTTCCAATACAGAGTGGGAATAAAACGAGACTCAATGCAAATTGGACGCAATTATATTACCGATAAATATACTTCGGTAGTTAATTTAGAAAACGGAACTTCGGAAGAGGTCAGCTGGTACCAGTTTAAAATTCCGATTCGCGATGGAGAAAAAGTAGGAAGTATCCGCAATTTCAAATCCATAAGGTTTGTGCGTATGTTTATGACCGGTTTCGAAAAAGAAACGCATCTTCGTTTTGCAACCCTTGAATTGGTACGTGGCGAATGGCGTAAGTACAATAAAGAGCTGAATTTGCCTGGCAAAATGCCAATTACAAATGGTGCTTTGGATGTGCAGGCTGTTAATATAGAGGAAAATTCGGATAAAAGGCCTGTAAACTACGTGTTGCCTCCGGGCGTTACGCGGGTGATTGACCCAGGACAAGCGCAAATTGCCAAACTCAACGAACAAGCTATGGTGCTCAAGGTAATGAATCTGGCTCCGAATGATGCACGTGGGGTTTACAAAAAAACCATGTACGATATGCGTCAGTATAAGCGTTTGCAACTTTTTGTACATGCCGAAAAATTTGAGGGCGACCTTACAAACCTGAACGATTACGACTTGAGTTGTTATGTGCGTTTAGGTTCAGATATGACCAATAATTACTACGAATACGAAATTCCGTTGAAGTTGACTGATGGAGGAATATATTCCAACGAATCGGAAACTGACCGAGCTATTGTATGGCCCGAAGAAAATATGTTTGACTTTCCGTTTGAAGTTCTTACAAATGCTAAACTCAAACGCAATGAAGCCAAACAAAACGGATCCTACACTTCCGACTATATTCCATTTTACGACAAAGGAAAAAATAAAATTCGTGTAGTGGGTAATCCCTCCATTTCGGAAGTGGAAAATATTATGATTGGTATACGAAACAACTCCACCAAAGGCGAAATAAAAACCGGTGAAGTGTGGGTAAACGAAATGCGGTTATCTGAATTCGACGAATCGGGAGGTTGGGCTGCCATGGGCAATTTGGCTATTGGTTTGTCCGATTTGGGTAGTATTAACTTCTCCGGACGAACCGAAACGGCTGGATTCGGAAGCATCGAAAGCAATGTGCTCGACCGCCGTCAGGAAGATTTGTACCAAATGAATTTTTCGACAAATCTGGATTTGGGACGTTTTATGCCCGAAAAAGCAAAGATACAATTGCCGGCTTATTTCTCGTACACCAACGAAACGCTAACACCCAAATACAATCCATTAGACCAAGATGTGGAGTTAGCTGATGCCTTAGATAATTTGCGAAACAATGCTCAACGCGACACGCTGATTATGCTTTCGCAAACGGTAAGCGAATCGAAAAGTTTTAATATTGCGGCAGCAAAAATAAATTTAAAAAGTAAAACACCGCAGTTTTACGACCCTGCTAACTTGTCGTTTAACTACGCCTACACCGAAACGAACCAAAACAGTGCCGAAGTGGAACGTAATTTAGTGAAACAGGAACGAGGTGGGTTAAATTATAATTTCTCTTTTAACCCCGAACCTGTTGAGCCATTTAAAAAGATAAAAGCGCTGAGCAAACCAGTATTTAAGTTGATTTCCGAATTTAATTTCAATTATTTACCTTCGTCGATTAGTTACACAACCGATATGAATCGTCAGTTCTCACAAGTGAAATTGCGAGACTTATCGGGTCTTTCGGCGGCAAGCAATTTCGATTTAAATTTTAGCAAGGACTTTATGTGGAATCGTAATTTCTCGATAAACTACGACATGACTAAAGCCCTGCGATTTAGTTTGCAAACCGCCACCAACGCCAATATCGACGAAGGTTATTTTACACCCGAAATTGGCAAAGAACATTACGAACAATGGCGCGACACAGTTTGGCAAAGCATCAAAAAATTAGGTAATCCGTACGCTTACCAACAAGTATTTACGGCTTCGTGGAATGTGCCTATCAATAAAATTCCGATGTTGGATTGGGTAACTACCAATGCTACTTATAATTCGACTTACAGCTGGAATAGATCAGCGCCCATAATAAGCGGCCCTACCGAAACCGAAATTGGAAACATTGCTACCAGCATGGGGGCATGGTCTTTAGACGGGCAATTTAATTTTGAAACACTCTACAATAAATCGAAATACTTGAAAGAGGTAAATCGAAAGTTTAGTATGCAGCAAAATAACCAACAAAAATTCCAACCCAAAACCTACAACGAAATTGTAACAATCGAGAAGGGAAAAAAAGACACAATAAACCACCGCTTGAACAGCGAAAAGGTGGAATATATGTTTATTGGTAAAAATGGGAAGCCGGTGCAAGTGGCTGTAAACCAAATCAATGCTACATCGGTAGAAATAAGTTCGAAATTCGATGCCGATAGTGTAAAAATTACTGCAACCACACTCGACCCCAACGATTTACCTTTGGCTCGTAAAGTTGTTGATGCTGGTGTACGATTGATAATGTCGGCGCGCAGAGCATCTATCACTTATCGTCAATCATCGAATATGACATTGCCGGGCTTCCTTCCAAAACCCGGATTTCTGGGTCAGGATAAAAGTGTCGACGGGGTATATGCACCAGGTTACGCGTTTACGTTTGGGCTTTTCGACACTAAATCCATCAACAATTCCACCATCGACAATGCCATTGGCAATGAATGGTTATATCAAACTGACTCTACAACAAATATTGTAAATCCGGCTGTCATTGCTAATACTTCCGATTTGGATTTGAAAGTAAGTTTGGAGCCCATTCCGGGATTAAAAATAGACTTAAATGCAAAACGATACACTGCCGACAATACAACCATTCAGTATATGTTTGATGGAATGCCAAGTACACTTAACGGCAGCTACAACATTACTCAAGTGGCTATTGCTACAGCATTTAAGCCCATTGGTGGTGCTAACGAAAACTACGATTCGGAAGTTTTCCGTACTTTCTTGACTAATCGACAAGTTATTGTCGACCGCTTGCGAGCCAAGTATAACGGTAGAAATTACCCAACAACAGGTTTCTTTAATGAACTAACAGGATTACCCGATAAGTTTGACCCATCGTTGGGCGACTTTAACGAAAATTCGTCGGATGTTTTGATTCCTGCATTTTTGGCCGCCTATACAGGGCGTGATATTTCTAAATCCAACACTGATTTATTCCCGAATATAGCAGCAATATTGCCGAATTGGCGTATGAGCTACGATGGTCTGTCGCGTATACGGTGGGTGAAAGATAATTTCAAAAGTATCAGTCTGACACATGCTTACACCTGTCGTTATAGCATTGGTAACTACACATCGTACTCAACGTGGGTGGCTTTGGATGGCGAAGATAATGCGCTGGGATATGTGCGCGATGTGCAGTCGAACAACCCGATACCTTCGTCGCCCTACGATATTTCGTCGGTTTCGCTTACCGAGCAGTTCAGTCCGCTTATTGGTATAAATGCCGCATTAAAAAATAGCATGACAGCCAAGTTCGAGTATCGTAAACAACGCAATTTGGCGCTTAACCTCTCGAGCACACAAATGGTGGAAGCCAATTCGGATGAGTATGTTATTGGTTTTGGATACCTACTCAAGGATTTTGATGTGATTTTAAAGCTGAAAAATAACGAGCAGTCCAAAATTAAAAACGATTTGAAATTCAGCGCCGACCTGTCGTACAAAGATATAAAAACCCTACTACGCAAAATCGACGAAAACCTGACACAAGCATCGAATGGTAACAAAATGTTCTCGCTCAAAATACTTGCCGACTATGTATTTAGTTCCAAAGTCAATATCCAGGTATTCTTCGACCGCCAAATGACAACGCCGTTAATCTCAACTACATTCCCCGTGTCGTCGACCAACTTTGGTGTTAGCTTTAAATTTATGCTGACAAGATAAAAAAAAACACCCACACAAAGCAGTTGATTGAGTGCTAAGTGTGGGTGTTTTTAAAACCAAATTTATCCTAAGATAACCTCTATAATATTATTATCGCTCATTAATTTTAATGGAATGACATTCCCATTCACTCTTAAACCATTTATCACAATATCACGAACACCCTTTTCAACACCTGAAGGGTTTATCACTTTAATCTCGAGCCTTTTACCTCTGAATTGACGTACTACTTCAAAACCTTCCCACGTAGAAGGTATACAAGGGTCAATACGCAAACCATCTACTAACGGTTGCAACCCTAGAATATATTGCGTAGCAGCTACAAACGACCAAGTAGCAGAACCCGACAACCATGGCACACGCGAATTGCCATAACGAGGACTCGATTTGCTGTGCGTAGATTGGCAGTATACATAAGGTTCTATTTGGCGAATTTCAGCTTTGGTATTGTAAGCCGATGGCATGTATTTGCGGAAATAATCATACGCTTTATTGCCATTTCCACACATCGCTTCGGCCATTACAGCCCATCCTTGAGTGTGCATAAAAATACCACCATTTTCTTTCATCCCTGTATTGAAAAGCGCAGCACGCACAATATTGTAATCGGTTTCGGTGTACGGTGGGTCGCAAAGCATCACACCATAATCGGTGGAAAGTCGTTCGCCCATACTCTTGAGCGCCAATTGTTTTTGCTCATCAGTAGCTGCACCACTTATAATTGCCCAAACTTGTGGATTCATAAATATCTGTCCTTCTTCTGATTCTTTTGAACCAAATTTAAAACCATCGGCACGATAGCCACGCAAAAACCATTCGCCATCCCAAGCATATTTCTGGATATTTTCATCCAAAGTTTTCAATAATGGAGTTGCCCAATCTTCTTCTGTTTTATTGCCCAATAATTGACAAATGTCAATATAGGTTTTCAGCGCAAAACGCAATTGCATGGCCACAAAAGTTGTTTCACCATCGTGTCCAAATTTCAAGCAATCGTTCCAGTCAGCATGCAGCCCGCAAGGTAAACCATGATTTCCCGAACGGTCTAAATTAAACTGAATGGCCGAGCGTAAATGCCCTAATACAGTGGCTTCACCCTTATCGGCATAAGGCAAAACTTTATTATAAAAATCTACATTCCCTGTTTCGTTGACATAAGCTGGAACGGTATTGAACAACCATAAACAGTCGTCGGAGCGATATTGATTTTCGGTAGGTGCAGTTTCTGCTCCTGGTGCGTGCGACACTTTATTGATAACTGGCATTGCACCACCAGTAGCCACTTGACCAGTAATCATTAGTTCTAAACGAGCACCAGCTTCGTCGGTAATGGAGTGCATCACACCCAATAAATCCTGTACGCTGTCGCGGTAACCAAGTCCGTCGCGCTCGCTTGCCGAATACACCAAACTGGCAGCCCTGCTCCAAGCATAAGTTATGAGGCAGTTGTAGGGACTCCACATATTTATCATGCTGTCAAATTCAGCATCTGGTGTTTTCACTGTCAATCCATCAATTCGGTTGTGCCAATGGTTCACCAATTTATTAAATTCAGCATCAATGGTTTCAATATTACCGTAGTTGGAGACGGTTGCTTTTCCTTCTACTTGAGCTTGTCCCACACCCATCAGCACAAAGTAATCTTTGCTTTCACCTGGTTGTAACTTGGCATCAATTTGAAGCACACCGCACAAATTATCGGCGGCAGCTTTAAAATTGGAACATACCCCTTTTTCTATGGTTTCAGGATTAGCATAAGTCCGATAATTTCCTAAAAAACGCTCCAAATCTGTTTCGTAACCAACAATTTCGCCACCCACAAAGGCTAGAAACGAATAACGCCCTTGGTCTTTCTCGTTGAAATTATCAGGCATCATGGGAATATGCACATTGGTTCCATGACTGATAATTCCATCCACCACGTCCATTTTGCCTGTATATTGTGTGTATTGAAGATTCAACAAATCATCAATAGCATTCCAATTATTGGCATATTCAACAAAAGTGAACATACTCAATTCGTGGGTTTTTGGGCTATCGTTGGTCACTTTCAAATGCCACACCTCGAAACTTTGACCCAGCGGCACAAAATAGCGGGTTTCGGTTTTAATTCCTGTATATTCCGACTCGATAATGGTGTAAGCCGAACCATGGCGACAAACGTTTTTATATGTATCAAGTGGTTTACCTACCGGTTGCCATGATGCCGACCAATAATCGGCAGTTTCTTTATCGCGCAAATAAATGTATCTGCCGGGTTGGTCTAGCGGCACTGAATTGAAGCGCATTCGTATAAATCGTCCCTGTCCACCCGATTTGTAAAAGCTATAACCACCGGCATTGTTGGTGATAATAGCTCCGTATTCTGTTGAACCTAAATAATTACTCCACGAGCGTGGTGTGTTGGGCGATGTAATAACGTATTCTTTTTTATCGTCGTCGAAATATCCGTATTGCATAGGAAATTAATTTGAAAATTTTGAGATTTGAAAATTTGTCCCGATAGCTATCGGGATTGAAACTCTAATAATTAGTCAATTAGTTCAATTGAGCTTTTCAGTTTTATATCTTCGGACGAAGCACCAATCATTATTTGAAAAGTACCTGTTTCCGCTGTCCATTCTAATTTATTATTGAGTCCCATCCGAAAAGTCCATTTTTCAAAAAGTTGAAAAATGCATAATTTTCGGATTTTTATTCGTTATTATTTTGATTGTGTATGCAAATACATTAATTTGCATATTATAACATATATTTATT
>Ga0247840_10008923_pt1 | contig 13204 bp, 6 predicted proteins | sample LaCruzMarch2015__FD_192404 | JGI IMG/M metagenome (GOLD analysis project Ga0247840, IMG submission 192404) | Freshwater microbial communities from meromictic Lake La Cruz, Castile-La Mancha, Spain - LaCruzMarch2015_17m | ecosystem: Environmental > Aquatic > Freshwater > Lake | place: Spain...
TAGCCAATGAAATGGATAATCCTCCTCCTTGGCATCGGGACGAATGCATCGGCGAGTGTCCTTGTGAAGATGGCGATGATGCCGCCGCGCCAGTTTCCTACGCTCAATGACCCCATGGCCGCATTGACGAACTGGCCCTTTTGGCTTGGGCTCGGTCTATACGGGAGCGCATTCTTACTCTACGCAGCCGCGCTTGCGCGCCTTCCTCTAAACGTAGCCCATCCGATTCTAACTTCCGGTGCGGTAGCTGCCGTTGCCCTGTTATCTGTCACGATTTTCAGAGAACCATTTCACTGGACAACAGGGCTGGGGATTGTGCTAGTCATTGCTGGTGTCGCAATGATAACTGCCAGAGTTGTGTAGGGCCGTCGTCATTGGCCCGTTTTATGCTTACGCACTCCGCTCAAATTATGTCTTTACTAAGAGAGACCACGTAGATGCAAAATATAGTAGTCATTGGTGGGGGCTTCTTCGGGATGTATCTCTGCGAGCACTTTGCCAAGACCGGACATAAAGTAACACTTATAGAAAAAGAGCAGAGCTTCATGTCTCGCGCCTCTTTTAATAATCAGGCGCGTGTTCACAGTGGTTATCATTATCCGCGCAGTGTGCTCACCGCTTTGCGATCTCGTATTTCATTTCCTCGGTTCCTTGAAGAATTTAGAGAATGCATAGATGCAGAATTCGCCAAGTATTACTTAATCGGGAGACCTCTGGGCAAAGTGTCTGCGAGACAATTTCATAAATTCTGTGAACGCATTGGTGCCTCCTGCGAGCAGGCGCCGAATAAGATCCAGAAATTGGTCAACCCTAAATTCATAGAGGCGTGTTTTCAGGTAGAGGAGTGCGCGTTTAACGCGGATAAACTTCGAAGCGTCATGGTCGCTCGTCTTCTACATGCTTCGATAGACTCTCGCATGGGCGTTCTAGCAGAGAGTGTTCGCCAGCATAAGACCGGTTTGGTTGTGACGCTGAGAGATCTAAGAACCCAGAGCAAGGACGAGATCTACGCGGATCATGTTTTCAACTGCGCTTATTCAAATATTAACTATGCTCTAGCAAATTCAGGTCTAGAACTCATTCCGCTCAAGCATGAGATGACGGAGATGTGTCTCGTGCAAGTGCCCGAGGAACTCCAGGAAGCTGGCATTACAGTCATGTGTGGCCCGTTCTTCTCTGTCATGCCTTTTCCTCCTGCCGGACTGCATTCCTTTAGTCATGTGCGATATACGCCACATAATGAGTGGTGCGATGAGCCGGGAGATGCTTATAGCTCGGCCTATGATAAGTTCAACACCGAGCGCAATACTGCCTGGCTTTATATGCAAAGGGACGCTATGCGATACATGCCAATATTGAGCGAGTGTCGTTACCATAGATCCCTGTGGGAGGTGAAGACGATACTGCCTCGCAGCGATCACGATGATTCAAGACCCATACTATTCAGGGCGGATTGCGGTCTGAAGGGATTGCATTGTGTGATGGGTGGAAAGATCGACAACGTATATGATGCCGTAGAGGCTATCGGCAATAGATGCCTATTGAGATAAGAACGTAGGGTCTGATTTTGAAAAAGGGAGGGCCTGGTTTTGAAAAGCGAATCTTTCGTTTCAGTAGTCATGGTGGTTGACCGGTATGACTCTGGCTTGCCAGAAGTCGTCTCTCAGATTCGAGATACAATCGACGCTGAATACTCTGACTATGAAATACTATTGATAGCACAAGGGCCATTTGTCGATCTGAAGTCCGGTACCCAGATCGAATCTATGATCTCGCAATTGTCGAGTGTCCGGTATATCCAACTCTCGACACGGGTTCGTTCTGATGTTGCCTGGTCAGCAGGACTTGAAAATGCCATCGGTGACTTTGTGGTTTTGTTTAACCACCGCGTAGATCCAGTGTCTGTGATTTCTGGATTAGTCCAGACATGTCGCTCTGGCTCTGATGTAGTAGTCGGAGTTTCGAAATCGCCACAATCTTATATGCGGAAAGTCTTTCGCAAATGCGCACAGAGTCTCTTGTGCGCGATTGATTACAAGCTGCCCCCAAATGCAACCGGACTTCGCTGCCTTAGTCGCCGAGCTGTCAATGCTGTGATGAGCACTGGTCGGTTTCATCACCAGTTGTACATGCGCATACAAAAAACTGCTTATCCGATGTGTATATTTGAGTATGATGTTTTGGATGAAACCGTCGGCAAAAAGTCTTTTGCTGATGACATCACGAAATTAGTTTTTCTCTTGGTGTTTAATTCTTCGAAGCCATTGCGATGGATGTCCGTGCTCGGAGTCATAGGTAGCTGTGTTGCTTTTTTGTTTGCTGCATATAGTGTTCTGATCCATTTAATCAGTGGCAATGTCGTTCAAGGTTGGACTACAACCATACTCTTCATGTCGATGCTATTCATGCTGCAGTTTGTGATGCTGGCGTTTTTTGGAGAGTACATGGGTAGACTGCTCGACGACAGGAGTGAACAGGATGACTACTCAGTTGTGTTTGAGAAGAACAGCAAGGTGATGGTCAATCGGGATAGGATTAATGTCCTAGAGGACTCTTTATCCCCAGATGATAACCTCGTTCAAACTGGCCGTAACCGATAGGTTCCTAATACACACATACCTACACACGTAATTAGGAGGAGAATGGTTCTCGATACATCTGATGAGACACGGGCAAGCTGGCAGGTGCCCACATTTGAGAGACCTTTATGGTTGGGGGTATCTCATCCCTGGTGCGTAGTCATTCCGGTTATCAACGAAGGTCCGAGGATCGAGAGCCTGCTATCGAGAATGGCAGCACTTAAAATCGATCAGATCGCGGACATAATAATTATCGATGGTGGAAGCACGGATGGATCTCTTGACCCTGCCATGCTCAATGAGATGGGAGTGCGAGGTCTGCTGGTAAAGACAGGCCCTGGTAAGTTAAGCGCTCAGCTTCGTTGTGCGTATGCTTTTGCTTTGGAACAGGGATACAAAGGCATAGTTACCATAGATGGAAACGACAAGGACGACCCAGATGCGATACCAAGGTTTATACAGGCCTTAGAAGATGGAGTTGATTTTGTGCAAGCCTCTCGCTTTCTGGAAGGAGGTGTCGCTGAGAATACGCCCACTTTGCGTGATTTCGCGATTAGGTTTGTTCATGCTCCCGTCTTAAGCTTATTTTCAGGGTTCAAGTGGACAGACACGACGCAAGGGTTCCGCGCGTACAGCAGGAAGATGTTACTGGACCCACAGATCGCACCACTTCGCGATGTCTTTATGACGTATGAGTTACTCGCCTACATTTCTTATAAGGCACCGGCCCTAGGCTATAGGTGTGTGGAATTGGCATCGATCCGTCGATACCCCATCGGAGAAGTCCCAACCAAGATAAGCGGTTTTATGGGGAACCTGTCGTTGCTGGCTATACTCTTTAAATCTTGTCTAGGTAGCTATGACCCAAAGCGATAGTAAGACGCTATGTGAGGATGTGTGCGCATCCAATAAGACGCAGAAGGTCGCACCGGTTCTCGCTTCAATTGTGTTGGCAGGTGGTGCTCTTTGTTACATTTGCACTCAGCTCGAGATCCCACAAAAATATCCTGACTTTGTAGTTGGGAATACAACCTGGGGCGCTCAAGGCAAGCTAGAAGATCTTATCGCTGTCCCTGTTTTTATAGGTGTTGCCTTTCTTTCATTCATCCTTTTTTCATTTCTAATACGGAAGCAAAAACAATTGTTCGGGCAGGATCGCTCAAACAAACTCGCCAGTCAGATCATATGGTGGAGTTTGCCAGCGATGACTTCGATCTTCCGCCTCATATCCGGGGCCAGTATATACCCAGCACTTTTTTCTATTTCTGCGGTTGGATTGACGATACTTGTGATCGCGTCGGTCTCGAGTAACGCGAGAAAAAACAGCCTTGATTTTGAGGCAACGGGTCTGCTGGTGCTCTCGGTTCTTATGCTGGCAATCATTCCTCTCGAGATCGCGACAGTCCTCGGTCGTTTGCCTTTGAGATGGGTGGGAGAGGTTCATATCGCTGGATATAAAACAGCAACTTATCTCATCGCTGCAGGAGGGCTGATAGCCGTGTGCGCTTACCTCTGCACATGTCGTAAGCCTAAATTTAGGGCTCTACCTAAACTTTTACTGGTTGGACAACTTTGTCTGCCTGCGTTTTTTGTAATGCTCTATCCAGCAAAACTTTTGCAGCCAGATCTGAGTCTAACTGCGTACGGAACGACAATTTGGCTTAAACTTTTTTTGATTGGACTCATCCTCTTGGGCGTTTGTGATGTCATTCGTCTCTACATAAAACATTCAGGAACGACTGAGTCCCTAAAACTCTTGTCACCAATTGCGATATTCGCGTTCCTTGTGAGTATCAGATGCGGCAATACCCTAGCGCCTTTTATCGCCTCGGATGACTATCATTTCGGTGAACTGCTTATAGGTTGGTGGTCATATATTCAGGGAGCTGTGCCTTATGTCGGCTATATCCCAGCGCATGGGTTAATAGATGACGATCTTGGTGGCATACTGTCGTGGATCTTTTACGATGGCACAGCTGCCAGCATCCGCGAGGCTAGCAGACTCGGTCTCGCTATTGTCGAGTTGGGAGTATTCGTCTCTATATATTACTTTTCCCGAAGTATGGGTTTTGCATTTGTCTCAGCGCTTGCTTCATATCAACTTGGCTGGCTCTTTTTTACACCCTTTATTTGTTTGTGGTTTAGTCATTTCGCCAAACAATATGCATCGAGATGGATAGCTGTATGGATGATCACAGCTCCTATAGTTGTGCTTGCATGTCCACCTCAGGGGCTCATACTCATTGCTTGCAGCGGCATTATGTTGCTTCATGCCATATGGCGCATTTGGGAAGACCGCAGCAATGCCTCTTTCAAAGGCATCGGGATTTCCTTGGTTGTGATAGGTGCGCTCGCTCTATTTACGCCGATCATACCCATGCTTTGGGGATGCGTGATGTACGTATGGGCAAACGCATCTGTCAATCAAGTGGCCTATGGAATTGGTTGGCATGACACTTTAGTTTCAGGCCGTTTCGGAGCGTCTGTTCTGTTTGAGATCATAAGAATGTCGTGGGTAGCTATACCCATCGTATGTCTTGGGCTAGTTTACGCGAACTTCAAAAGCGTAATCTTTCGCAAGGACCTTATGTGTCAGATCCTTGTAGTCCTGTTCTTTACCATCTTGCTGATCCCTTACGCTATGGGTCGTGTAGATCCGGGCTATCTGTCTAGACCTGGAAAAGTCGCTGTATTTGGTTTTGGTATTTTGCTACCACTGGCAATTTGGGATCTCTTCAAACCAGCAAATAAGATACTGCTAGTTGTAGTCGTAGCTTGCATCAATGCTGCTATTGTAGGCGACTTTGATCCGAGATTCTTCTCAAGTCTTATTTCTGCTACGGCTTCCAGGATACCGACTGCACAACTAAGAGATGGGCAAGATGTTGGGCTTGCCAATATGGGTAAGGCTTATGTCGATGATCTTCACTGGACTAGGCTGGGAAGGCTTGAAAAATTATTAAGTCGCAATCTTACACCAGAGGAGACTTACCTCGATCTAACATCGAGGAACGCGCAATATTTTTATTTAAACCGCAAGCCCCCTGTTCCCGTCACTGCTCCCTACAACATGGTGCCATTGTATCAGCAGAAAAAAGCAGTTGAGCAACTATCACAAAACATGCCGACCTTGGCTCTTCTCGGGGGAGATAATATTATCCATGATGGCGGCGGCCTAGCCCTACGCAATCCGTATTTGTATAGATTCGTAGTAGATAATTACGTTCCTCGATTCGATGGTGGTTTTATCGTCGGTCTTAATAAGTCGCATTCGCCCGATAGCGATGGCCCTTTCATTCATGTGGATCTAGCTGACATCACCGACACCAATTGGAAGCTAGGGGTTGAGCATCTGGGCAGGGCGATTGTGACAAATGATCCAGTGCTTGCCTCTTTTGTAAACGCAGGTGACAAGCTCAGATTTGCGGATGGTGTTTCTCGTCAAATCCAAAGAATTTCTGGTAAAGCACCCTGGCTTGAACTTTGGTTAGATGCGCCTATTGCACCTGAATCAAATGCCCGTGTTCGTGATGTGCAGTTGCTCTCGACTGAATCGGTAGTGCGCGAGTATAGGGGCGCATTATTACAGAGCGCACTCGCGACCAATGAGCTTGCGAAGATCCCTGTATCTTGGGGTATGTCGCAAGACTCTCTAGAGAAGAAGATGTCTTATGTAGAGAATCTCGAAACCCTAAAGTCTAGTGTGTATCAAATGCGTCCAGAAGACGGATTGTATAGAATCGACGGAGTCGATCCACAAAAGAGTTTTGACCTATCCACTCTAAATCTTTCTGGTCAAGACGCAGGTCTCTTGAGGTTTGACTTCTTATGTGAGGGACAGGCCGCCGAACCCAGGATACAAGTTTACTGGTGGGGTGATGATCGGCAGGGGCCATTTGAGGCTGCAAGCCTTATTTTTACAGCCTCAAATGGCCCACTAATAGTTCCTCTCGATGCCTCTCCAAGGTGGTTGACCCTAAAGCAGGTTAGGGGACTTCGCATAGACCTCAACAATTCGTCGGCCTGCAGTAGGATTGCGATTTCAAACGTGCGGCTGTATCAGAGAACGTTTTAAGTATGGCTTGCGCCAAGAGGCATGCAAAACAGGAGACATCGGGAGATAGTAGTGGTTTTTGAAAAAATAGTTGGACGGTTGCAGCACAGTAATAGTTCAAACACAAAAAACTTTGATGCCCTAGATGGTTTCCGTGGGCTTGCTATTCTTTTGGTCGTACTCGGGCACTACTGGACTATTGCCAATGGAAGTGCGACCGACCGTAAGCCGTTTATGCTGTGGGACTTGGACGTGACAAATGTCTTCATGCTGGCTGGTCACGGCGTTCAAATGTTTTTTGTTATGTCGGCTTTTCTACTCTACCTTCCTTTTGCTCGTGAACCCTTAGTTGAAAATAGAGCGGCAAGGATTAAGAAATTCTATTGGCGTCGGTTCCTCAGAATCTATCCTGCATTTTTAGTTTATACGATTGTTGGCGTTCTGATTTTTAGATTCTTCAGCGCAAATGGTTCGACAACAAGCATCCTCAATCTCCTGTCGAATCTTACTTTCCTCCAACCGCTGATGGTGTTCCTCGGTGATGGCTCCGTAACGCAAGATGTTCTACCTGGGACTTGGTCTTTGGTCTTAGAGGTATATTTTTACGTCCTGCTGCCAATAGTCGCGCTTTTAACAAAGCGGACGCTTACCTTTGTTGTATTGTCGGTGACTATGCTGTCGGTGTCGATTGCATATCGAATGAATGTTTACCCATTGCTCAACGATCTCCAGCTTTCTCCCCCACAAAAAGGCATTGCTCTTCTCAATTTTATTCCTTTCCTCGATGCATTCGCCTTGGGCATCGTGTCTGCTCGAGTGTATGCGTTTTTAGAACGGCTTAAGAAACCAGCGCCACGGATTGTTTATGGCTTGATGGTGTACTTGCCTCTTATAGGGCTTGGCTATCTGCTTAGTGATCCATTGAGCCCAGCCGTTCTTGGCAATGTCCTGCCAGCATTTCTGACAGACCCGAGATTACTCTTTAACTTGTGCATGGTGACGTTAGTCCCCGGTATGCTCATCTATAATTCGTATGTATCCAGGCTACTCTCTTTACCGATACTGAGATTCGCCGGAATCGTATCCTATAGCGTATTTCTGATGCACCTATCATTTGCCCAGGTTGCGATTGACCCGGTACTCGAGTTCTTGCGTATCTATAGATACGAAGACAAGTTGGTCATACATTTGTTTCTGACCATGCCATTGGCGATTGCTTTTGGAACACTCCTTTATTTATTTATTGAGAGACCATTTCTTATATCTGGTCCTTTCACACAGAGATTCTCATCATGTGTCACACTCTTTCGCAGTTGCTGGCCAGAACTCAGTCTAAGGAAGGCAAGCGTTTTTCTATTATGCTGGTATGCCATTGGTAGCCTCACTTTACAGGCCGCAACTAATCGCGATCAGAAAGTGTCTATGTTCAGAGCAGCAGACTTTACCGATGAGAATTGGAAACTCGGTGTAGCAAAAGACGGCCAGAAGTTACTCTTGCGCTATGACAGAGATCTCTTGCAATCTCTCAAAAGAGCTAGGGCAATAATACTCAAGGATGGTCAATCTGTAGAAGTCTCCGGAGTTGTTGATACGGGTGGGCCTTGGATCCACTTGTATTTGAAAAACTTGAATCCAGATGAAACTGAGTATCCTAATCGACTATTGATAGAACCAATACCTGCGGCTGCTGTAGGCCAATCATGACCACGGCGATAATGCATTTTCGGCTTGTTGACTTTCGAAAGATGATTAGGGAAGTTGCTTGCTAGACACAGCCTCTGAGTCGTCTGTTGTAGTGTGCGCTTGATCAAAAGGGGTGAATGCGATGCTGTCGATTCATACCTCTATATATACCCATCGCGAATGAGAATTCCCGTTTTATGAAAGCATCTTGTGGCCATCTTTGAAAGTTACTCAATCGGCAAATCCTCGCGATACTTCAGTATCGCTTGCGGTTTGCCTCAATCGTAACTTCCAAATATAACCCCAAGCTACTTCCAGAAATTCGGTAATTCTCATTCGCGATGGGTATAACAGCTCGGGAGATCTGCTCATGGACTTGGATTTATTATCACAAGCTGGTTACAAACTAGACCCTGTAACAGGTGTTTGGTTACGCTCAGATTACAGTGGCATCGCCTATAGCGATGGTGATGAGGTTGAGCAGCGCATTGCTGCAATTGTCGAACAAGCGATCGACATCTCCGTTCTATCTGGAGAACTCAGGCAACATTGCACAGACTGGCCTTCGCTCTATCACCTAACTGGCACAAGGGCTAATATCTTGCGCCCGTTCAAGTCGGATCTTAGCGGAAGTGTCTTGGAAATAGGTGCGGGCTGTGGCGCTATAACCCGCTATTTGGGTGAGTGTGGTGGCCATGTCTTGGCGCTAGAGGGCACTCCACGGCGAGCGGCAATTGCCCGCAGCCGGACACGAGATCTGCCAAACGTCCAAGTGGTCTCAGACCAGTTTGATCGTTTTCACTCCAATGAGAAATTCGATGTTGTCACGCTCATCGGCGTGCTCGAATATGCAAATCTATTCACACCTGGGGACACTCCAGCCTTGTCTATGTTGCGCAGGGTTCGCTCACTCCTGAAACCAAACGGGAAGCTCATCATAGCCATAGAAAACCAACTTGGCCTGAAATATTTTGCAGGTGCTCCCGAGGATCATATTAACCAACCAATGTATGGGATCGAAGGGCGCTACACAGGAGATCAGGCGCAGACATACGGGCGCAAGGCGCTTGGTGATCTGCTCAAACAGGCGGGTCTTGAGCACTCGGAGTTCATGGCTCCATTCCCTGACTACAAACTTCCACTTTCTATAGTTACAGAAAGTGGTTTTACGGAGGAAGGCTTTGATGCAAGTGCTCTAGCTTGGCAAAGCGTAAGGCACGATCCCCAGCTACCACCCATAATGGCATTTTCACCGGAGCTAGTTTGGCCGATTCTAGGAGAGAATCAAATTGCCTTAGATTTGGCGAATTCATTTCTTGTGGTAGCAAGTGAGAGTTTAGAAGCTGGGTCTCATGGCTCTATGCTAGCCTGGCATTTCTCAACTGAACGGTCTCAAGAATTTTGCAAAGAAACCGTATTCACAAAGAAGGGAAATGGTGAAATCGAAGTTCGTTACAATTTGCTTGGATCTGGATCCCCAAGCCATGAAGATAAACGACTTCTTACATTCTCTGTTCCCGACAAAATGGAATACATCCATGGTCGCTTATTGTCCCAAGACTTCCTCATAGCTGTAACTCGGGATGGGTGGCGCATAGAAGACTTAGGCCGACTTCTGAAGCAATACTTAGATGTGCTCGGATCTTTCGTGTCGTCTAGCAGCGATACCACATTCCTGATCAATTCTCCTGAGACAAAATTCCCCGGCGAGTTCTTCGACTTTCTTCCACAAAACATACTACTAGATGCTCAAGGTTCTTGGCGGGTGATAGATCGAGAATGGACTTTCAATGGAGAAGTATCTGCCGGGCATCTCGTTTTTCGCTCACTCATACCGCTAATCCAAACGCTGACGCGCTTTGGGACTCCGTCCACTGCTTTTCTTAACACTCCTGCGGGGTTCATACAGGCTGCATTTGAGGCGATAGGTTTTACTGCAAGTGATGCTGAGATCAATAAATATGTCGAGCTAGAAACTCAGATCCAAGCGCAAGTTCACCGAAGGCCTGTCGCCAGTGAGCAACTCACGAAGTGGTTGCATGAAGGTTCTCTCCCTTTTCAGAATTTGACGAGATATTTTGCGAAGTGTGATGAGCAGCTTAATGGCCTCACTCAAGGTGTCGCCGAGCGTCACAACTATATTCTCGATCTCAAGCGTGACTTAGCGGAAAAAGATAAGCAGATTGAGACACTCACCAAGGGGGTTGCAGATCGTCATAATTATATTCTCGACATTAAGCAAGATCTTTTAGAGCGGCAGGAACAGATCCGGACACTCACTCAAGGTGTCGCTGATCGTCATAACTACATACTCAACATCAAGCGCGATCTAGCAGAGAGAGATGGGCAGATCGAAATACTCACTCAAGGTGTCTCCAAGCGTCATGATTACATACTCAAACTCAAGCGCGATCTAGCAGAGCGGGATGAGCGAATCGAGAGTCTCACTCACGGTGTTTCGGAACGTCACAATTATATCCTCAATCTTAAACGCGACATCCAAGAGAGAGAGGATCAGATACAGACACTCACTCAAGGTGTCTCGGATCGTCACGACTATATCCTCAACCTCAAGCAGGATCTAGCCAATAGGGATGAGACAGTCGCCCAGCTAACGCGAGATCTCTCTGAAAGGGATGCTCGTATTCTTGAAATTTTATCTAGCAGTTCTTGGATGCTCACATCCCCACTGCGTAAAACCAGGCGTTTGATGGCAATTGCCAAACGCGATGTGGTGCGTTTGGTTCGCGCACCTATATCCCTTTCTCAATCATTGGGGAGCAAGGATCAAGAACGTGGAAATAGTGGCGATCAAGCTCAGAATCTAGCACCACAGGAAATTTCGCCAGATGTCGCCATCTCTGTAGATCACACTCCCGAAGTGACAGGGCTTTGTTTTGGATCTCAGCCTTTTGGTGAGGATCTTCAGATCGCAACTACTACTGGACTACTAGATTGCTGTTCCACAAAGCTGTATGAATCTGCCGAGGTCGTTGATGTTGATCTCAATGTAGATGGGTCGCTCTCCCGCGCCATAGCAGTATACAAGGCAGAGACGACTGGTAATGGGCAGTTTGAAGTCATCGAAGAGGCCTCCGACATCTTGACGATTTTTGATGCTGCTTGGTACTTGGACAATAATCCGGATGTTTGCAAATCAGGTCTCGATCCACTTGAGCATTTTTGTGATTTTGGTTGGCGGGAAGGGCGGAACCCACATCGGCCATTTCATGTTCAGTGGTATCTGGATGCATATTCAGACGTCTGCCAAGCTGGTCTTAACCCACTGCTTCATTACATCGAATCAGGTGCTGCTGAGCTGAGAAGTCCAAACCCTGAGTTTGATGCTCGCTTTTATGTAACAGAGCATCCGGAAGCTACGCAAAATCCTCTTGCCTATCACATTCGTTATGGCATCTCTCAAGGATGGGCGACTCGCAGGTTTTTTGATATTGCGAGATACATGCCGCATGTCGGAACTCAGTACTTGGGACCAAGCCGTATTAGCGTTGATGTAATAGTGCCTGTATGTAGTGGTTTTGCCCAGACGCGGCGATGTCTAGAATCACTGCTCTCTGATACTGATCGGCCTAACGGGACTATCCGTGTAATAGAGGATTGTTCGCCTGAGCCGGAATTGTCGGGATGGCTCTCTGAGTTGGCGTCTACTGGTCAAATATCTCTTCACCGCAACAGAGTCCGTCTCGGCCCTGTTGGAAGTATAAACCGAGGTATCGCTGATGCCGGTCGCAATGATGTAGTCCTCCTTAGGAGTAATACCGAAGCACATCATGGCTGGCTGCGCCGTCTCAGCGCTCATGCGTATTCGAGATCAAGAGTAGCATCGGTTACGCCATTTTCTAACGACGCTGGTATCTGTAGCTACCCTTCTGTAGGTGGTGGCCCACTGCCTAGTGGATATGCACTACCTGAGTTAGACGAGGCTTGCCGCAGAGCGAACGGTTTGCGAACGGTAGAAATACCAACTGGTTTTGGTTCTTGCCTGTACATCAGACGCGATTGTCTTGATGAAATAGGCATGCTTGACGTTGATGCCTTCGGCTGTGATTACGCAGAAGAAAGTGATTTTTGCCTCAGGGCTGTGACCTCAGGCTGGTATAACCTACTCGCGTGTGACACGTTTGTGTATAACGTGTGTGATGATATTAGTTCTTGCCAGAATCTGTGCGGGGGAAGCAAAGCCATCGATGCTCTTGTGAAGCGGTATCCTCAATACCCCTCCATGGTGTCGAGGCATATGGCGACATCTGAGACAACCTCAGCTGTGTTTGCAGCAACTGTTTCATTGTTCAATGCCTCTGCGATGCCGACGATCTTGATGGTAAGCCACAATCTCGGTGGTGGTGTCGCACGGCATGTCGACGATCTCTTGAAGACACTCAGTGGTGTCGCCAATGTTTTCCTACTGCGATTTAGGGCCGCAGATATGGAATTGCTAGTTCCTTCTATCCCAGGGCATCCCTCATTGAGCTTTCCGAAATCAGCGCTCGGCGATTTGATTATATTTCTACGTGCCTGTGATCTTAGCCGGGTTCATATACATCATTGGATCGATTTTGACGCCAACCTTAGAGAACTCATCGACAGGTTAGGTGTGCCATTTGATCTGACGGTTCATGACTACTACTCCATTTGTCCTCGCATAAATATTCTACGTGAACCCGATGGCGTTTATTGCGGATTACCCGATCTTGATGAGTGTAATGCTTGCATAGGTCAAGGTGTCCCAACTCGGGCTTGCGATATAAGCAGTTGGCGTGCATGCAATGACTGGCTTTTAACCGAGGCAAACAGGGTTATCTGCCCGAGCCAGGATGTTTCTGATCGCTTAGGCAGATTGGTTAAGCGCAATAATCTCATCGTAGTC
>Ga0247840_10008924_pt1 | contig 13198 bp, 12 predicted proteins | sample LaCruzMarch2015__FD_192404 | JGI IMG/M metagenome (GOLD analysis project Ga0247840, IMG submission 192404) | Freshwater microbial communities from meromictic Lake La Cruz, Castile-La Mancha, Spain - LaCruzMarch2015_17m | ecosystem: Environmental > Aquatic > Freshwater > Lake | place: Spain...
AAAAAAGGATGGTTCACTAAAAAAAAAAGTTTGCTTCCAGCTGTTATGGAAAATGCCTACGCCCAACACACTAAGGCTTGCAGTCGCCATTAAAATATAGAAACAAAATTTAATAATGTAATTGAAGTTAATTTCATTAACTCTATTCCATATAGAAGAATAACAAAAAGCCCCATATATAATAAAATTTAATAGAAAAATAGATTGATAAAATTTACTATTTACAAAATCAATTTCATCATTGGTAGTTAAGCGTGTAGAAATAAATATCAATGCGCTTAGCATAGCCACTACCCAAGTCAAATTAAATATATTTTTAATGTCTTGGCTATGGACTGATAATATTAAATTTATCATAATCCCAACTAAAGCCACAACTAAAAGGCCGGCGGCCATTGAATTTGCCCCCTGACCCATTATTACCGAAGGCAGAACAACCATAAATAGCATGAGCAGCCCTTGGAGCTGACTCCATTTAAGTCTTATTTTCATTTATAGCTTATTGGATTGCATAAAAGAGCACATGTCTTTTATTACATCGTCTACATCGTACTTATTGCTCCACCCAAGAATATTTTTCGCCTTAGACGGGTCTGCTCTTCCAGTATGAATATCAGATGGCCTAAAAAGTCTTTTATCTATCTCAAGAAAATCTTGCGCATTTAGGTCAAAATAATCAAATGATTTCTCAACAAAATATTTAAGTGAAACGGTTCTACCAGTTGCAATTATGAAATCATCGGGCTTTTCTTGCTGCAGCATTAGCCACATCGCCTCCACATATTCCGGAGCCCAACCCCAATCTCTATAGATATTTAAGTTACCAAGGCAGAGTTTTTCATTACTACCCAGCGATATTCTATATGCTGTTTGTACGATTTTCTGAGTTACAAACCTATCTGGACGCAGCAATGACTCATGATTGAACAGAATTCCACTACAAGCAAATATATTATAGGCGGCCCGATAGTTTGCAATCAGTCCATATGCAGCAACTTTAGCAACTGCATAAGGACTCATTGGACTAAAGGGTGTATCTTCAGTAGCCGCTAAATTACCCACATCCCCAAAACATTCGCTAGATCCGGCACTATAAAATCGTATAGGGTTTCCAATAAATCGAATTGCCTCCAACAAATTTAGCGTACCGATAGAAATACTTTCCATGGTTTCTACCGGCTGCTCAAAAGACAGGCCGACTGAAGTCTGCCCAGCTAAGTTGTAAATTTCATCTGGGTTAGTTTTTTTTATTGTAGTAATGACGCTACGAAAATCATTAATCGCTAATGAAAAATTTTCCACTCTGCCCAAAATACCCAATTTTGATAAATTAGCAAACGAGCTTGTTGTTGCATCCCTAGACGTACCAAATACCTGATACCCCTTATCCAGTAAAAGTTTGGCAAGATAGGCGCCGTCTTGTCCTCCAATTCCAATTATCAAAGCGCGTTTCATAAACACCAATCCCCCTTATTAATGCTCACGCTTACCAACAGCAATAAAATTTGCCGTATAAATATCGCCACCAACTAATTTACCATGGACACAACGAGTCCAAATTTTCATAAAAGGCTTAAAAAATAATTCCCAAAAAATTCTTTGAATTAAGCTTTTGAATCCATGAATAAAGGGAGGGATTTCAAAGTAGCCAATCGGCTTTAATCCTGAAAGAAGAAAAAATTGACGAGTGCTTTGCGCTGTAAAAGCTCTTACATGCGTTAAATCACCATAAATAATTGGGTTTAATAAAGCCATTCCGTTTGGGACTTGGAAAATTAAATGCCCGCCTGGCTTCAGAGCTGAATACATTTTTTTACCCAACTCGATCAAGTCACTTGTATTTAAATGCTCAAGCACATCAATACTAATGATGCAATCATAAACTTCGGATTTATTTTCCAGCCAATTCAATGCATTTGCTTTTTCAATATTTTTAAGATTTAAAACATTTTTTGCATATGCTATTTGCTCATCACTCATATCAATACCATGACAATTTTCATAGCCTAAATCAACCATAGCCTTTATATATTTACCATATCCACATCCAACATCCAATATGGTAGCAGCCTTGTTTGCAGGCAATAATTTTCCATAATTTACCTTTATATAATTTAAAGAGTCTGAATAATCAGAATCATTCACCAAAGAGGATGTACTTGTATATTTTTCGTATAAGTTATTGCTGTTCATGAGTGTATTGTGATGAGATTATTTATGTTTTCGAGGATGCAATAAAATATAAAATATATTTTTATTGTTTTGAATTATATTTTATATAGTAATATTTAAATAATTTATATAAAGGTAATATTTTTTTTCCAAATATTATTCCAATAATATAAATTGGAAATGTCCATAAAAATTTATAACGGTCAATAGCAATTAAAGAAATAAAAAAATCGGAGCTTATTTTAAAGGAATCAATGGCTCCGTATCTTAGATTTAAATTTGAAAAACCTAGAAGCATATCTTTATTCGATAACCACCTAGACCTTGCCCCACGAATTAATCTATTTAATTGCATTGAATTAGGATGGGTAAATGGTATTTTGTAAATTGACATAATACCAATATATGCTTTATAAAGTGGCCAAGATGTTGAGTAATCTTGATTATTGGCAATACTATTTAATAGTACTTCTTTAGAAATTACATAAGATCCTTTTTCTCCATATTTTTCAATTCCTGAAATCATAGAAATAAGATGTGGGGCCATTTTGTCTTGGTACGTATAACCAAACTCAAGACCATGCCTTATATATTTAAGGCTGTATATATTTATTGAGCAAAATACTAACTCACTAATCGATTCTAAATTTGAAAGAAAATCACTTAAGGTCTTTAAATGAAAATTTTTCGACCTAGAGGGCTGACAATCATCTGGTGAATAAAAACTAACCCATATAGCCTCTCGATTTTTTATTTCGAGATATATTTTTTCCAATGCATCCGCAAGAGGATAATCGTCATCCCCCAGTATCCATATGTAATCTGAATTAGCCTCCTCTATACATCTAAGTACGTTTGCGTTTCCACCTATATTTTCCTTATTTCTTACAATCCTTATATTTCGATTTATATTCCCGGATATCAATTTTTTCAATGAATATTCGACCGGAATATCAGATGCATTATCAACGATCAATAACTCCACCCAATCACTCATTTGCAAAATCAATTCTTCTAAATTTCTGTAAAGAATTTCATTGCGATTGTAGGTAGGGATTGCAATTGTAAGTAATTTATATTTGCTTAATGTCTGGTTAAATTTACTTTCAGCTATCATCCTACGCACCCCACTGCTTTCTTTTTTTCAAAAAAATAAAGGTTCCATAAAACAGGGCAATAAAAAGAGTTGAGCAAGCATAAGATAAGACCGCCCCAACCGCACCATAAGGGCGTATTAAAATTAACGCTAGAACTAGAGTTGAAATTCCATTTAGCACTGAAACAACCATAAAGGGCTCTTCCTTGTGTGCGCGGAGATAAGCCGCCTCCGCAAAAACAATATGATTGCTTATGCAGGCTATTGCAAGAAATCCAAGCAAATAGGGCTGCAGAAGTCTTTGGTAAAAATCTGACCCAATGTAATTTAATAAAATTAATAGAACTGCACAAAATAAAATCCCAATTAATAATAAGATGGTAGATTGTCTAAGGCTTTGAAAGAAAATAAAGTCAAGCTGCTTTCTATTACCCTTTGCGATAAGATTACCAAAGGCCGGTATCTTGGTGGAAACCCATGCCATTGCGCCTGCGTTCAACGCATTAAATATCTGCATACTCATTCCCATGCGCCCGGCTTCAGTTGGTCCATGCGTTGCTAGTAACATCGGGGTAAATATTTGAAATACCAAATATCCACTTGCCCAACTTACAGCAATACGCCATTGAAATGGCCAAATTTCATTGCGCCAATTTATGCCTTTGAAAGTACTTGTATTTGGCTGTAATAAATCTCTAAAAAATAATTTGTATGAAGAATGCACCCATATAAATCCCACGACAACAGATGCTAGACTCCCAAATGCAATCGAGTAAAGGTCAGAATTTATTGCCAAGAAAAAGCAAATAAAGATCGCAGATACTATGGTCTGTGAAGTCCTAATTTGTGCGACCTGCTTAATTTTTCCAACACCCTCAAGGATAGAAAATGCGGCGTTTAAAGCAATACCTAGTGAAGATGAAATAACTAGGAGAATCCATGGAAAAAACACGTCATTGTTTTTATCTAATGAATTGTTTCCTATGCTCGAAAAAAAATACCCTCCCAGTGGAATTAAGAGCAAGATCATAATAAATGATCCACAGCTAAGCCATATAAATGCAAATCTTGTTACAGATTTCAAACGTTCTTTTGATTCTGGATCCCCCTGCACCGAGCCCCTTGGCAACAAAGATAAGTTTGCCATTTCATGACTAACGAACTGGACTATCGCAACATTGAGACCCAATTCAATAAAAATTTGAAGGGCAATTAAACTATAAAAAGTGTAGTAATAACCTTGTCTCTCTAGGGATATATACTTGGCTATAAAAAAAATTATTAGAAATCCACTTCCTACAGCTGTTGCACGGGCTACTATTGTAAAAAATATCGCCTTATCCATGCCAATGTAGCCAGCACATCTCAGAATTATTTTCCTCAAGCTCCCCGTCAGCATATTGCGCTTAAAGGCCACCTAAAATATTTAACTCTTTTTGACTGCCGACTAATCCACAAATATTGGGGTTTAAGGCTCTAATTTCCAGTTTGGGGGCCTTGACCTGAGTACCTAAAAAAGACTCATTCAGCCATGATCCAAATCCGCAATCCACCAGGTGATCCTCAACAGTTAATACAGCGTCATATTCCATTGCTTGATTGATCTGCAAACCTTTAACCCCCATACCCCAAAGCGGCAGTGAGCCAATAGAATAATTTTGGTAAGCTAATTTATTTTGTAGATTTACTGCCGTCTCTAATGTAGCGCCGGTAGTTAAGATAATTTTTTTAGAATCTACATTCTTATCCAACATCAACCATTTTCCAGGCTTTAATTCTGGTATGGTTTTATGAAAACAAGGTTCACCAGCCTTACCAAGTCTTAAATAAGAGGGCTGCGGATTACTTACTAAGTATTGGACGCAACCTCGAACCTCCATGGGGTCTCCCGGCGCTGCGATAAGCATATTTGGCATCATTCTGATTAATCCATAATCTTGAATTGCATGATGTGAATAGCCTAAGTTACCGTAACCCAAACCCCCTCCAACGGCAACCACTGTCACAGGCAAATTGTGATATGCCACATCATTTCTAATCTGCTCAGCACATCTAAAGGTAGGAAAGTTGGCAATTGAATAAACGAATACATGATAGCCTTCTGAAGCCATACCGGCAGCTAAGCCCATCATATTCTGCTCAGCAACACCGGCATTAATAAATCGAGTTGGAAATTTATCGGCAAATGGCTCAACAACCGAGTATCCAAGGTCGCCGACTATCAGAGCGATTTTGTCATTTAACTCAGCCTGTGCCACCAACTCATCAATAAAAGCGTTACGCATATGATGCCTCGATTTCCTTTACCGAGTCTGCAAGCTGTTGATCGCTTGGGCTCTTATAGTGCCATTCCACTTTATTCTCCATAAAGCTGACTCCTTTACCTTTAGTCGTATGCGCAATCAGCACTGATGGCTTTCCGGGCCTCCAAGGTGTCGAGTCCAATAAAGTTTTGATTTGCTCTAAATTGTGTCCATCAACTTCTGCAACCGACCAACCAAAGGCCTCTAACTTTCCCACCAAGGGCTCTAGACCCAATGTGTTAGCAACAGAAGTTAGACTTTGTAACTTGTTGTAATCGATGATTGCTACCAAGCTTTCTAACTGATGATGGGATGCAAACATAAAAGCCTCCCAATTACTACCCTCATCTAATTCGCCATCACTTAGCAAAGCAAAAGTGCGCCATGGTTTACAGATCTTTTTAGCGACTAATGCTTTTCCAACAGCAAATGGCAAGCCATGGCCAAGAGATCCAGTTGAAAATTCAACACCGTTGATTTTGTGGTTGATATGGGTCATGAGGATTGATCCATCTTTTCCGTAATTCTCCAACTCAGAAATGGGGAAGAAATCCCTCAGAGCAAGCGCAGCATATACGGCAGCAGCACTATGACCCTTGCTCAATATAAAGCGATCTCTACCCTCCCAATTTGGCTCATGAGGCTTTACATTTAATACTGAGCCGTAGAGTACGGCAAGAATATCAGCTACCGAAAAACAGGAGCCGACATGAGAGGCCTTTGCACGATGCACCATACTCAAAACTTGTAGTCGAATATTTTTGGCTAAATCAACAACATCTTTCTTCATTTTTCACCCTTTGAATACCATGCAACCGTTTCTCTAATTGCCTGATCCATATCTGATTTTGGTAACCAGTCAGTGGCTTGATTTAATCTTGAAATATCCGCCTGGAGATGCATAACCTGATCAGAGCGATATTGCACCTCACCAAATCCAAGAGGTAATTGCGGGTCGATCAAATCTCTAATTGTTTCAATAATATTTTTAAGGCTGTAGGCTTGTCCGGAGCCCAAATTGAATACGCCTTGCGCATGTTTTGAATCCAGTACAGCCTTTATAGCTCCTGCAACATCTTCTACATAAATATAATCCCAGAGTTGCTCTGCGGCGGTTAGCTTTGGCCTTTCTCTTGCAAGTAGGCTTTTTGTTAAGTAAGGAATCAGCCACTCTGGGTTGTCTGTTGGCCCAAAAGAAGAAAATAGCCTGAGCCATGCATGACGGATTCCATACTCCGCACACAGCCTCTCGCTCAAAAGTTGAGCAGCTAATTTTGAAGCCCCATATAAGGTAGTCGGCTTGGTCGGGTAAAGTTCATCAATTTTATTTTGACAAGGTCCATATTCAGCTTGAGAGCCAAGGCCAATCCAATTTTCAACGGCCAGCTTATTGGCCAATTCAACCAATTCCATTGTAGAGCTCACATTACGCCATTGCGAAGGATCATTGCGCTCAGCCCCTAAAACCCCATTCCATGCCAAATGCACAAAAGCTTGTGGGGCAAAATCAGCAAGTTCAGTTTCAATCGAATCAAGGCGATCTAATTCACCCACAATTACTTTGACATTAGGCAATAAATCTTGAATACGCCAAGCGTCTTTTGGATTACGCAATAAAACGCAAACTTTATAAGCATCAGAAGAAAGTAAATTTCTCAGAAAGAATGAGCCAACAAAGCCTGATGCGCCAGTTAGAAAGACTCTCATATGTTAATTTTTTTCATCTGAAAAAAAATTAGTCAATGAAATAATTTTTTCTGCCGCAAAGCCTTTTTGAAGCAACTGCTCTTTAATCTCAGAAAAGTATCCAAAAGAGAATACTAAACAATGGGAATTATCAAACGATGACCACTTGTCTGGCCCCACTACCGGAATTCGCGTCTTCGGAGTAACAAATATTCCACTCTGATAATTTGAATCAAATAGAGCTCTAAAGCGGCCTGGATTTTCCATTGCAGCCAAGGTCATCACACCCCTGCCCCCCGCTCCAAACCCAACAATACTTTCATTGTCCGGTATGGAGTCAGTCCATTGATTGAGGCGATCAATCATCTTAACAATTCTATTATTCAAGCTATTTAGTTGAACATTATGGAAACTTTCGTCGTCATAATACTCAACCTCTTTGGGTATTTTTTTGGCAATCAAAATTAATGAATTACCCCTGACCTCTTCAAAAGGAATAGGGTCAACTGCCAGCACCTTGAATCCTTGGCGCTCTACAAATCTCCTAGCATCCGCTGGCGTCATATAAATTGTATGTTCATGCTCGAATAAACAATACTCAGTACGCTCAATTATTTTCTCTAAGTTATGAACTTCAAAAGCAATAATTCCACCATCATTTAACATTCGATGGGTTGTCTGCAGGTACTCCACAGGATTTCGAACATGATCTAAGGTATAAGAAGAAAGGCTAATATCAAATCTTTCATCAATTTTCTTTTCAGTATTTCTTCCAAATAAATCTACCTGAGTGGGGACCCCGGAATCGATTGCAATTTTAGCTAGATAATCGCTGGGCTCAATGCCTAATACCCGAGAGACACCTAAATTCAAAAATTGCTGTAATTGAACACCATCGCCAGAGCCAATCTCAATTACTGATTCTGGCTTACGCTCATTAACCACCTTGAAGTAGTCAATAAGAATCTGGGCATACTTATGCATAAATTTTTTTGTAAAAATAGAATGGCCCGCGCTGTATTGATAGTCCTGGTAATACCCTTCATGATCAAAGTCTGCTGGATTTTGCACGAGACCACAATTCTGACATTCAAAAATATTAATATCACTCAAATATTCTTGACGATCAAGTTTATTTGTCGCTATAAAGTCATCCGTCAATGGCATCTTTTTTAAAGATACAACTAAACTGGAGAGTGCTTGATCGCAATATCTACATCTAAATTTTGCCTGCATCATATTTTCTGGTTTTTCTGAAATTTTATTCATACTAAAAATAGTTAATTGGTTTGGTATTCCCTAATTTGAGTCAGGCTAACTTCTTGCATATTTTCTTTTTTCTGGAAAGCTTTTTGCCATTGGACAATTTTTTGCGTAGCCGTTTCTAGATCCCATTTCGGTATCCAGCCTAGTTTCGCGCGTGCTTTAGAGCAATCCAACTTCAAAAGATTGGCTTCGTGCGGCTGCTCTGAACCTTCCTTCTCCCACTGGGCTGCTTCGCCCCAGCTGGAAATCAGAAGATCAACCACTTCTTGCACTGAGCGATTATCTTCATCGCGTGGACCAAAATTCCAGCTTGATGTGAATGCTGAACCTTGCTCATGGAGCGCTTGTGCCAAAATCAAATAACCCGAAAGAGGCTCTAAAACATGTTGCCAAGGACGGGTTGCCAAAGGATTGCGAATCATCAACGTCTTGTTTGTCTCAAATGCTTTAATAGCATCCGGAATTAGGCGAGCTTCGGACCAGTCTCCACCACCGATAACATTACCCGCCCTAGCAGATGCAACCTTGTTTTTTGAACTGGGGCCCGAAAAATAAGATTGGCGATACGCCGAAGTAACTAACTCAGCACAACCCTTACTATTGCTGTAGGGATCGAAACCACCCATCGGCTCGTTCTCACGATAACCCCAAGCCCACTCTTTATTCTCATAGCACTTATCTGTTGTTACTACTACTGTAGCGCACACCGTATCAATTCCTCGGGTACCCTCAAGAACATGAACGGTACCCATCACATTAGTGGCATACGTCTCTACAGGGTTTACGTAGGAATACCTTACCAAAGGTTGGGCCGCCATATGAATCACTATGTCCGGCCTAGCTTCATGCATCGCCTTTTGTAAACGGGCTAAATCACGTATATCGGCAATGTGAGATTTCTCAATCAGAGAATCGACAGCTAACACATCAAATAAATTGGGTGATGTATTCGGTGCTAATGCATAACCTGTAACCCTGGCACCCATAGAGGAGAGCCAAAGGGATAACCAACCGCCTTTAAATCCAGTGTGCCCTGTTAGAAAGACATTTTTGCCTTTCCAAAATATGGGGTCAACATGCGCTACTTTCATTTCCAAGATTTCCAAGGCGCACCACCTGATGACCAAAGCTCTTCAAGGTAGTTCTTATCACGCAGTGTATCCATTGGCTGCCAAAATCCATGATGCTGATACGCCATCATTTCCGATTGCTGGGCCAAACTCTCTAAAGGCTCACGCTCCCAGATAGTAGAGTCGTCCTTAATCAGATCAATAACTTCAGGAGAGAGGACAAAAAACCCGCCATTAATCATACCGCCATCACCCTTAGGTTTTTCTTTAAAAGAGGTAATTTGATGATCCGTATGAATATCAATAGCTCCAAATCGACCTGGTGGATATACGGCTGTTAACGTTGCTTTTTTACCATGGCTCTTATGAAAACTAATAAGCTCAGTGATATTGACATCGCTCACACCATCACCATAGGTGAAGCAAAAGGCCTCTTCATCTTTAACGTACTGAGCGACGCGTTTTAATCGGCCACCAGTCATGGTGTCAGCTCCAGTATCAATCAAAGTAATCTTCCAAGGCTCCGCATAACGATGATGCACTTCCATCTTGTTATGGGCCATATCAAAAGTCACATCAGACATATGCAAAAAATAGTTTGCAAAGTATTCTTTTATGACGTAACCCTTATAGCCGCAGCAAATCACAAAATCATTCACCCCATGAGCTGAATAAAGTTTGAGTATGTGCCACAAAATTGGCATACCGCCAATTTCAATCATCGGCTTAGGTTTACTTTCAGTTTCCTCTGAAATTCTTGTCCCTAAACCACCCGCCAAGATTACTGCCTTCATAGAATGTTTCCTTAGCTACAGTCTTTTTCTTAATTCTCTTTACCCACCGCAACGCTATGGCCATGCTTTAGCAATAAAGCATGTTGCTTGGCCTTATCAAGGTCGTTTGCCACCATCTCCACAATCATTTGATCGAGTGTGATTTCTGGAACCCAGCCTAGTTTTTGTTTCGCCTTCGTTGGATCACCTAAGAGAGTTTCTACTTCAGTTGGGCGATAGTAGCGTAGATCAATTTGTACGATCACATCACCTACTTTTAAAGCTGGAGCTTTATCGCCTTCAATCGAGGCAACGATTGCTTTTTCATTTTCGGCAGTGCCTTCAAACTTGAGGGAGATACCGAGCTGTTTTGCGCTACGAGTGATAAATTCACGCACGGTGAACTGCACACCAGTGGCAATCACAAAGTCTTCTGGCTTGTCTTGCTGGAGCATGAGCCACTGCATACGTACATAGTCCTTAGCATGCCCCCAGTCACGCAGCGCGTCAATATTGCCCATAAAGAGGCATTTCTCAAGGCCTTGGGCGATATTGGCTAGGCCACGTGTTACCTTACGAGTAACAAAAGTTTCACCGCGACGCTTAGACTCATGGTTAAACAAAATGCCATTACAAGCATAGATACCATAAGCCTCACGGTAGTTCACAATAATCCAGTACGCATACATCTTCGCTACAGCGTAAGGGCTTCTTGGGTAAAACGGAGTGGTTTCTTTTTGTGGAATTTCTTGGACAAGGCCATAGAGCTCAGAAGTGGACGCTTGGTAGAAACGGGTTTTCTTTTCTAAACCAAGAATACGGATCGCCTCCAACATACGTAATGGTCCCATAGCATCGACATCAGCCGTGTACTCAGGAGACTCGAAAGAGACTGCTACATGAGACTGGGCACCTAAGTTATAGATCTCATCAGGCTGACACTCTTGAATGATGCGCACTAGATTGCTGGTATCCGTTAAATCACCGTAATGCAGAATCAAATCTGGATGATTCACGTGCGGGTCTTGATAGAGATGATCAATACGCTCGGTATTAAAAGAAGAGGCGCGGCGCTTAATGCCGTGAACAATGTAGCCTTTTTCTAATAAGAACTCGGCAAGGTAAGAGCCATCTTGGCCAGTGATGCCTGTAATTAAGGCTACTTTTTGTTTTGTAGTCATTTATAACTTACTCTTTTATTTCTTTAGATTGAATATGCATTTAAATACTAACTTCGTCCATAAGTATCTTCAAACCGGACAATATCGTCTTCACCTAAATAGCTTCCCGACTGCACCTCAATAATCTCTAATGGGGTCTTACCGGGATTAGCTAGGCGGTGAGTTTGTCCTTGCGGGATATAAGTACTTTGATTTTCAGTGAGTGTAATTACCTGATCGCCGTTGGTAATTTCAGCAACCCCCCTCACTACAATCCAATGCTCTGCACGGTGGTGATGCATTTGTAATGAAAGACTCGCTCCAGGCTTTACTTGAATACGCTTTACTTTAAAGCGCTCACCCTCATCTACAGAGTCATACCAACCCCAGGGCCTGGCTACCTTGCGATGTAAATTCTTTTCTTCACGCTGTTGGCTTTCTAATTGGGTGACGATGTTTTTCACATCTTGGCTATTAGATCTATCTGCAACTAGCACTGCATCTGCTGTTTCCACAATGATGAGGTTTTCTATACCCACTGCACTTACCAAACGACTACTAGCATGCACTAAAGAATTTTTAGAGTTCGTTAGTAAGGTATCGCCACTAGTGACGTTACCTTCTTGATCCTGTTTACCTACTTGCCAAACAGCATCCCAAGCACCCAGATCATTCCAGCCAGCATCGAGCTCGACCATCTTTACTGGATACTTGCTACCGGGACATTTTTCAATTACGGCGTAGTCGATGGACTCACTAGGAATCGATTTAAATTCTTCCTTGCCAAGGCGAATAAATCCAACGCCATCAGCAGCATCCTCATACTTGGCTTGCCAAGCCTTTTGAGAAGCCTCAAAAATATCGGCACGAAACTCTTTTAAAGCAGATAACCAAGTGCTGGCTTTGAGAACAAACATACCGCTGTTCCATAAATAGCTTCCGTCTGCCAAATAACCTTGTGCAGTCTTGCTATCCGGCTTTTCAACGAATCGATCTACAACATACGCATTGTTCTGATCTTTAACGCCGGTGCGCTGAATATAGCCATAGCCAGTCTCTGGCGTAGTTGGAGTAATCCCTAAAATAGCAATCGCATTTTCTGACACTTCAACTATCTGAATGCAATCTTGCAATGCTTTTGTAAATGCCGCAGGATTTTGAATAGTTTGATCTGAAGGTGTAATCACCAAAATAGAATCTTGATTGCTTGCTTCATGATTACTTGATACTTGCTGCGCACAAAAAGCGGCCATAGTTAATGCAGGCGCTGTATTACGCCCTGCCGGCTCTAACAACAAAGTCGCGCTCAAGCCGCCTATTTCTTTGTTTACTTCTTTGCCAAGTTCATGCAATTGATCTAGCACCAAAAAGCGATGATCTTCGTTAGTAGCAACCAAGGTGTTACCAAGAGTGATATTGCTATTTGCAACGGAGTTAATTCGGATAAGCGCCTGCTGAAAAAGACTTTGAGAGGAGTCGTCACCAGAGAGCACCAGAAATTGCTTTGGAAATCCAGAACGAGACAAAGGCCAAAGCCGAGTGCCTGAACCACCGCAGAGGATTATAGGAAAGACTTGGCTGGAACTCATATGTAATTTATAAATTAGGATCTAGGACTTATTAAGCCATCAAGCCCGCTAATGCCCGATCCCGCGCTATTGGCCTGGCACCT
>Ga0247840_10008928_pt1 | contig 13193 bp, 11 predicted proteins | sample LaCruzMarch2015__FD_192404 | JGI IMG/M metagenome (GOLD analysis project Ga0247840, IMG submission 192404) | Freshwater microbial communities from meromictic Lake La Cruz, Castile-La Mancha, Spain - LaCruzMarch2015_17m | ecosystem: Environmental > Aquatic > Freshwater > Lake | place: Spain...
GAGATCGTCGCGCGCGCCGGGCTTCGCGGGGCGGTCACGATCTCCACCAACATGGCGGGCCGCGGCACGGACATTAAACTCGGCGAGGGCGTCCCGGCTCTCGGCGGCCTCTATGTCGTCGGGACCGAGCGCCACGAATCCCGGCGCATCGACCGCCAGCTCCGCGGGCGCTGCGCGCGACAGGGCGATCCCGGCCGCTCGCGGTTCTACGTGAGCTTCGAGGACGACCTCATGCGGAATTTCGGCGCCAGCGACCGCATGACAAAAATCATGGAGACGTTCGGCCTCAAGGAGGGCGAGGAGCTCGAACATCCGTGGCTGAACAAGAGCGTCGAGACCGCCCAGAAGCGCGTCGAGCAGCGCAACTACCAGATGCGACGCCGCACGCTCGAGTTCGACGACGTGATGAACCAGCAGCGCGAGGTCATCTACGGCTACCGCAACGAGGTCATGGATTCCGAGAACACCCGCGGCCTCATCCACGAGGTGATCACCGAGGCGGTTCCAAAAAAAGTGGCGGAGTATCTGGAAGTCGTCGAGGGCGAGGAGCCGGACGCCAGCGGCCTCCTCCAGTGGATCAACTCGACGTTCCCGCTCGGCCTCACCCGCGAGAAGGCGGCGCTGGATACGCGCACCGTCGAGGAGAACGGCCAGTTCCTCATGCAGACGATCCGCGATGCCTACGACCGCAAGGCCACGCTGGAAAACCCCGACGCCCTGCGCGGTCTCGAGCGCTACATCATCCTCAACGCCGTTGACCGGCTCTGGCAGGAACACCTCTACGCGATGGACGGGCTCCGCGAGGCGGTTTACCTCCGCGCCTTCGGGCAGAAGGACCCGCTCGTCGAATACAAAAACGACGCCTACGGGATGTTCCTCGAGCTGATGGACAGCATCAAAGCCGAGATCCTCAACAACCTCTTCCGCAGCACCACGAACCTCCAGGCGTTCGAGCAGCTTCTCGCCAGCCTCCCGCAGAACCTCCTCCGCGCCGACCCGGCTGCCAGGGCGCGGACGGCCTCACCCGCAAGCGGCCTGCTCGAGCAGGCGATGTCGGAGGACGGCCCGCCCGCCCCGAAACTCGAACTCCCGATCAAACGCGAGCTCCCGAAGGTCGGCCGCAACGACCCCTGCCCGTGCGGCAGCGGAAAAAAATTTAAATCCTGCTGCGGGCGCTCAGCCTGACAAGCCGGAAGAATGACCATGCGCCACAGTGTAGAAATCACACTGTGGCATGGGCGATGCCTCACTTCGTTTCGGTATCAGTTGACGCGTTCGCTCCCGCTCATCCTGCGGGCTGCCTCGGCAGTCTCCCGAGCGGCTTCCCTCGCCGCCTGGGGTGTGCCCGTGCACCAAACATTTGCCTCACGATGCGCGCTCGCGCTGGTTTTCTGCCCATATTCGCTCGATTGCTAAACATTTTCCCATGCGAACCGCTCACATCTTCACGATTTCCGCAGCCCTGTTTCTCTCGCCCCTTCTTGCGCCCGCTGCGACTCCCTCGCCTTCCCCGACCCCGCAGCCGGATGTCTGGCCGCTTCCGCCTCTCGAGTATTTCATCGAGCACCTTCCGGCTCCGCCCAGGGCCACTTCCTACCGGGACCGGTTGGACCTGAGTGATGCCATCGCCCGCCAGGCCAGCATGACTCCCGCCCAGATGGCCCAGGCCCAGAAGTCGTATGCCTTCAATGTCTTCTATTTTTCCGACATCATGGACCCGAAATTCACGGCCAAGAACTATCCGAAGACTGCGGCTTTTTCCCTCTTGGCCGGGCAGGCCGCGTGGGATATTGTCCGGGCATGACCGCGCTTCGGAAACCCGACCTCATCGAATTGGACGACTACCTTGCAACCGAGGCGAGCGCCCCGGTGAAGAGCGAGTATCTGGCCGGAGAAGTCTATGCCATGGCCGGCTGCACGGCCGTCCACAACCAATTGAGCCTCAGCTTTGCTGGACTCCTTCTTGCACACCTCAAAGGAAAACCATGCCGGACGTTCATCAGCGACATGAAGGTGAAGCTCCGCTACGATGGCGAGGACACCATTTATTACCCGGACGTGATGGTCGATTGCTCTGGGCTCGCGCCGGATGCCGTTCTCGCGACCGATCCGACCGTGGTGGCCGAGGTCCTCTCGCAATCCACCGAGCGCACGGATCGCCGGGAAAAGTGGTTCCTCTATCGGAACATCCCGGCTCTGGAAGAATACGTTCTCATCGACCAGATCCGTCCCGAGGTCACGGTCTTCCGGCGCTCCGCCCACTGGTCGGCGGAACTCCTCGCCGTCCCGGATGCCGTGCTGGACATCCCGTCCATCGGATTCCGCTGCACGGTGGGCGATATCTACGCCGGGGTCCCGCTCCCGGGAGAAAAGCCCGTCACCGGAGGGCGAAACTCCGCATGAACCGGAACATTAAAGTTCCGATGAGCTGAAAATGGAGGCCTTGGGGATTTGAACGGAGAGATCACATTCTCAGCGCCAGCAATGCCGCGCCAAGCGCTCCGGTCTGGAGCGGTTGCGGGGCAAGGCAAACCGGATGTCCCAAGGCGGTTTCGAGCGCCTGCGCCATGCCGGGCACGAGGGCAACTCCGCCGGTGAAGCAGATCGGGGCGGCCAGATTTCTTCCCGCCATCGCGCTCACGCGGCGACTGATGGCGGCCTGCACTCCGGCCACGATGTCTGCGGGGGGGCTGCCGCCGGCAAGAAGCCCCACGATCTCGGTCTCGGCAAACACCGCGCACATGCTGCTGATGGGCGTGGGGCTCCGGCTTTCCCGGACAAGCGATCCGAGTTCGTCGAGTTGGACCCCGAGGCGGGTGGCGACCACTTCCAGAAAACGCCCGGTGCCGGCCGCGCAGCGGTCGTTCATGTCGAAATCCCGCACGGTTCCCTTGTCATCGAGGCGGATGATTTTGTTATCCTGCCCACCGATTTCGATGATGGTCCGTGCGGATGGGACAACGTGGGCGACCCCGGTGGCGTGGCAGGTGATTTCCGTGATCCTGGCATCGGCAAAGTCGATGAGGTTACGGCCGTATCCGGTGGCGACGGTTCGGGCGATTTGAGACCAGCCGATCCCGAGTTCGCTGAGCAGGCGGTCCACCAACTCCCGCGCCAGCCGCCGCTGCTCGACCCCCTGGTCCACAGCACCGGAATTCACGACGGACGATTTTTCGCCGTCCCAAAGGACCGCTTTGATGGTGCGCGAGCCGGCGTCGATTCCTGCGGTGATCATAAAGTTCTCCTGCCGATAACGGTTTCCACGAGCGCAAGCAAACGCGAACGCAGGGCGGGCATCAGAGCGTCGCCGAGCGGTGGCACTTCGATTTCCAGCGTGGGCATCCCGGTGTTATCGCGCACGATCTGTCGGATGATATCGCCCTCGCGGCAGCAATGGCTGGCGCCGGGGATGCGGGAAACCACGAGCGCCTCGGATCCGAGCCTCCGCATCTCCGCGCAAATCAGGCGGGCCCGATCCTGCGCGGACCCGATCATGGGATCAGCCAGGGCAACTCTTGCCAGCGCGTCCAGCGGAGGAAGATCTTCGGGAATATCGACGAGCGCGTGACCGAACATAAAGTCCGTGCCGCACAGCCGTCCGCCGCATTCCTCGAGCAGGTTCATCGCGCGCAAGTCCGCAACGGGGTTCACCCAAAAAACGCGCGCGGCATCCGCGGGGAGCACCCCCTGCCCTGCCGCGACCCGTGCTTGCGCCTCCGCGAGCAGCCCCTCCAGAACGAGAATCGTTTCTTCGCGGTCGGAGCAGTAGTGAATGGCCAGCATTTCCGCAATGAGCAGCTCCAATGCCGGCAGAGGGGACGATGCCGCAGTGAAGACAAGGTCGCGCAACTCTCTCAGGAGGCGGCGCACCAAATTGGCAGCCCGTATGCCCGCAGAAAACGCGGCATCATCAAGAGGGCGTCCGGCCAGTTCTTCCAGCGCGAGACACACGCGGCCGAGTTCGCCGCGCGCCAGGGCGATCTGGCATTCCGGCACGACGAGCCCGCCCGGAAGCGATCCGGCGGATTCGCCGGGTTCGGGGGAGCGGCGGCGGGGAATCTCCCACCAGAAAACCGGAAACCCGAGCGGCTCCAGCCGTTGCGCGATGGCCGAAAAATCGTCGCAGACAGCTCCCGCGCTGCAAACAAGCAGGTCGGGAATCGGGAAGTGCGAACCGGTCACGAACGCACCCAACATGGCCCTCACCGGACAAAACGAATCGTCGATGCCGAGGCGGTCCGCCACTTCAAGCAGGCCGTCCGAATGCTCCATGAGGCAGGGGGTCCACCACGCGCCATCAGGATAGAACGCGACGAGATCCGGGAGGGCGAACGCCATCACGGGCACGGTTCCGAGATCCTTCATGGCGCCGACGAGTTTGCGTCCGGCCGCGCGGTGTTCGCGCAAGCGGTCTTCCTCGGTGAGGAGAAAATTCCAAAGCCTTAGCGCCGCAGCGGAGTTGTCGAAGAGCAGATGTCGCAGCCGGGTGTCCCCTCGTTCTCCGACGTGCCGGCTCAGCACGCCCCCGTATGCCGACTCGCGCAGGCCTCCGGCCACCAGGCTGGCGTGGCGGGCATCCCATTCCTCGAGGCGGAGCTTCCGGGGTGGCGCGGTCATGCGTGGAGGATTTCGAGAAAAGCTTCCACGCGAGTTTTCATGGAAGGCGTGAGGGAGTCGCCCGCATCGAGATGGAGCATGGGCAAACGGAATTCTTCCCGGAGCCGGTTCGCCTCCGCGCGCCAGAGATCGCACCACGAGTAGTGCCAGAGAACGATGCCGCGAATGCCGCGATCGGTCAGGCGCGGGCGCAGCCAATCATACAGGCGCGTGTTCGGCCTTTGAAAAATATCGGTCACGCCGTCGAAATACCCATCGACCATCGCGGCGAACGGGTCTTCGTCGATCCGTGCCTCATCCGGGAAAACCGGCTGCCCGCGCTCGCCATCGGATGTTGCGTCCAGCGCCACCCGACCGCCACGGGCTTCGATCAAGCCGGGCAGATCGAAATGCGACGGCAGGAGCGATTCGCCGACGAGCGCCAACGGGATCATCCCTGGGGCATCTCCACAATCCTGACGATCTCGCAATGCCCTGAAGTGTGACACAGGCTTTCCAGCCTGTGTTTGAGGCGATTCACAGGCTGGAAAGCCTGTGCCACTTTCCACCACCTGTCCGTCGCTTCCTCTTCCCGATCGCAAGGATGTGGGAGCATCGGCGGAGGCTCGATATCCCGGCACAGTTTTCCGATCCCGGACTGACCGCCGCATCTCCGCAGCCAATGCCTCCGGCGAGGGAGTCACTCCTCCGAGGCGAACCAGAAACGCGCCGAGGCGTTCGATTTCAGTCCGGTAAAGTTGCCGGGCGGCGGGCGTTTGCCATGTCGCAGGGACGTTCATCAGGAACACGCGATCGCGCGACGACGCCTGATCGGCCGCACGGCGCATCTGGTCGCAACTCGTGACAAAGATCGCCGCTTCTGCGGAGGTGGCCATCTGCAAAAATGTTTCCGCGAAGTGGCAGGCTCCCATGCCCGAGGGGGGCGGCGCACCGCTTCCAAGGGACTTCTCCGCGATGAGGCGTGGCCGCAGCCCATGCGCCGCAATCCATTCCCGGGGGACGAACGGGCTGGCGTAGAGGACTTCCTTCACTCTCCCCTTACTGTTTCCGCGCGACGATCAATCCCTGCATCAGCTTTCCCTCACGGGCAAGCTGCTGGACAAATTTCATTTCCCCGCCGAGCGCGCCCAGCACCGCGATGTCGAAAGCGACGATTTTCAGCGCATCGTAGGTCAGTTGCCTGTCCAGCATGTCCAGATAAAGATCGATGCACGGCGCATAGCGTCCGGTGTTTTCGGCAGCGAGGACCTCGCAGCCGTTCGCTTCCAAAAACCGACGGTAATCGTCGGGACCGGCCAGGCTGGGGAATTTCATAAAGGCGAGGAAGCGGGCGGACTCTTCGTCGCTGAGGGGCTCTGGCCCTTCCATCCAGTCGGTGAAGGCAACTAGCCCGCCGGGCTTGACGATGCGCACGGCCTCGGAAATCAGGCGCTCCTTGTCCTCGACATAACACCAGGCGTCTTCGCCCCAGACGAAATCCGCGCTCGCCGACGGCAGCCCGCTCGCGCAGGCATCGCCCAAAACGAATTGGATGCGCTCCCCCCAACCTTCTGCGGCGCAGCGCTCGCGCCCGAGCTCCACCATCTTCGGGGTGGCATCGATGCCGACGACGGAGTCCACGTTGCGGAAGCGCGTCAGAAACCGCATCCCCGCGCCGGTGCAGCAGCAGAAGTCCACGCCGCTCATGCCCGGCCCAACGCCCGCTCGCGCGGCGAGATCCATCGAGGATTGAAACCCTCCGATATGGATCTGCTCTCCCATGATAAGTTCCCACAGCCTTCCTTCGAAGCCAGAGTAAACCGATTGAACGTCCTGCAAGTGGATGTGGGCTGCTTTTTTCATAGGAAATATTGGGATATCATGAATGGGGAAAAGGAACGGGGAATCAAGCGGTTTTAGGAGGGTCGTCTGGCAGCACGGGTTTCCATGCGGGCACGACCTCGCATGCCTTGCAGCGGGCGCATTCCAGGCAGCGGATGCAGCGGGGATCGTCAGCGCGCACCGCGCTGTCCACGCCGTAAGCGCAGGTCTTGTCGCACAGCCCGCACTCGTTGCAGCGGTCGGGAAAAAACCTCACCGTGAACATGGAGATCCGGCTGAACAATCCAAAGATCGCCCCGAGCGGACAAAGGGCCCCGCACCACGGGCGCCGGATGAAAAACATCGCCGCCACCACCGCCAGCGTCACGCCGAGCTTGAGGGCGTTCGGCCAGATGATCGCCTGCCCGGCCAGTTGTGCCTGGACCGCTGCCGGGACGGCCACCTCCAACGCCCCCGCCGGGCAAACCCTGCAGAAGAACAGCGGATGGGTCTCGCCGAAAAACCAGGGCACGGCAACGACAAGCCCGGCCAAAACGACATAGCGGAAAGATCCGGCCCAGGCGGGCAGTTCGAATTTCGGCGTCGGGACCTTCGCGGCCAGATCTTGCAGCAGCCCGAACGGGCACGCCCACCCGCAGACGAACCCGCCAAAAAGCGCCCCCGTCAGACCGAGTGTTCCCAGCGCGATAAACGGGAAGGCGTGCAACGCGCTGAATTGCGCCAGCACCCCGACCGGGCACGCGAAGGCCGCCAGCGGGCAGGCATAACAATGAAACACCGGCGAGCAAACGTTGAACATCCGCAAGGGGATCATCCAAAGCACCGCGAAACCCGCTTGGATGGCGAGGCGGTGACGCGAGAGCTTCGAGGGCGGTTTGTAGTTTTGATGAGCCATGGACACCATGACGGAAAATTATTTTATTCAGGTCGGGCAGCGGGGGCTGCCCGCCTTCGTCTCCGTCACGAGCAACTCGCCGCCGGCGGTCCGGGAAATCGCTCCCATCGTCACCAGCGTGATCACCGATTGCTCGCCGAGGGTCGCCGCAAAATCCTCCATCACCTTCTGCGTTGTCGGCGGCTTGTCCATCCAGGCGGGAACCGGGCCATCCGGCATTCCGGGGTCCGGCGGCAACCGGACTTCCACCTCTTTTTTTCCGACCACCTGCAGGCCCGGGCGCGCATAGCCGGAAACCAGGAGCACGAGCCCGAAAATGGCGGCTGTGGTGGCAAAGATCGCTCGGCGGGGCATGAAGCTTGTGTTGTTGTGTAGAGCGGCGCGAAAATTTGGCGGAGGCGAATGGGGATCGAACCCACCCGGGATTCTCGCGAACCCCACACTGGTTTTGAAGACCAGGAACGCCACCAGACGCCTGTCACCTCCAAGGGTTTTCTAGCACCAACAGCAACCGGAGGGCGAACCTTTTCCTTACAGCGCGGCCTTCCCGGCCATCTTCTCCTTGACCGCGTTGTAAAACATCATCACCGGCGAACCTCCGAAGGCGATCGCGCTCCAGGCGGCATCGTCGATCTCCTCCGCCGTGAATCCCATTTTTTTCGATTTTCCGATGTGGGCGATCACGCAGGGCTCGCACTTCGAGAGCACCGAAAGCGCGAGCGCGATAGCCTGCTTGGTCGGCGCATCCAGCGCCTGCGGACTGTTGGCGGCTTTCAGAAAGGCGAAAAATTTGCGCTCCGTGTCCGCGGGGGATGAAGAAGCGCCGTCCGCCGGACCGACTTGAGTCGGATGATCATCCGCGCAGCAGTTGGTGTCGTGTGGAGTGCTCATGATGGATTGTTGGTTGGAATCGTGCCGCGTTTGAAAGGGCGTTTTTTTTGAAGAGAGGCCGCTTCGCATTCTGATTGCGCCCTCGCCGGCTCCGGTCACGCGGCCGATGATTGCGGCGTCCTCGGAGCCGGCGACAAGCAGGGCGGCGAGCATTTCAGCGGCGCGCTCCGCAGGGAGGGAAATCAGTAGCCCGCCCGATGTTTGGGGATCGTGGCAAAGTTCCAGCGCCATCGCATCGAGGCCATCTTCGATGTCGAGCCGGGCGGACAGGGATTCGCGGTTCCGGTCCGTGGCCCCGGGGATCACGCCCGCTCTTGCCAGGTCCAGCGAACCGGGCAGCAGCGGGATCTCGCTCCAGGCAATCTCCACATCCACGCGGCTCGTCCGCGCCATTTCGGCAAGGTGCCCGAGCAGCCCGAACCCGGTGATATCCGTGCAGGCATGGGCATCGAAGCGCTGCATGATTTCTGCGGCGGAGCGGTTCAGCGATGTCATCGAACGGATCGCTGGCGAGAGGACGTCATCCGTCGCGCGACCGATCTGCGCGGCAAAGCAGACAATGCCGGTTCCCAGCGGTTTGGTGAGAACCAGCGCATCGCCTTCCCTTGCTCCGGCCCGCTTCATCACGCGCTCCCTGGCGATCACTCCGGTCACGGCGAATCCCGCCTTGATTTCAGAATCCTGGATGCTGTGCCCGCCGATGACCGGCACGCCGGCCTCCGCCATCTTTTCCAGCCCGCCCCGCAAGATCTCGCTCATCACGCTGTCCGCGAGTTTTCCGCTCGGGAACCCGATGATGGAAAGAGCGGTGAGCGGGGTGCCGCCCATGGCATAGACGTCGCTGAGCGAATTGGCTGCGGCGATCTGACCGAAGGCAAACGGGTCGTCCACCGACGGGCTGAACACATCGACCGTCTGGACGAGGCAGCGCTCATCATCGAGCGCAAAAACGCCTGCGTCATCCCCGGCGACCGCGCCGACAATCACGCGGGGGTCGTCGGGAAACCGCAGCCCCTCCACCACCCGTCGCAGCGTCGCCTGGTCGATCTTGGAAGCGCACCCGGCCTTCTCCACCAACTGCGTGAGCCTCACCGGGCCCTCCGGCGCGGAGGGCTTCTCGCCGGCGCACAGGCAGACATCCTGCGTCTTCAGCAACGGGCACGGGCACGGCTGGCGGGGATTGCAAACGCAATGGCCGATGGTCCGGGAACGCCGCATGACCCGCTTTCTGCGCTCGATGTTGCGCGGCATACTATCGGCTGGTTGAGGTTTTTCTCATGCGGACATTTTCGAACATGGCTTCCACGCGGACAGCGATCCGCCCGGAGTCGGATGGCGAGTAGTCGGTTTGGATCCGGAGGAACGGGATTTGCAATTCGGTTTCGGCCAGCTTCCGGACCATCGCGGATTCGATGTCGTAAGTCAGGCAGGCCTGCCAGATCAGATCCACGATGCAGTCGGCGCGGAACTCCCGCGCCAGCCGCTTGAGCGAGTCCAGGCGCGTGGTGTTCGGGGTCATCACCGAGCACGGCGTGGCGAGATACTTGTCGGCCAGTGCCTGGATCGGGTCGGTGGCGTTTTCGTCCACATCATCGAGGATCGGCTTGAGGCCGGTGCAATTCTCCTGGCAGACGATCAGCCCGCCGTGGTCTTCGATCAGGTCAACGACCCGCTCGGCCCCGTGGGCCACAGGAACCCCGGTGAGCAGCACCCGGATACGGCCCGCACGAGAAACGTCTGGTGCCCGGTCGAGGGAGCGTGAGGATGCAGCCCCTTCAGGGCAGGGCCCCCTTTTTTCCATGACCCAGGGCGGCGCGGACGCTTGCCCTGGGCTGTTGGATGCAGCCCATTCAGGGCCCTTTCCCTCGGGATACATCTCCGAAAATTGCAACCGGGGCGACGAGAGCACAGGGGGCATGGGCGTCTCGCCCGTGCATGCGTCGGCTGGATCGCGAAGGCCAGTCTCCAAACAGGCGGGACGCCTGTTCTCCCTGGTTTTTGCAACTTCCGCAGATCCCTCCTTTCCCTCGCGCGGCACATTTTTTTCGGCGGCACGGGCAAGGATATTTTTATAGCGTTCGATGTCGGCTGGGATGCAGGAAATGATCGACTTCATCTCCAGCAACTGCCGTCCGGTGAACGGCGGGGCATCGTCGCGCATCAGGGCTGCAAGCTCGCGCCGAAGCCGCCGCTCCTCGTTCATTTGAGCGATCGCCGCGCGGAGTTTTTCGTCGGTCACGCTCACATGGAACCGCCGCTCGAGTTCCGCCCGCAACCGCCGCATCTCCGCAGTCCACTGCTCCCGGCCCAGCGCGGCTTCGCGGTTGTGCGGCAGCGACAGGACAAACATCGGCCGCGTCTCGGCCATCAGCTCGAACATCTTCTTTTTCCCGTCGCACGTCGTCTCGGCGACGACGAGATCCGCCCATTCGAGGAACGGATTGTTTCCCTCGAGGTGGTAGCCGAACGTGGATTTGATAAGCGGGCAGAGGTTGGACGGGAGGATTTGTTCCGCTGCGGGGATGCGATCCGCCGATCCGCCGCAAAGGCAGACCGGAACCCCGCCCGCCGCCATGATCAGCTCGCGCGGCGTGTATTCGCAGAGGATTCCGACAACGGGCCGGCCCTCCGCTTTGGCTTGTGCAGCATAGTCGTAGCATCGGTCGATCATCCCGGCGAACCACTCCGCGTCACCGCAAGAATCGTCGCGATCCTGCGGCGCCCCGAATTGTGACACAGGCTTTCCAGCCTGTGTTTGAGGCGGTTCACAGGCTGGAAAGCCTGTGCCACTCTTATTTGAGCCTGAGAACGTCGTCGCTCTGCTTGTATTCGAACGGGCCGAGGTTGGCCTTCGTTTGAATGCGGAATCCGCCGTTGAAATTGGGAGGCACTCGCCACGAGTGCCGGCAGGTGCCGCCTCACCCATATTCAAATGAGCCTTGGGCGAGGTTGTCTCCGGCTTCGCTGATAATGGTGAACTGGGGAGCCGGTTCCTGGCGCTGACCCTTCGTCGCGCCTGCGGCGTAAGTTTCCCCGGATAGGCCGGCGACCTTGAGCCCGATGGAGACGGCTTCTCCAGAGGCTTTATCCACCGAGTAACCCAGCGCGAACGGAGGTCCGAGCGGGAGCACCGCCGGTGTTCTCGCCTTGATTTCAAAATACCGCGCCTGGTTGGGTTGGGATCCGGCGAGGGTCCATTTTTCATCGCCGACACTCCGGGAAAGACCAAAGCTCTGGGTGGTGTATTTTCCGGGCGGGAGCTCCCACTTGCCGTCCGCATTCGCGGCCAGCAGAGCCGCGCACTTGTCCGAGGTGACGAACATTTCCATGCCCGGGCATTTGGTATCAAAAAGGCCCAGCTCGGGCTTCGCCTCTTGAAATTTCGCCTCCGAACCATCCGGGGCAATGTTCACCCGGTAGTAATTTTCATTGATCCGCACCAGATCCACCAAGGGAAAGATTTCTTTTGCCCAGTCGAACTTCCCGTTTTTGTCCAGATCGATCCCCATCCTGGTCGCGCCAAACCGCTGGTCCCGCGCCCTGGCCGGAGGTGCTATTGAAGGGTCGGGCTGGAACGTCTGAAACCTTCCGGAAAATGCCCCCTCAACAAAGGCAACGGCGTATTCCCCGGAACCCATCCTGAGTTTGCCAGAGACGAATTTTTGAGGCGCGAGACGAAGATACGGGACGATGTTTGTACCCTTCTTGTTCACGTTGCAGGAAACCATCACCTCGACGGGACCGGCGACGGCTTCCCCGGTTTTCGGGAGAGTGATCGGGCCGAACTGGAATTTCGCGTAGGGGAGCGCGGGGTTCCGGTTTTTGTATTCATCAACTCCCTCAATGCCCTTGATGGCTTCGAAAAGCCCCTGCCCTTCAAAATCAATGTAAAGCGCCGCCTTCTCCGCTTCCTTGCCGACATCCAGGATGGCAAGAAACTCGCGGTTTCCCAGGGGGATACGGTAATACGTCGGGCTCTCGAGATCCGGAACGCTCTTGATCTGAGAAGCCGGCTTTTCCCGAAGGGCCTGGGCATAACCCCAGGACGGATCGCTGGCATATCTCAGATACTCGTAGGGAGAATGCTCCTCGAACGCACTGACAGTCAGCGGCACGCTGATCGGATCGCCCACGAAAGATTCCGTCTGCCCGCGCAGGGCCGCAAGTCCTCCAAGCAGCAGGGCCGCCGAAACAAGAAGCGGCCGTCTTGCCGAGTTCAAACGCGAAAATGCTGTAGAACTCATACGATGACTGAAGACCATCCGGTTTTGACCGTTGAGTCAAACCGATATTCGCTCATTTTCATGACTTTCGAGGGAATGAAAAATGGAATGGCAAGCTCGACAGCGTCGTTACATGCAGTTGCGGCCTTTCGCTGACACAGGCTTTTCTCGACATTCGCCCGGGCTCGGAAAAGATCGCATCCATGCAGACTAACGAGCATCCCGCGCGGCAACTGCCATCCATCGAGGGGCTTTTGGAGCGATACTGCGGGCATCCGCAGGCGGCCGGTTTGTCGCGGGCCCAGCTGGCGGCGCTGCTGCGCACGGCGGTTGCCGGCCTTCGCGGGGAGCTGGTTGGTCGCGGAGGGAGCGCGGGGGCGATCGGAGCGGAACTCGAAGCCCGCATCATAAAGGCGCTCGGCGCGGCGGCGGCGCCATTCTACCGGCGGGCGATCAATGCGACGGGCATCATTTTGCATACCGGGTTGGGGCGGGCTGTTTTGCCGGAAGCGGCCGTGGACCAGATCGCCGCCGAGCTTCGCGGGTATTCGGTCCTCCAGCAGGACGTGGAAAGCGGGGAGCGCGACCGGCGGGACACCGGCGTGGAGCGGCTGCTCAAGCTGCTCACAGGAGCCGAAGCCGCCACTGTCGTCAACAACAACGCGGCCGCCACGATGATCGCCCTGAGCGCGCTCGCCAAGGGGCGGGAAGTGATCGTTTCGCGCGGACAGTTGATTGAAATCGGG
>Ga0247840_10008932_pt1 | contig 13186 bp, 8 predicted proteins | sample LaCruzMarch2015__FD_192404 | JGI IMG/M metagenome (GOLD analysis project Ga0247840, IMG submission 192404) | Freshwater microbial communities from meromictic Lake La Cruz, Castile-La Mancha, Spain - LaCruzMarch2015_17m | ecosystem: Environmental > Aquatic > Freshwater > Lake | place: Spain...
GAAATTTCTTGAAAAGGACTATAAGCTCCGCGACGGATAAAGCCCGTTCTCGATCTTCGCCTACTGTCCGCGATTCTCGCTCGCCAAGGTGCAGTGCCAACCACCGCCGGGCAACGCCTCGCCGAGCCCCTTGATCTGTTGACTTAATAGCTGATCGGCCGCGTTTCGGTGCCTATCCAGGTCAAAGGCAGCGACCTGGAGCGCGAGGTCTGATTCCGCAGGTGAACAATAGCTGTACCGCGGTAGGGGCCACTCTTCCAGGCCGGGGTGGTGCGGATAGATCAGCGTTAACCGTTGACAGGCATAGGTGTAGCCATAGCCAAGCAGTTGGTATAGATCTGTCTGGGCAATGCTGGCCTGACGCTCGTCGTGAAAAGGCGACAGCCGCTTCCATTTCGTATCCAGGATGGCGATAAGCTCTCGGTCCAGCCACAGGCAGAGGTCTGGCCTCATCATAAAGCGTGGTATATTGGACGCATCCCGCACCAGCGGTTTCATCGGCCGCTCCCTGGTCAGGCGCAGCCGTGATCGTAGCGGATGGCGGCGGATTGCGGACGCCAGGGCGATCGACACGGTCTCCTGAAAGAGCCGGTTCATATCGAAGGTCAGGGGCCCTCCTCTGGGCCGCCGTGCACATTCGGCCCCAACAGTCGCAGGAGCCAGGAGGCCAGCAGCAATAGCCGATCGTAGCGCCGTGTCAGCCGATGGTGCGGGAGACGCGTCCGGAGCGCTTGCCCTGGCCCAATCAGGCCAACGTCGGCCAGGGCCAGATCGAGTTGATTGGCTTGGATCGCGAGCCGGGAACCGACCGGGAGTCGGGGTCGAACCAAGACCAAAGCAGCGCGAACCACTCGATTAATGTCATTGTCGACGGTGAGTTCGTCGAAGACGCAGTGCAGTCGATCGGCCGCGGCGCGTCCGCGCCGCACTTGTTCGCTGACGTTAAGTCGTCCCCGGAGACGGGTCAACCGGTCTTCCTGGTCGATATAGGACTTGATCCAGCCTTGCCGTAACTGCCGCTGTGCTTCCTCCACGAAGGCGCGGATCACGACCGTCAGCAGGTTGTCGGCGAGGTTGCTGCGGGCTGTGCCGTCCAGCCAGATCGGGATGTCAAAACAGGTCGAGAGCATGCGCACCAATGCGCTGCGGTCGGGCAGAGGGTCCTCGGGGTCATAGATCTTAGGCAGGATTTCCAGGGTCCAAGGGCCAGCCTGAATCAGGCCGCAATGGGAACTGGTGCGTAGCCCCTCGTGGACGGGCGTCAGAACACCAGGCGGCAACGCCGGGATGCGAGCGAGAAATGCCGCGTGGGCCGACAGTGACAGCCGCCCCTTCGGTGCGAGCCGGATGGTTTGATGCTCGCGAACGACCAGATGGTAACCGCTCAAGCGAGGAGCCCAAGGTACATCTCATTGGTGAATTCCGAGAGCAGCCGATGGCGCCGAAAAACTTCGGATCGGTGAGCCGCGTACTCCTCCCAGCCCTGGCCGAATACCTGCCCTGGGTTCAACTCCTCGGTTTCCACGAACTCGCTCCGTCCGAGTCGCCGATTGATTAGTACCAAGGCGATCTGCGCCCAGTCATCATGGAAATACTCGACGAGCAACGGCAGAACCTTTTCCGCGAACACCCGATTGAGTCCCGCAACAGTCTCAACGCCTAAAAAATAGGCGTGCCCCAGGCAATGATCGCGATCGGCCAGAAGCTCGATCCTTTCGTTCAGTGTCTCCAGGAGTGCGGCGAGGTCTACCCCCTCAACATCAGTGGAGAGTAGGTCTGGTTTCGGCGTGATTTCTATGAACTCAAAACGGCGACGCAGTGCCGTGTCGAGCAGTGCGATAGACCGGTCGGCGCTGTTCATGGTGCCGTAGATGTCGAGATTGGCCGGCACGCCGAAGAGCTTACGGGAATATGGCAGGGTGACACGCAGACCGCTGCGCTCGTCTTCGGGGGCGACTCGCTTATCCGGCTCGATCAGCGTGATCAGTTCACCAAGAACCTTGGCGATATTGGCCCGGTTGATCTCGTCAATGAACAATGCATAGCGTTGCCCCGGCGCCGTTTCCGCCAGGTCCATGGCATCCTTGCATACCTTCAGGAAGATGCCGGGTTTGACCTTGTAGGTGAGTTCTTTGGTGGTCTTGTCGATAACGGGACGCAAGCCTTCAACAAACTCCTCGTAATTCATCGAGGGGTGGAAAGTGACGAATCGAAAGCGGGGAGAGCCGTCTTCGTCAGTGTAATCCTTCTTGAGTATACGCTGAAGCTCAAAAGTCTTTCCGGTACCTGGCGGACCGTGGAAAATCAGATTGCGTGGTTCCGTGTTGTTGTGCAGAAAATTACGTCTTTCTGAAGGAAAATCTTTCTCTCGAGGCATCGCGGGTTGCTCTGCCATTGCGGATGCCCTCAGCTTGTAGACATCGCCTTTTTGCGCGGATTCAGTGACTTGGCGCCTATTAAGAGTCTGGAAAGCATGGCCCCAGGCAGTCGATCTATCTTCCGCCAACTCCCCCTTGTAAGCATTTTCGAGCAATCGCTGGGCTTCCGCCTTACGCAGTTGCCCACCATGTGCCCGCAATAGGTCAGGCGCCTCGCGCTCTATGAACTTTTGCAGCGCTAAATTCCTGGGGTCTTTCACTTTGTTTACCTGATAAGGTGTAGGGCATGCCGTAAGAAAAGGTCTTGTTTCTTCTTGCTTCAAAAAACCACTTGGCTAAGCCGCCGACAGTACCCGTAGGTCTGCTGCATCCGAAGCAAAGAATGAGGTGCCGAGAATAGAGAAGAATAACCGGCCAAGCTCAAATACTATTCGGAGTTCCAGGGGGCAGCATACCGAACCTCGACCGCATCGACGGGAAGTCTGCACCGGGTGGTCTGATCGTGCCAGTCAGTCGCGCCCCAGACCCTCAGAAACGCGACAGCTTCAAGCCGCCAGCGGCACCCGCAGATCAATCTCATCCCAAGGTACGAAAACTCTCTGGCGGTCGTCGATCTCAAGGATACCTAGATCGACCAAGGTCCGGACATCGGTGCAGCCAGTGGTCTTGTCCTGCTCGACTGCTTCAGCAAGTTCCCCGATGGGTGTGGGTCCGCGGCGTTTGACCGTCTGTATCAGTTCCCAACGCCTTGGCGTCAGGGTACTGAGCATCTCAGACAGGCTCTCGAAGCCAATGGCTTCAACTGGGGTGACGGCTTCGCCCCGTTCCAGGCGTTCCCAGGTTTGCGCGAACGCTTCCATCGCGGCTTGCGGCGTCGAGATCTCGATGCGAAGGATGCGTCGTTCAGTCATCGGTCAGGCTCCTGACATCGGCCCAGAAATCGTCGAGCAACGTCCTGACGCTGACGAAGGTATAAGGTTCCTCCCGTCCGGCCAGGTGCTTGTGGTCGCCCTTGCCGCGCTCGTTGTCGTAGCCGACGACACGCTGCCGGTCCCGAATATACACTAAACGGTACTTCAGCCCGTGCGGGCGCTCCGCGTCGGCCTGCGGGAGTTGCCAGATGACCATTTCGATCAGGCCGGAGCGGAAAGTCTGACGGCGCTCGAAGAGCATTCTGGCGTTCATTGTTCCAATGACGCCACGATTGAGGATCGCGGTCAAGTCCTGAGCCGCACCGCGGGCATGCCCGGTGGCGGCTTGGGTACTCCAGTTGGGACAGGTGGCGGTCAAGTATGGCTACCAGGTAAGGCGCGAGGCCGAAGACGCAGCTCGCGAGCCGGATGTCGGCCAGCGTGGGCTGGTCGGCGCCGATGGCCTGCAGCAGCCGCTCGATGGTGTCGAGGTCGCGGAAGCGCTCGGTGTCCGGGATGCCTCTGACCGGGGCGTGTGCCCAGCGGTTGCGGGCCTTGATCGTCGTTCCGGCCGCAGGGGGCAGGAGGTCGAGGCTTTAGCCGGTCGACGGCGCGTCAGCGCGCCCCGGGTCCGGCTAAAGCCTCGACCTCCGGTGTGAAACCTCGGGGCAGCGGCCGAAACGATGATCAAGGCCCGGTTGAGCCTTGATCATAACTCCGGCCACGCGCCCTTGCGGCAACCCGTCGCGGCCTGGGGGCCGCTCCTACGGCGTAGGAGCGGCCCCCAGGCCGCGACGGATATCGGCCTCGTGGCGGCCGGAATAGTCGTCCGCTGCCTGCGTCAGCCGCTCGATGGCGTCGCTGTCGGGTCAACGCTCGTCGCCTGGGCCTCAACTCCAGGCGATCCGCAAAGGTCCATGTCCAGACTTGGCAACAACCGCGAAACTGTGCCATCGTTGGCGGAAGCTTGCCCGCCCCTGCGTGCAGACCGGGGAAGCCTTGCTGTAGGATGGGTAGAGCGCAGCGAAACCCATCGTTACCGCGCGGCTAAGGCGTTGATTGCTGGGTTTCGCTGCGATCTACCCAGCCTACGGATCGAACCTGAGGCGCGAGCCGTCGTTGGCCGACAATTTTAGGTCAGCCTTCAGACCGACCGACTGGGAGCGCCGGACCCAAGTCGCGATCCGGCCGATCTGTAACCGGTGTCGTCACAGTCGTTTGCGAGATCGCGCCGCGACTCGGGTGCGGCGCTCCCAGTGGCGAGGGTGATGATCGAGGCCGCCGGTGCCGGGGTCGGTGCCGGCGAAGGTCTTTCTGACAGCGGCAGCGCGCCGGTGGTCGGCGCCGCGCCCCTGATGCGACATCCAGAAGCGACATCCAGAGGAGCAATCATGGCTGATAACGACTATCGCGCCGACCAGGGCACCATCATCCCGACCTTTTTCATCGGGGCCGGCGGGGTGGGCTCGCGGATTGTGGATCGCATCGCGGCGCGGGCGGCCAGTCTGCCGAATTGGGAGACGCAACTGCGCCCGCTGACGTCCTTCATCTCCATCGACACCAATGACCTGGATCAGGATTCGCTCAAATCCATCCCCAAGGGTAACCGGATCAATATCGCCGCCTTCGACAAGCAGAAGGTGGTCGAGTATCTGCGCCGCTCCAATGACCCCCAGACGGAGCAATGGCTGCCGTCCACCTACAGCCCGCGGGAGGGCGTCAAGCCGGGGGCCGGACAGATCCGGATCGAGTCCCGGCTGGGCTTTTTCTTTCATTCATCGATGATCCGGCAACGGCTGAAGGACCTGGTGAATCAGGCCCTGACCCCGGGCGTGACCTGGCGCAAACAGGGAAAGTTCAACGTCTATCTCTTTTGCACCCTGGCCGGCGGCACCGGTTCCGGCAGCTTCCTGTCGCTGGCCTATCTGGTCGATGATGTCATCAAGCGCGCCAATTGGCAGCCACGGGTGATCGCAAACCTGCTGCTGTCCTCGCTGGTGACGGACAAGGTCGGTCCCGAGCTGCATACCAACATCCATGCCAACACCTATGCGGCGCTGAAGGAACTGGAGAACCTCACCAAGCTCGATTATGCCCAGGTCAAACAGTCCGGGCGCACGGCGGAACCCTTCCAGTATTTTCGCAATGAGGGCTCGCACGAGACGCTCAGCGTCGGGGCCCGGCCCTTCTTTGTCTCGTTCATCCTCGACCGTCCGCCCCATGTCGGCACCCGGGACCCCGAGAAGGTCATCGCCGATGCCGCCTTTCTGCAGGTCTTCACCCCGGTCATCAACGAGCTTGCAGGCGAATACGACAACTATGAGCAGCACCTGGAGTCATTGACGCGCTTCCCCGGCGACCTGAGCGATGTCGGCGAGGGCTTCGCGAAGAACTACGGTACCTTCGGTGCGGTGGCCCTGGTCCTGCCGGGTCACGATCTGCTGGAATACTGCGCCCTGCGCTTCGCCGCCCAGGCACTACGGTCCCAGATCACCTTCGGTGTCGAGGACACGGACGCGGGCGACGATCGCGCCCGCGCCCTGGCGAAGCTCGCGGTGGACTACAACAGTCCGCGCTTCGCGCAGATGTCCGACGAGGGCCGCGAGGAACTGATCAATGCCTCCTTCGTCGCCTCCGTGCGCGAACTGGCGCGCCAGGATGCCAATGAGGAACTGTTCGACGGCTATTGGTACCGGCTGGTGGAGGGGACGGACGCGGGCGCCGTCACCGGGACCACTGAGAAGGGCGAGGAGGTGCGGGCCGATACCCTGGTGCAGAAGGTGGAGCGGCGGCTGGCGGAGCAGCGCGAGGTGCAGATCAACCGGATCACGATCAAGGATCGCACCATGTTTTTCCAGAAGGAGCAGGCCAATGCCTATATCGACATGGTCTCGAAGCTGGAGGAGGAGGTCCGCAAGGGACATCAACTGGTCGATAACGAGGCGCCGGGTCTGGTGACGTCCGCGCGTGAGGGCGAGGCCGTCACCGGGCTCAAACTCGATCCGATCCAGGAGCGCTATCTGGTCGTGCGCCTGCTGGAAGTATGCGGCAAGACCTGGCTCACCGCGGCCCGCCAGGAGGAGCAGGCGACCGAGGCGAAGGATATCGTCAAGTCCCAGAAGAAGCGCGCCGAGCTGCGCGATCTCACCTATGAGAACCTGCGCAAGGCGGCGGCCAGCCGACGGCTCTTCAATCGCGATCAGGACTTCATCCAGGCCAAGGAGGAGGCGCAGGCAGTCTATACCCAGGCCAAGGGCGCGGCCCTGCGCTATCTTGACGCGCGGGTGCGCCTGATGCAATTGCGCGGTCTGTTGGAGTTTCTGCAAGGGCGCTCGCGCCAATACGTGCGCCTGGCCACCCGCATGGACGGCCTGGTCAAGGAACTGGAGAAGGAGGCGGCCCGGCTGATGGCCGGCGAAACGGCCGTGTTCCCGACCTACAGCATGCGCGTGGAGGTCTTCGAGACCCTGGACGAGCCGCGTCGGCGTATCTGGCAGCGGGTCTATAGTCGGCTTTTCATCGAAGACGGTCACTTCGTCAGCACCTTTGATCGGCAGTCGCTCGCCCAGGCTATCGCGGCGGAATTGAAACCGGTGGTGCAGGACGGCGGCCGCGTGGTCGCCAAGGGGGTCGATCAGACCGTTGCCGATTTGCGCCGTGCCATGACCCAACTCGGGCGCGAGCGGCTGCGCGGGCGCATCTTCGGGGGCGGTGACGGGCAGTCGGGGCTCGACGTGATCTCCGGTCTGGACCTTGAGGCCCGACTGCTCCTGGAACCCGGCAAGGCACCCGGCGAGCCGGTGACCGATGACGAGGTGGCGGCCTATCGCAAGCGCAAGGTCCTGGCGCTCGGGCAACTGGCGGGGGTGATGGCACGGGTCAGCGCGGCCGAGTCCGCCGCACTCGCCGACGGGGTGGTGACCAACCGCACCCGGCTGGTGGTCCTGGGCGTGGATACCGAGTCGGCGGGGCGGGGGGCCCAGGCCTTCCAGGATGGGCTCATTGATGTGCTGAGCGACGGGGGCCGGCAGGTCAAGACCACCCGCTGGCACGACCCGCGCCTGATCGTGGTCCATGACGTGGTGATGCCGATCCCGCTGTATTATTTCGAGGCCCTGGTCGAGGAGATCGAGCCGTCCTATCTCAAGCTCGCCGGGGACGAGCGGCGCGGTTTTCGCCTGCACACGGACCGCCATTGGGAGGACGCCCTGCCGAACCTCAACCCGCGCCGCGCCGAGGTGTCCGCCGGCTGGGCCCTGAAGACCCTGACGACGGGACTGATCGCGCGGGTGATCGGGGTCGATGCGGTGGCGGTCGAGGGGACGGATCTGGACTTCTTCGTCTGGCGGCGCCAGAGCGGCGCGCCCTTTGTTCTCGGGGCCGAGTTCGTCCTGGCACTGGCCAAGATCGGCGCCATCCACGATGACCTGCACCTGCGCGCCTCCTTGGAGGACCAGGTCCGGCAGCAGTTGGGCGCGATGTCGGGGGAGGCGCGGGAGGAGCGCCGTCAGGAGTTGATCGCCCAGTTGACGGCCGACCTGGACCAGATCAGCGTCAAGCGCGTCCAGGGGATCGAGGGCTCCGCCTACGACTATCTCAACGGCCCGGTCATGCGCGCCCTGCTGCACGGGTTGAAAGAACTGCCGCGCGACCCGGAGACCGCGCGGGAGGTCAGGCGGGAGCAGAAGCGGTATTAATTTTGGATCCCGAGATTAGGCCTTGACCATTGATTCCGGCCACCGCATGGGCGACGGGTTGCCGCGAGGGCGGGTGGCCGGAGTTATGACCAAGGCCCCGAGATAATTTAGCGAGGGAGTCCTCGCGGGTATCCTAACCTCGACAACGACAACGACAACGACAACGACCGCGACGCCGAAGGCATTCCCTAATTGACTTGTTTAGGTTATTTGGTGAACCGTTCCTAGTCCTGTCTAGTTACTTGCAGCCGGCTGGAATGCCGCCCAGGAACCATGCCCAGACCCACCCTCCTGATCGGCTTCGGCGCCTACGGCCTGGATGCCCTGCAGCGGCTGCTGCATCAATCGGCCCTGCGCGGCGTGCTGCGGTGGCAGGAGACCCAGAGCGGCGGGGTCGCCTCGGCCCAGCGTCACTTGCGCGACCTGGCCCTGCTGGCGCTCCCGGACCCGTTCGAGCGCTCGGCCGGCGCCACCGCGCTGGGCGGCGCCGGTGCGCCGCAATTCCTGACCGACCTCTATCGCCAGATCAAGGCGCCGACGGCGGACCAAAGGACCGAACCGGGGGCCGCGGCGGCGCTGGTGCGGCGCATCGCCGATGCGTTGGTCGCCCAGACCAGCTTCGATCGGCGTGACCCCGTCGGTCTCGACCTCATCGTCCTGGCCCGCCCCGGCGTGCCGGACGCGATCCCGCACCTCGATATCCTCCTCCAGCACTGTCTGGAGTCCCTGGCCGACTCCAGCTTCTTCAAGGTCGCGGTGCAGGGGGCCGCAAATCTCAACTGTATCCTGATCCTGGACTTCGACGATTATTGGCAGGGTGCCGGCGCCCCGGCGGCGGTCGCGACGGCGCGGTCGCTGCGCGCGGCGCTGCGCAACTCCATGCAGGGCTGGGAGCGTCGCCGGGCGGAGCGCCAGGCGGGCGTGGAGCGCTGTTATCTGGTGGATGGCCGCACCGCGGTCGGTTACCGCCCGCCCCATGTGCGTCTCGACGAGGCCGTGCTGTTTCTTGAACTGCTGCTGTTCGAGGGTCTGCGCACCACCCGGCAGGCGCTCTATCAACAGGCGTCGCTCGCCCAGCCGGTCACCGCCACCTTCGGCATTCGCCTCTTGGAGGAGAGCACCCTGGTGCGCAGCCGCGAGGCGGCGGCGACCTTCGGGCGCCGCTGGCTCGACGCCCTGATCGGCGACCAGGAGCAGTGCCCGGACCGCCAGGCCCGGCGGGTGCGCGAGACCCTGGCGCCGTTGCGCTGGGAGGCCATCGAGCGGCGCATCGATGACGGCCGCCTGGAGGACCTGTTCGAGGTCCGCGCCGAGCAGTTGGTGAGCGCCCTGACGGCCGTACCGGAGCCGCAGACCGCCGACTGGCCCGAGCGCGTCCAGGAGGTCTTCGCCCGTGAGCGCCAGGCCCTGGGGCAGGCACTGGACCGGGCCGGCTGGGAGATCGTCACCGCCATCAAGGAGGCCCACCTCAAGGACCTGGACCAGCGGGTGGTGGACGCCGTGGACGCCGACCTGCACGACGACCGGGCGCCGGCCTCGCTGACCCTGGTGCGCGCCGCGCTGGAGGAGATACGGCAGGGACTCGCGGACGGGGCGGACCGCGGTCGGTTGCCGGTCGCGCAGACCACCGACCCGCTGCAGCGTCTGGGATTGCTGCACCGACAGTATCGCGCCCAGCTCGACGAGTGGTTGATTAGCCAGGGCCGGGCCCTGCAATGGTTTTGGCCCCTGTTCGCCCTGGTACTCGCCCTGGGGCTGGCCGCCCTCTCGGTGGGGCTCGTCTATCAGATCAACCCGCCGGGCCGGGACTGGCTGGACGCGCTGGTGCAGGCCCTGCGCACCGTGAATCATCCACTGTCCTGGACCCTGGTCTGGTTCATACTGATCTGGGCCGTCCTGGCCCTGCGGGTCCAGCCGCTGATCACCGGGCGCATCGCGCGCGCCCAGCGCTTTTACAGCAGCGCCCAGCGCGGCCGCTTCCACGACCACCTGCGTGACCTGGTGGATCCCTTGCGGGAGTCGCTGTTGGCGCGGGTGCGCCGCAACCTGCGCGCCAGCCTGACCAACGAGGTGCAGAAGACCCTGACCCGCATCGGCGAGCGCCTGGCCGAGCGCGGGCGCGAGATGGTCTGGCTGCGGCGCCAACTCGCCGAATTCCTGCGCCTGAGCAGTCAGCCGGCCATGGCCGTGCGCCACTGGGTGCGGGGCGCGGCGGGCCTCGAGACCATCATGGCGGTGCGGCCCGTCGAGCGGATCTGCTACCCGCAAGACGACCTGCCCCGTCCCTTCGCGGGCTGGAGCGAGCACTACTGCGACGCCTTCCTCGATCCGCTGCGCTTCATCGATATCCTGAGCAAGCGCTACGCGGATGCCGAGGAGGAGGAACAGGCGCGGCGCACCGCGGCCGATGACTGGCCGCAGCGGCGCCGCGAGCTGATCGACTTCATCGACGACAGCAAGCTGGCCCCCGCCTGTCGCTTCCTGCAGGATACTGGCGTCGCGCAGGAGCGCCGCTGGTGCATCGCCGCGCCGCGCTGGCGCGCCATCCCGGGGATGGTCGATGAGATCAACAACCGGCTCGGTATCATCGACGAGGACATCGTGCCCGCAGCCGACCGCTCCCGGGTCTATCTGCTGGTGTTGCAGGCCGGGGTGGCGGCGGTGAATCTGGAGCGGGGGGAGGGCTCCGGCGGACCCTGAGGGGCCCAGTGACTGAACACAAACGCAATCGATGTCGTTGTCGTTGTCGTTGTCGTTGTCGTAATCGTAATCGGAATACCGATGCAATTTGGTGCGAGAGAATTTAGGGTGCTACGATAATCTCGACAACGACAACGACAACGACAACGACAACGACAACGACCGCGACGGCATTACCTGATTGGCTTGTTTAGGTTATCAGTCAACCGTTCCAAAAAGGCCCTCAATGTCACTGCAACCCAAATCCATCCTGACCTTCGACGACTGGCTGGCGGGCGAGCGCGCGGCGCTCGAGTCGCGCAGCGAGTACCTCGACGGCGAGGTCTTCGCCATGACCGGGGCGCTGGAGCAGCACAATGCGGTGGTAACCAATATCAGCGGACAATTGTGGATGCAGATGAAGGGTCGCCCCTGCCGCGTCTATGCCAACGACATGAAGGTCCGTATCCGCTCGGCCAACGCCGGCACCTATCCGGATCTCGTCGCACTCTGCGGTGAGCGTGAGTTGGACCTGGAGCGCGCGTGATCGCCGCCGCCCCCTGGCTGGTCCCCCTGGGGGTCTTCCTCGTCGCCCTGGCGCTGGCGCTCGGGATCAATGCCGCGGTCATCGCGCGGCGGCCGACCCGCGACAGCGGCGCCCTATGGACCGCGGTGCTGGTCTGGACCGCCGGCCCCCTGGCCGCACTGGTGCTCTATGCCTGGATCCTGCAACTGGTCGATGCCGCCTGGTGGCACCGGGGCTGGCACCCGCTGTTCGACGCGACCGGCCTGCGGTTCGCGCTGCCCTGGCTGCCGCCCCTGGACCTGCGGGTCCCCTCGCCGGTGGGTCCGGATGGGCAGCGCCTGGCCCATCCCGAGTGGTGGGCGCTCGCCATCCCCTTTGCCGTCTGGTCGGCCGTGCTCTTGATCCGGCTCGTACTGCCGGCCCCGGTGCGTGCCCCCGATCAGGCGCGCCTTGGGGCCTGGCTGGCGGGCTCCGCGGGCTTCGAGAACTCCCGCCGCTGGGTGCTGTGGGCCCTGGTCCCGCCCTTGCTGCTGCTCCTGTGGAGCGCCCCCGACCTGGGGGAGGGGCTGGCCCAAGAGCGGGCCGCGCCCTGGGGTCTGCTGGCGGTCGTTGCGATTACGCTCATCGCCATTGCATTCAGCCGCGGCCCGGACACCGCGGCGGCGACCGACCAGACGGGCGCGGCGCCGCCCGCGGCCCCCGGCGACTGGGCGGCGGCGCTGCGCGGTGCCGGCTTCACTGTCCAGACCCTGTGTCGGCTCCCGGCCACCGAGGCGGCGCCGGAAAGCCGCGAGCCCGGGGCGCGCGCCCTGCTCGACCAGTGGCCTTTCCTGCGGGAGCGCCGCGTCGCCCCGGAACTGATCGAGGCCGTCGCCGACCTGTTCGGGCCGGACGCGGCGCAACGCGGCGGGCGCAACCGGCTGATCCTGGCGGCGGACGACGCCGGCCAGTTGGAGGCCCTGGCGGTCGCGATCAAACTGACCCACCTGCGCCTCGAACTGGTGACCCTGGTCGTGGTCCCGCAGGCCCCCGCGGCCTTCGCCGCGCGGCTGGCGCCCTGGCTGCCGGGCCCCGAGGCGATCCACCTGCCGCGCGCCGCTGTCCCCATCGACAGCACCGCCATGGCCTGGGTGCTGGATGTCGGCACCCTGTCGGAGCAACTGGCGGACCTGGCCGACAACCCCGTGCTGCTCGGGCGCATCGGTCTGACCGTCTGGTTCGACCTGGACGCCTATTCCGGGGTCCGGGCGGCCAATTTCTGGGCCCTGTCCCACCGTCTGGATCGGTTGCTGCGTGCCCGCGGTGCCCAGGAGGCGCGCTCACTCACCTTCGCCCGCGATCACCGCGGCCATGAGGCCAACTTTGCCGCCTTCTGGTCGCAACTGCTGCCCTACGACTACCAGCCCGAGGAGCGGGTCCTGGTCGCCCGGCGGCGCCCCCATCCCATCGCGATCCACCTGCTGGAACCGGGCGCGGACCCAAGGCCCCCAAACCCGGCCAATCCGGCCCCGGCCAATCCGGACCCCGCCGACCCCAGCCTGGCGGCCCTGCGGGCCAGCGTGGCGGCGGGGTGGCGCACCCGGTTCGACCCGCCGCCCACCCTGGACCTGGTGCGGGCCGGCGACTTCCTGCAGCAGCAGGTCGGCGGGCACCGCCTGGCCGAGCGTCTGGCGCGCGACCCGGCGGACGCCGCGGCGCGGATCCTGGAGGTCGGGGCCGCGCAAGTGCTGGCGCTGGCCGACCTGCTGACCCAGGGCGGGCGCGCCCTGACCGCCTTGCCGACCCACCAGGTGGGCCTGCTCGCGCCGCCCGGTAACCCCTATGTGCGGCACCTCCTGGCGCAGTTGGCGCAGGACCCCGAGGCCTTTTTCCGGCGCGTGCGGCGGCTGGTCCCCGGGGTGCCGCAGCCGGCGATCGTGCGCCGCCACCTGTTGCTGGCCCTGCGCGAGATGGAGGCCGTGGCGAGCGGGCTGCTCGACACCTTTCAGTGGCGCG
>Ga0247840_10008933_pt1 | contig 13186 bp, 5 predicted proteins | sample LaCruzMarch2015__FD_192404 | JGI IMG/M metagenome (GOLD analysis project Ga0247840, IMG submission 192404) | Freshwater microbial communities from meromictic Lake La Cruz, Castile-La Mancha, Spain - LaCruzMarch2015_17m | ecosystem: Environmental > Aquatic > Freshwater > Lake | place: Spain...
TCGCGCCGCTTTTGCCCAGATCTCCGGATCTCGCTACCAGTTCGTGGGCTTCCGCCCGCCCGGGATGTGCGATTTAGTTGCGCAACGTGCCCATGGCTATTACTTCAATCGCCGTTTTCGGGTTAAATTGGCTATACTATTTATTGAATTGCTCTAAAGCTTTCGATGAAGGCGTTCTGCATGGGCTTGCCCGACTGGATGTGGTGAAGGTGGACTTTGTTCTCCATTGCCCATAGATGCAGGGCCTTTCCGGTGAACTCGGGACCGTTGTCCACGGTGATGGAAGCAGGCAGTCCACGAGAGCAGGCAAGCGTTTGGAGGATCTGGACGACGGCGGCTCCGCCGATGGAGGTATCGACATGGATGGTCAGACACTGGCGGGTGAAGTCATCGACGATATTCAGGCAGCGGAAGCGACGGCCGCATGAGAGCTGGTCATGAATGAAGTCAATGCTCCAGCGCTGGTTGGGGCGTTCGGCAGCAGTCAGGGACACTCTGGCCACGGCCGGAAGCTTCTTGCGGTGCTTGCGACGCAGGGAGAGCCCTTCCTCGCGGTAGATGCGCTCGGTGCGCTTGTGGTTGATGACAAGCCCCTCGGCTTTGAGGACGACATGGAGGATCGGAGCCCCCCAACGGGGCTTGATAGCCGCCCAGTGCCGCAGGCGATGTCGCAGGGCGACATCGCGGGAGGGAAGGCATTGATACTGGAGTCTGGAACGGTTCCATCCCGTGAGACGACAGATCCGGCGTGCGGAGAGCCCAAAGCAAGTGATGACTTCTTGCATGGTAGTGCGACGCGCTTTGGGCTTTAGGATGTTTTTGCGAGCAGATCCTTGAGCACCATGTTGTCCAGTGCCTGGTCGGCCACGAGCTTCTTTAGCTTGCGGTTCTCGTCTTCAAGCAGTCGCAGGCGCCGGGCGTCGTTGACCTCCAGGCCGCCAAACTTTTGCTTCCACTTGTAGTAGGTCGGCTCACTGATGCCATGGCGTCGGCAAAGGTCTTCGACCTTCGCCCCGGCCACAGCCTCCTGCAGGACCTGGATGATATGCTCTTCAGTGTGTCGTTGTCGTTTCATTGGTTGGATGGAGTGTGCCCTTTTCGGGCTCCCATCTCAACCCAGCTCTGGCCCAGCTACGGGGGGAAGCTCACTGTCGCCCGCTGGATGCCACCACATACAGCTGAAGGGATTTTCAGCGCGAAATGAAAGGATTCCTTGACTGACGTCATGGAATAGCGCGCGAAGCCCTTTGCGCGGAGGTTTGGTTCTTGGTACGTGGTTCAGTGCGCGTTTACTTACCTGCTGAAATGAACAGGTATATGATGTGTGGTTTTTTAACTCGTATCTTTCTCGCCATTGCAATGTTTGCATTGCTTTGTTTATCGGCCTCCGCTGCCACAATTCGCGTCGCGACATCCGGCAGCAACACGACCGGGAATGGTTCGTTTTTGGCCCCTTTCGCCACCATACAAAAAGCCGTGGACACTGCCCTAAACGGTGACGTAGTCCTTGTGGCTGCCGGAACATATTCGGGAGCAGGCAACCGTGACATCAATCTGCTCGGAAAAGTTATCACCGTTAAATCTTCTTCCGGACCAAGTCAGACCATTCTGGATCTTGGCAGGAACAAAGGCTTTTCGGCCACGTCCTCGGAACCAATGCCGAGTAGGATGCCTACATGAACAGTTGCCACCTATAATGTGTCTTTGCGATGCAAAAGGAAAAAGAGATTCCTGTAATGTTATGAATATTTTCAATGACCGGCGTATGGCCTCTGGTGCGTGGCCCGCGAGTGGCTGCGGTTGGAGAAGCGTGCGACTTCGTTCTCTGACAGCATTTTCAACAACATCTCTTCCTGCCCGAACGAAGCGCGGAAAAAGCGTGTCGCCAGCACGGTTTCTTATCGCGGCTGTGGCCGGTCTTTTTCTTCTTGTCTGCTCTTCCAACGCATCGGCCGCCTCATTGGGAACATGGCCAACGGTAAGTGTCGGGAACCCAGCCAAGGTCTTTGTGAGTGGGATCGCCTATGGCAACGGGGTCTGGGTCGCGGTCGGTCAGGGCGGATTTGTCTCCACCTCTCCCGACGGGAAAAAATGGACGCGGAAAACTGCCGGAATCGCTAGGGACTTCAACGACGTGATTTTTTCCAACGGACGGTTTATCGCGGTCTGTAAGGCTCCCAACACCGGATCCGGCGCCAAAATCTGGGTTTCGGATGACGGAGGAAACACATGGAAGTGGCGGGATACCGACAGCGGGCTGGACTTTATCTCTGTGGGCCTGCACGCGGTGGCTTCGGATGGAAACGGAAATCTGATGGCCGTCGGGGGAAACGGATGGTCAACGAGGTCCTACGACAACGGGCAGACGTGGCATGTGATGAAAGCCAAGGTTCCGGCCTCAGGCCCGCTCATCACAACACAGTCACTTTATGCCGTCTGCTACGGCAACGGCCAGTGGCTTGCGGCCAACAATGCAGGCGGTCTTTACCGATCCACGGATGGCGGAGACAACTGGTCAACTGTGTCCACTGCGATCGCAGCAACCGATATCGCCTGCGGAAACGGGAAATTCGTTCTCGCCGACAACAAAAACAACAAGATCCGTTGGTCGATGGACGGCATAAACTGGAAGGATGCAAGCCATGTTGACGGCGGTGCCACAAACTTCTCCTACCCCCGAGGGTGCGTTTTCAATGACGGACTGTTTGCCGTGGTGACAGAGTATGGAGAGATATTCACCTCGGAAAATGGGGTAAAATTCAACCAATGGAAGGCGGGAGGCAAGGATCCCGACGCCTGGTGCATTGCATCCGGGCAGGGCATCCTCGTCGCGGGCGGCGGGGATTTCACGCTCAAATATGGGATCGCCTGGAAGTGTCCGGATTGGCTTAAAGCGAGGCTTGGGACGAATGCGGACTACCCGTTCACGATTTTTGACGGCGATGACACCGCCCCGAGCCGGATCGGGCTGCCAAGGCATATGGTGAACACGAGCTCACTGAACCTCGTGCTCAAAGGAACCCTGTTTTACGCGAAAACGAAGGGGGCTCCCCTACAGGTCAAGGCGGTTTACAATTCCCAGCCCAATGCCGCCGCCGGTCTCCTCGGCAAAGGCTGGATGTTGCCCTACGAATCCCTTATTTACGAATCGGAGATGGAGGCGACAGTGATCAGCGGAGGAGGGCGGCCGATTTTATTTACCGCAAACGCGACCATCTCCGGAGCAAGCGTGGGCTCGCCGATCACACTCATTCCTCCCGACGGCAACCTCGACGAACTGAAATGCTACGGGAGCTATTACGAGCTGAAAACAAAGGGCAGCAAGCAAGTCATGCGGTTTGACAAGGCCAGCGGATCACAGGTCGGGCGTTTGACGGCGATCACCGACCGCAACGCCAACAAGCTCACGGTTTCCTACTCCGATCTCGCGCGGGGAAAAATTGATGCGGTGACCGACGATGCCGGGCGGAAGCTCCAATTCTCCTATGGATCCAACGGGCTGATCGGCAGCGTCCGAGTTCCCGACGGGCGAATGATTTATTTTGTCCAGGATTCCAACCTGCGCCTCACATCGATCACAGACATGGCCGGCTACGTTGCCCGATACACCTACGATGCCGACGGGTTTCTCGATACAATGCTGAACGACGGGGCACTCACCAGGTTCGCATGGACCGCCCGCCCGGACATGTCCAACACATGGAAGGACAAGCTGATCGCATCGGTCACGAATCCCGCCGGTGCGACATTCAAATATGTCAGCGCCAACGGGACCACGACGGTGACCGATCCGAAAGGCGGAGTGACAGTTCTGGGAAGTGAATCCGGACAGACAACCAAGACAGTGGACCCGCTCGGAGCCATTCGCTCGATGCAGTTCAGCCCAACGAGCAACCTTCCCGTGGCGTTCACAGACCCGACCGGCGACACCACGACCATAAAATACGACGCCAGGGGAAATGTGCTGGCAACCACCGATGCCCTCGGCAATACGACATCCTACACCTACGATGCGAAGGACAACGTGATCGCGCGCACAGACGCCCTCGGGAACAAATGGGCCTACACCTACGATGCCCGCGACAACGTCCTCACCGCAACCAGCCCGCTCGCTCACAAAACAGCTTTGACCTACACCGCCTCGGGACAGCTGGAAACCCTTAAAGCCCCACTCGGCAACACATCGAGCTTCACCTACAACAATTTTGGGAACATGCTGAAAAGCACAGACCCCGGAGCCAATAGCCTCTCCCTGGCCTGGGACTCGTCCGGCTTGCGCTGCACCTCCATCACTGACCAGGCGGGCAATACCAAAACTCTGGCTTATGACGCCAACGACCGGCTTGTTTCGCGGACCTACAACCTTCCCGGCGGGGCGGTGACAACATCCAGCACGTATCAGGAGACCGGGCAGACTGCCTACACAGACGAGCTCGGAGGGGTCACCAGGATGGATCGCGATGCCGAAGGCTACATCACGAGCCTGACAAATCAACTCGGGTTCACCCGGCGAAGCATCTACGATTTGAACCACAATGTGATCGATGCGTTCGATGCCATGGGGAGCAAGACAACCACGACCTACGACAAGGAAAACCGGCCGCTGGCCATCACCGGTCCGATGGGAAATAAATCCGCGCACGCTTATGACAAAGACGGCCATCTCATCTCCTTCACCGACCAAAAAGGGGGGGTGACGAAGTTCACCTACGACAAAAATGGATCGCTGGTTGCCGCCGAGGATGCGACCGGAAAAAAAGTATCCAATGCCGTGGACGCGCTCGGCCGTGTCACGACCGCGACGAACGCCCGGGGCGGGACAGTTTCCTTCGCCTATGACAAGGATGGCAGGAACGCAGGCATCACGAGCGGCGACGGCACGGTGTCCACCTCATTCGAGCGTGACGATAACGGCAATGTCACCGGCAAGACCGACGCCTGGGGCAAAACCTCCTATACTTACGGATCGCGAGATGAGGTGACCGGAATCAATTGGCCTGACGCGACATCTGCCACATTCACTGCGAATGCACTGGGGTTGCCAGCCACCATCACCTATCCGAACGGGCAGGTATTCTACTACCGTTACGACCGGGCGGGGAATCTGCTTGAGGTTGATACCGAAGTGGTGCGACCGGAGGCGTTGCCCGGAACCATTTCGCGCAAGGTCGGGATGGATGGGGCATTGGATGTCACGGGGGGGAACCCGATGGGGGCGCACGTCTATTCCGCGCAAGGGTTGCCATCCGGTCTGAAGATCGATCCGGTGACGGGGCAGATCTCCGGGCGGATCGCGGCGCTTCCGGGCAACTACACCATCTCGTATTGGTCACAAGCCGGCAAGCACAAGAGCGATGTCCTCAACGCCACGATGCAGATCACCGGTTTCCCGACCGAGATGGTCGGGAGTTTCGACGTGCTGCTCTTTGACGACCAAACCGACAACCCCGCCGGGAAGGTCGAGCTGGCCGTCACCGACAAGGGAGTGTTAAGCGGCAAACTTTTGGACGACCAAGGGGGGAGTCGTTCGCTTTCTGGGACCATCCAACTCATCAGTGGCAACGGAACCGGAAGTGCCCGAGTGGTTTTCGCGGCAAAAACCGGCCAGCCTGCTCCCAGCTTGGATATTGCGATTTCCTCTGGTGGCAACGTCACGTGTGAAATGAACTCCGGAGTTCGCCAAGTCGCGTCCGGCACCGCCGATCTCAAGCTGGCCACCGCCTACACAACGAAGAACCCGGCCCCCTGGCAGGGGACCTACACAATGGCACTCGACCCGGTGGATTGGACCGCCACATCCCCGGCCGGCACCGGCTATGCCAGCGCCGTTGTGTCACCCGCCGGAGTGCTGACCCTGCGCGGCAAACTGGCCGACGGCACCGCCCTCACCGGCAGCGGGCGCCCGGCAACCGACGGCTCCTACTCGATCTTCCTCCAGCCCCACGGCCAAACCGCCTCCTACTTGGCTGGTGTTGTAAAAATGCAAGCCGGAGGCAATGGCACCTACTTTGCTGACGAAACAACCGGAAGCGTGGTTTATTGGACCAAGGCGGAACGCAAGACCGACCGCGCCTATCCAGCCGGCTTCGGTCCCTTGGAGATCGAGCCCATCATGCAGAAGTGGACAACCTCGAAAGACCTTCCTGCCACATTGGGCTTACCCGCCTCGGGAGAATTCGGGGCCACAATCTGGGGCGGAGGCCTCGACAGCACCGGCAATGTCACCGTCTCGACCGGCTGCCCGGTATTGCCGTCCGATGCCTTTGCAGTGCGCCCAACCATCGGGGCCGGTGGAGGCATTGTCGTAGGCTCCAACCTGCGAGCCACCAAAGAAAAAGACGAGCCCGTCCACGCCTACGTGGCCGGCGGAGCCTCCGTCTGGTGGCAATGGACGCCCGCCATTTCCGGCAGCACCATCATTGAAACAACAGGGAGCGACTTCGACACCGTCCTCGCCATCTACACCGGCACGGCCCTCAAGACCCTCACGAGGGGCAGCTACAGCGACAACGTCGGCACGGCGCTCACCAGTGGAGTCACCTTCAATGCCGTCGCAGGCACCACCTACTACATCGCCGTCGATGGAAAGAGCAGCATAACAAACGGAAAAACGTCCATCACGAAAGGCAACATCAGCCTGACGGTCACGCCAACCGCAGCAACCGGGCGGCTCAACAACCACGGCATCCCCGCCGTCCTCAGCCTCTCGAAAGCCAACCGTATCACCACCGCCGAAAAGACCCCGGTCTTACTCTCCGGTTCGGTGAACCCCGCCACCGGCGTCTTCACAGCCAGCTTCGCAATCAAGGGTGCCGCCATCTCAAACTGGCAACCCAAATTGCTGACTCGCACGGTTACCGTTGAGGGTGTCCTCTTCGGAGGCTCATCTGGCGACCTTGGTGCCGGTTTGTTCTTGCTCCCGTCAACCACCACAAGCGGGACGACCTACTCCGGTCAGGTCATCCTCACGCGGACCCCTCCCCGGGCAAAATACTAGTCCAGATGCCGAGGAATTCTTCTGTGCGCTCTCAACCAACGTCCTCCCGCTCCATGTGGTGACAACATAAGAGCCACTACGGAGTGGCGAATTCCAGACACCGCTATGCAATGAAAATCGGGCGTTCTCTCATTCTGTCCGTGCTCATTGCGTGGACATCCCTTGCCGGGGCCCCGGCTCGCACATTCAGCGATGCGGACTGGGTGAGTATGAGCGAGATATCGCTCGATGCGTATGAGGGGGTGGGGGCGCTTGCCATCAATTCCAACGGCGATCTCTATGCCGGAGGCCGCTTTTCCAAGATTGGATCCTACGCCTCCTCACCGTGGGCCAACAACATCGCAAAGTGGAACGGTTCCGAATGGTCCCCTCTGGGGGTCGGGGTTGATTCTGAAGTGATGGCGCTGGCCCTGGACAGCGCTGGAAATGTTTACGCAGGTGGATACTTCACCGACGCAGGCGGGGTCACAGTCAATGCAGTCGCCAAGTGGAACGGGACGGCATGGTCGGCTTTGGGGTCCGGGATGGACGGTGCGGTGTTTGCTCTTGCTGTTGATGGTGCGGGCAATGTTTACGCAGGCGGGAGCTTCACTACAGCCGGCGGGGTGCCTGCCAATCGAGTCGCCAAGTGGAACGGGACATCCTGGTCGGCCTTGGGCTCTGGAATGAGCGGTGCCGGACCGGGAATGGGTGATGCGGCTCCAAACCCTGTCGAAGCCTTGGTTCTCGATGGCGCAGGAAATCTTTATGCTGGAGGCCTATTCGGCAAGGCGGGCGGGGTGCAGGTGAATTCCATCGCTAAATGGGACGGAACCAAATGGTCGGCATTGGGAACTGGCATGAATGGGTGGGTAAGAGCCCTTGCTCTCGACAGCGCCGGAAACCTCTTCGCTGCAGGATATTTGACCAAGGCGGGTGGTGTGGCCGTTAACCACATCGCAAAGTGGAATGGCAAAGTGTGGTCGGCTTTGGGAGCCGGAACCGACGGCGGTATCAATGCCCTTTCTTTTGACCGCAGCGGCAACCTCTTTGCAGGAGGCTCCTTCTTGCAAGCGGGTGGGGTGACGGCAAACCGGATCGCGAAGTGGAACGGTATCTCATGGTCGGCCATGGGAACGGGCGTGGACAATGTCATCAATGCGCTGGCAGTGGACCAGGCTGGCGACCTGTTCGCGGGTGGAAAATTCAAAAGGGCGGGCCGGGAGCAGGCATGTGGAATCGCCAAGGCCTGCGTTGCAACAGGGGCGCCTGCACGCCCGCTTTTTGCGCTTGAGGAGGATGGAGGCTGGAGCGTTGAAAGGGGTGCCACCGTGAGCTTCGGGGCGGTGAAACTCGGCCAAACAAAAACCTTGCGCCTGTGGATCGCAAACACCGGCTCGGCAGCATTGGAGGGAATCCGTGTGGAGGTTCCTTCCGTCACATCGGATATTCCACACAAATCCAGCGGGCTCCACCTTGCAAGCGCACCCCCGGCGTCTGTGGCCGCCTTATCCGGACGAGCGAGCTTTGAGGTGAGTTTCACACCTCTGGAGCCGGGCACGCGCAGTGGATTCATTTCTGTTTGGAGCAATGATCCCGACCGGAGCCCGTTCACCTTTCGCATTTCGGCAGTCGTGGATTCGGCGGAAGGTGTGGCGGGTCGCTCGCGTTACGACCAGGGCGAGCCGGCGGACGAGGAGCAGGATCTCATGGAAGAGCTCAACCGCGCGCGCGCCAACCCGACCCAGGCGGCGTCGGATGCCGGTTTGGGCGACTTGAATGAGGGCATCGCGCCGGGGAGTATCTCTGCCGCCCCGAAACATCCTTTGGTTTTTCACCCCGCGCTGCTCAAATCGTCGCGGAAACACAGCCGATGGATGATGGAAAACGACATTTTTTGGCACACTGGAGCCAACGGCAGCAGCCCCTTTGACCGCATGCGGGCGGCCGGTTATCCGTTCAGCGGAGCTGGGGAAAATATCGCTTTCTCTGGGGGCATTTTCCGTGGGGCCGGCCGTGTGTTCAACGGGATGTGGATGGCGAGCACTACCGGACATAGACAAAGCATGCTCAATCCTGCTTGGATCGAGGTCGGGCTGGGGATTTGGCCGGTTGCGAGCGATGATCCGCCCCCTACGCCCTCTTACTTCGCAAATTTCTACGGCACGGAGAATTTTGCCTTCCGCTCGCCGTCCCAGGCACCTTTTGTTACCGGGGTCGTTTACGAAGACAAGAACGCCAACGGCCTCTATGACATGGGTGAGGGAGTGGGAGGAGTGAGCATCGTGCCCGATTCCGGCAAGTATTACGCCGTGACGAGCAGGTCGGGCGGTTACGCGGTTCCGATCCCGGCGGGCACCACCCCGCTTGGCGTCACCTTTGGCGGGGCGATTTCCGATTACTGGATGCAGGTCCAGCGCAAATCCTCGTCCAATGTGAAGTTGGATCTGATCCTGCCGGTCACTGCGACCCGTATCCTGTCCTTGGAGGGAAATCTCGATTTCGGCCATGTGGCCGTGACCAGCCTCGGTGGCTTGCGCAAGCCCCTGCGAATCCGAAACGACGGTTCCGGGGCGCTCACTGTCACCGGAATCTCCCTGCCTGGCGGCTTTTCGGCCGATGCGGCGTTTCCCTTCACCGTCAAACCCCATGCGAGTGTGGAGGTCGGCATCCGGTTTTCGCCCGCAGCCGCCGGGGTCACCTCCGGTCAGGCCACCATCGCGGCAAACCAGACTTCGGGGAATGCTTCGCTCGCTTGCAGTGGAACCGGTGTGACACTCCCGGCCGATGCCGCGACTCTTGTTGTCGGTCGCTCGACAAGTGTTTCCTTGGCGACGTCCCTAGCCCAGTTCGGCTCGATCTCCGGGATAACCGGCCTGCCGCCCGGGCTCCGTTTTGCGGCCGGAGTGCTCACCGGATCTCCCACCTCGGCAGGAATCGGTTCTTACACGATCCTTTCACGGAATTCCCTCGGCGCAGTGACTTCCATCTTGGTTCCCTATTCCGTCGAGCCTATACCGGCGCATGCGGTCGGGTCGTTCACCGCCCTCCTTGAGCCCGCCAATGCCCCATCCCAGCTCAAACTCCCCGACCTTGGCGGCTTGATCAATCTGACCGCGTCCTCCGCGGGCGCTTATTCAGGAACCCTCCGCCTCGGGAAATCAACGTGGAGCTTCCGCGGCCAGATTGAGGCACTTCCCGGCTCATCGAACCCGGAGGGAACCGTCCGGGAGTCCATTCCAATCATCACCAACAGCCGCGACACTAACCAGAACATCACCCTCGCACTCGAATTCCGACCCGAGGACCATGCCACCCTGCCGGGGCTCACGGGCAACCTGACCTTCCTCGGCACAAAGTATCCCATCGGCCCCGGCTGGCAGCATGTCTGGAACGCCACCAAGAACCCCGCGTTCGGCAACAAAGACCGCACGCTGAACGTGGCCATCATCAACACGGGGATCCTCGGGCCGCAAGGCAGCGGGTTCGCGACCATCAAGCTCACCAAAGCCGGGTTGACAACCTGGGCGGCCACGCTTTCCGACGGCCTCAAGGTGACCGGCAGCTTCACGGCATCCCCCGACGGCGACGTGCCATTCTACGCGCCGATCCCGTATCCCAATGGAGGCGCGGTTTATGCGCTGCTCGCGACCGATGTGAGCGGGGACTTCCGCAAGGTGTCGGATACGCCGCGACCCAACGGGCGCTGGATCAAACTGCAGACGACGGACCCGAAGAAAGCTGACCGGCTCTACCGGGGCGGGTTCGATGCCAACCTCGACATCTCGGGGGCCGAGCACCGCGCACCCGCCCCCGGGCAGTTGCTCTTCGGCAACCGGCCTGCGCCTGGCGCATTGAGCCTTACTCTCGGCGGTGCTGGAATCAACACTTCGGCGCAGCTCGGCTCCGCCGATCCGCTGAGCCGGACCTCCCAGCTCCTCGCGGGCAACAAGATCACCGTGAACAACAAGATCACCGTGGACAACGCCGACCTTCCGACCACTGTGAAGTTCGTCCCAACCTTCAGCGCCACGACCGGGATTCTTTCCGGCACCGTCAGTCTATCCGACGCCAACCCGCTCGGCGGCACGGCAAAAATCCCCCGCACGCTGGCCTATACCGGTCTCTACATCCCCGACCTCGAGAGTCCGGCCGACAGCGCCATCTACGGATTCTTCACCCTGCCCGAGCTGCCGAAAGCGGCGGGCGAGACCATTTCAAACACGCCGATCCAGTCGGGCCGGATTCTCATCTCCACCCCTTGACTGCCACCGAACCATCCACCAGCTATGAAACAACTCATCCACTCCGCGATCCTCGCCCACGCCTTGTGCGGCATCGCCAATGCACAGCATACCGACACCGGCTTCAACCCTAACGACACCCGCAACGCCCAATCCTTAAAATGAAATTACTAACCCTTTCTCTCTTTTGTGCCGCCACGCTGGCCACGACTGCCGGCATTCTCAAAGCGGACTTCGACTTCACCATTGGCGAGAATGCCTACCGCCTTGTCACCACCCCCCGCACATGGGATGCCGCCCAGGCGGACGCCGTGGCCAAAGGGGGAAACCTCGTTTGCATCGACGACGCCACCGAAAACGCCGCGATTCTCTCCAATATTGACTATTTGGTCACCACCTCCGCTCCGGACGGAGGCGGCACGTCGTATGCTTGGATCGGAGGAAAGGAAACGTCGGAAGGCATTTACGCCTGGGCGGCGAATACCGCCCTTCCCTTCTGGCGCGGCGGCAAATTGGGATCCGCCCAGAATGGATTGTATCAGAACTGGGGGCGTCTTCCCAGTCCCTATGGTGGCCCTGAGCCGGATAACTATTCAGGCCAGAACCGTGCGGCCATCGCTATGTTCTCATGGCCATATTTCGCGGGTTCCGGCGAGCAGATCGGCGACGGCGGCCAGTGGAATGACATCAAAGGCACCAACACCCTCCATTACATCATCGAATGGACCCCAACGCGGGTTATCGCCCTGTCGGGGAATCTGGCGTTTGCTAACGTTGCTGTGGGATCGAACGCCCTGCGGCCCCTAACGATAAAAAATATCGGCAACAAACCGCTTAAGGTGAGCAGTATTGGATATCCGGTCGGTTTCCAAGGCGACTGGACCGGTGGCACGATTGCCGTGGGTGCATCGCAGGTCGTCAATGTGACCTTCACGCCCACGGCGGGGAAGATTTACCCCGGCACTGTGACCGTTGAGTCCGACAAAACCTCAGGCACGAATACCATTGCCATCAGTGGAACGGGCATCATGCCGGAAATCACCGTGGAGGAGCCTGCGGGAACCAACAAGGACACCGGGGTGACTCTTGACTTCGGCAGTTCCACCACTGGATTCCCCTCGGCAACAAAATCCATTGTCATCAAGAACACGGGAACCGGCTCCCTCGTTATCACCGGCATCGATCTTGCCGGAGCGAATCCCGCCGATTTCAGCTTCACGAAACCCAAGCTTCCTCTGAGCCTCGCTCCCAAGGGTTCGGCAAAAGTCCCCGCGACATTCCGCCCGTCGGCCACGGGTAATCGACAAGCCAGCCTGACCATTACCAGCAACGACGCCGACGAAATATCTTTCGCGCTCGTTCTCGCCGGTGTTTCCACAGCTCCGGATTTCACATTCGCTTCATCCGAAGGTGTTTCAACAGGTTTGCCTGCCTCCGTTTCCTCACTCGGGCAGGTGGTTTCCGTTACCGGCCTTCCAACTGGAGTCAAATACGACACCAAGGCGGGACTGTTTCTCGGCAGGCCCACGACGGCCGGTCCATTCACGGCAAAGGCCAGCGTGAAAGGGGGGGATGGCAAGACGACCGTTGTTCCTCTGACCCTCCTTGTCGAGGCCCTTCCTCCATGGACGCTCGGCTTATTCAGTTCTCTGCTCAGCCCACCGGTCACGCCCGGCGCAACCTTGCCCGGTCTCGGCGGGTTTGTGAATCTCACTGGCACCGCATCGGGGGCCTGCACCGGATCGTTGACGCTGGGTGCGAAGAAATTTGCCTTCAAAGCCCAACTCGAAGGTAAGACCCAGGCGGATCGCGGTTCCGATCCGCTCACCGCAACGGCGACAATCATCACCAACAGCCGCGACACTAACCAGAACATCACCCTCGCACTCGAATTCCGACCCGAGGACCATGCCACCCTGCCGGGGCTCACGGGCAACCTGACCTTCCTCGGCACAAAGTATCCCAT
>Ga0247840_10008934_pt1 | contig 13186 bp, 9 predicted proteins | sample LaCruzMarch2015__FD_192404 | JGI IMG/M metagenome (GOLD analysis project Ga0247840, IMG submission 192404) | Freshwater microbial communities from meromictic Lake La Cruz, Castile-La Mancha, Spain - LaCruzMarch2015_17m | ecosystem: Environmental > Aquatic > Freshwater > Lake | place: Spain...
AATAATTGGCTAAAGGAGAACAGGAAATGATTAACTATTACAAGATTGATGAGTTGGGAATTTTTGATAGATTTGAAGATGCCAAGGATTTTTACTTACTTAATTTAAGTAATGAAAACGGTGATCTAGCTGAAACGGCTGTCAATTATCTTTTAGCAGACCAATACTTGGATGCTGCTAGTTTGTGGTGCGAGAGTTACCTGACCAAGTTTAATACACTTCAGAATTTCGCAAAACAAAATAGAGATGAGTATATGTTTTTGATGCTCGACTTAATCAAAAGTGGTATTGCAGATTTCAATGCAATTACAGATAAGGATACAGATGCGAAAGTGCTTTACAATCGAATTGCCAATATTATGGGGGGCATCTATTCTGACTATTCTATTGTTTCAGAGTTATATCGGATTACCGAAGTATGCAAAAATGAGGGACTAATAGTTGATCTCGAGTTATCGAGAGAAACAACCGAACGTTAACTTTTTGTGCCTCTCTCGCTCCGTCGCAGGGTCCGGGCTCGCTCTTTCGGCACTGCCTTGTCGGCGGGGCATTCTGTTGATAAGAAAAAATGGTGTCTCATTCGTGAGTTGCGAGACCCAGTCTCACTCACTCGACACAAGGCAAAATTTGGTGCGCGAGTGTAGCGCGCAATCTTGCTTTAGGCCTTTATTCTAAGTAGTCGCTCTCATAGCGACTAGACCCTAAATCGGGTCTTAAGTTAATAAGATCAATGCTGAAAGATAAGGAAAAGACTTAATTCCAGATTCACGTCGGTTTTCGAAAACGAAAACCAACGTAGAGGAGAAGGAAAAGGAACCCAAAAATGTACAACATTTTTGTCTCTGAATACAATAACAACTCAAAGAAGATATCTCATGTTCTAAGTAAGACATCTTCTTTAGCTTTGTCTGCTTATATCTCTGATCAAGAGCGTGCTGATGATTTTAAGATCTATTCACCAGACAAGAGTCGTGATCTTGGAGAGGTTACTCTTATTGGTTTGATCCTACCTGATGATATCCCTGAATCTGATCTTGAACTGATCCATAATACAAAAAACTACACTAGTGTATTTGTTGGAGATTGTTATCCTGCTTTGCCTAAAGATTCACCCGTAAGACAATGCATTTTAATTAGAGATCCGAATGTCATTTCGAGATACTGGTCTCTCAATGATCAGCATGTTATTGAACTAGCTAAACAACATCATAAACCGATGGTTGGTGATACTCAATGCAAAATGAGACTGTATACGACGATGGTCCATGCCTTACCAGTAGCCCAAAGACACTTCCCAGAAAACCTTTATGTAACCCGTGAAGATTTAGTGGACGTTAATACTAACACGCTCCTAGAGCTCTACTATGAGTTCTATTTGTCCAAGGGATATGTTGTCGAGTTGGCAACACACAAAAACGAGTTGGATATTGATCATGCTCATTCACTGATATCGTCTATGACTCTGAATTATAAGAATGCCAATCAACCGGTGATTTTTGATAGTAAAAATTTCATCCCTTGGTTATCTCGAAATTACTATAATCGCTCCTCTGAAAAGATTAAAACTTACGAACACAAAGTTGAGTATTGGACAGCGATGGTTAATTCAGAACCTAGTGATAAAAACAAAGCTAAGTTTCAAAGTTGGAATATAAAGCTGGAAAATGAAAAACGAGAGTATCAGGACATTAACAATATAATTGGAAAGAAGCTAAACTCTGGGAAAACTTATGAGAAATACAAATCCAAGTTTATGCAAAACCAGTTATCCCGTTATGGAAAAGCGGCTGCCTCAAAACAACTCTTTTCGCCAAACAAAAATCAAGAGGAAATCTATCACGAAAGTTTTGACTTTCTTGATCGGTTCAAGGTTAGATTTGCTCAACTTTTAAATACTAACTTAATCAGGATTGGATTGCTTAATCCTGGCAAGGAACTGTATACGGCAATTCAATCTTCTAAACTCTTCATTACGATCAAGGAGAGTGTCGATTGGGAGGTTGCACCTGAACGTAGAAAAGACATTAACGATAAAATTAAAGTACTTTTTGAAATGGATAAACAACAATACTTCAAAGATAAAGATGATAACAAAATTGCTAAACGTGATCGAAGAAGAGTTATCGTGCATGAATTCAGAAGCGCCTTGAAGGCAAGTTTCATTAAGCAAAAGATGGAGATTGCAACGGTTATTGGGAAGGCTGAGTCATGGATAAAAGAATGGGAAGATAAAATCAAGCAGAGAAGAGCTAATCTCCAGACAGCATTAAGTGAGTTAGATCTTTCCTTGTTTCCGAAAAACTACAAAGCTTCAATGGATGCGATAGTGCAGAGAATGCAATCGTTTAGAATTGCTCAGAAGATCGTCCCTGATCCACTCAAGAATACCGAAGGTAAGCAAAGAGTTATTGTATCTGAAACTCTTGGTGAAGATGTTAATCAGAAATTGGGTGTGAATGATTTGAACTATGACTATATCGCATCTCTGACTCATAAGACAAAACCAGTTGGAAGTAATGATGAACCTCTTGAAACTATGGTTATAAAGGGTCTTGCAGAAATGTTGTTTGAATATCGTCGTCTTCTTCAAGAAGTCGATTATCAAAACTACGATTTCGATCTTACTTACCCAAATCGACTGAGATATAGAAACGATTCACTCATGTTGTCTGACGATAAGATGGAAGAGATCATGCATATCGTTGATGATTACAAGTGCACAGTCACTGATGCGATTGATGATGCTTATCAACGTGGCATCTTGACTATTCCGGATCATGAATTCTACGATCGAGAATTGGAACGTTAAAGTCCTTAATCGGCCACTATCTAAGTGGAGAAAGCTAAACTATGACAACAACTATTGAAACAGTTATGCAACCGGATATCTTTGGGGAAGAAGTGAATGTAAATGATGTTGATAAAAAGCCTGGGAGAAAAACTGTCAAAGAAAAGACACCTCCAACTGTGGCTCCAATAAAGCCTTCCCAGCGATCAAACGAAATTGTAGAGGTCAATGTGGTAGATCTTCATGAACACCCGCTAAACGAGGTTATTTACCCTTCAGTGAACGATGCTGAGACTGTGAGCCAGTTACAAGATAGCATCTCCCGTAATGGGCTGATCCAGCAAGTGGTTTGTACAAGAACGAAAGAAGGGGAGTATATCATTTTAGTTGGTCACCTTCGGGTTCGTGCATTTCGGGGTCTGGTTTTGCAGGGCCACTCAGAGTACTCGAAAATCAAAGTTAGTTTGAAATCCTTTGAAAGCGATGATGCTATCCTAGAATATATGATCGAGGCGAATGTAACGACTCGTCACAAGAGTGAGTATTCGAAGCTTGTTGAGTCTGGGTTACTTTCTGATCTTTATCAAAAGAGAAAAGTCCTTGATCAAGTCAACAAAGGAGTTACCGAAATCAAATATGTTTCTGAGAAGATGGGGATCTGTACGACTCAAGCTTTTAAGTACCTTGAGAACTACAAGAAGATTGGACTTGAGAAATTCAAAGAGATAATCGAAAACAATCCGGAGATAACGTTGAATGAACTTTTCCCAAAACTGAAAAGTGGGGAAGTAGATCAAGTAATAAAATCTACCAGTGAAGAGACTACATCTACTTTCTTCTCAAAACCACTAAATAAAAAAGTGACCCGGTTGGTTACTAATTATCAACTACAGACTGAAAAACTAATTATGACAATTGAACTTTTGTCAGGGAGTGATATCCTCTCGAAAACAGGGTCTAAGCAACTAATGAATGTCAGAAAACAGATTGAGGGAATAAAAGATACTTTAGTCCAAGAAGTTAATACAATTGAATAGTTTGATTTATCACAGAAAAAATAACTTTGCACTTTATTGATAAAAGTCTCAATGCTTATTGTGCGATTGGATTTCTTTGTCTGTATATACTGCTTGGATAATAATCCGATTAACAAATTCGTAAAGATCTTCTTTCTTCTCGTCTGATACTACAATAATACTAGTTTCTTTAATAAAGGCGAATGAGCAATTCTCGTAAAACTCAAGGATATCCTTTGATGTTAAGTTCTGTAATAACCAAACTTGACCCTGCTTTGAACCATGTATAAAAGTTACTTCTAAATTTAGTTGATTCATTTTCGACCTCCCTAATCTCTTATATGCGCAATAGTTTCATGTTCCTAGAATGGTATAATATTTACACCAAAACTTTAATAGTTAATTACTTGGTTGGCACACGCTAACTACCTTCGGGGTTAAATGATGGTAAGAAATTGAGACCAGATTATCCCCCCCAAAATCCCCTCTGGGCTCTTTTTTATTAGTCAAAAACCTTGTAAACTTTCTTATTACATTACAAACCAAGATTGAACAGAATCGAGCTCTTTAGCCTGCATATATTCTATTTCAAGTTGAAAACGGTCTGCTATACCTAAATGTTCTTCAATGGATGAAATGAACTGTAAGAGATTGACTAAACTTAGAGCACCTTGGCTACCGTTCATAAATCTGTGATAGCAACTTCTATCAATATTAGCTAAAGTGACGGCGTATTTTCCAAGCTTGATATCCATATCTTTGAACTTCAGTAAACGCTCTCTGCACAAATTCTTAGCTACTAGATCATTACTGCGATATATTCTTTTCGTATTTTGGTTATTGCTCTTCTTAATAAAAGTTTTGACGTTTTCGTTCAGTCGCTCTAGATTGGCACATTTATATAATGGAAGTAGTTCGGGTGGCAATATTGCTTCCCAGTGACTTCGATCGCAGAAGTCGTGATGGCATTTGTATGATCTGTTATAGCCACTGTTTAGAGTGTCGTAGAAGGCCATAGCAAAGGATTCAATAGCATGCGCGCTACTTCTATTGCCCTTGGAACAATAGTCTGGAACATCAAATGTGCAAACAATACTAAACTTAAAGTCTTGTGGTCTTTCCAAAAGAGCTTTTCTAAAATCAGCATTAGCATGTCTTCCTGCTTTATGATCACCAATCCGAATATCTGGTTTGTCAGAGATCCCAAAATAGATCATGTTAGTTTTATTGTCTTCCACTTTGTAAAGTGAGACTACAGATTCTGAGGCAATTGATCTTTTATCATTCTTAAAACTTACATTGGTTTCTTTCTGCGATTGTGGAATAGTATCATCCAATGAAAATAAACTTACTTGAGAAATCATGTTATACCTCCGATTTTGTTTTATATAGAAAGAATATATTTAATATAACAATATATCTTTCTATATCTGATTATATTATACCATATATATGGATCGATATACGAAATATTCTTTCTAATTAGCAAGAAATATTGTATGATATATAAAAGGTGAAAAAATGGCAATAAAATACTATAAGCTCCTAATTTTGTTGAATAAGAGAGACATATCTAAAAATAAACTTAAAGAGGATCTTGGACTTGGTTCTAATACTATTGCTAAGTTTGCAAATCATGAACCTGTAAGTTTTGAAGTCTTGGATAAATTATGCAAATATCTTAAAGCACAGCCAGGTGATCTAATTGAATACGAGGAAAATAGTTGAATTTAAATGTCTGTAAACATACTTACTACAAAAGCATAGTTTTCAATTAATTGATACAAAAGGGGGATTTATGCCAATCGTTCTTGATAATAATCGGCAAGGTGCTGTTAGTGATTATCTTAAGAAAAACTCAATAAAGAATTCTTATATTGACATTGTTTCGCCAATTTTTACTATTTATGCTTTTGAAGAATTAAAAGAGATGTTTAAGCAATCAAACAAAGTAAGGTTTCTTTTTAATGAACCAACATTTATAAGAAAGATTCAAAACAATCAGAAAGAAGTCAAAGAGTTTCAGATACAAATGTCTCAAAGAGAGAGAAACGTATCCGAGTTTCCTCTTGAGATAAATCTAAAGAATAACCTGGATCAAAATCAAGTTGCGACTCTCTGCTATGATTTTATAAAAAACAATGCTGAAGTAAAGTCAGTAACCCAAAGTCGAACAGTAAATACAAATAATTTTCATGTAAGAAATAACGATAATCCTTTCTTAATTTCTGGAGATAATATTGGCTTTTCAATGGATGGATTAGGATACACAAACAGATTAAGTTTCAATTTCAACACTGTTCTTTCTGATAAAGAAACTCTTGATAAATATGAGACTTTCTTTAATGAAATATGGAGTGACTCAAAGCTAGTGGAAGATGTTAAGGAAACATTATTGGATCATATAACTAACTTATATAAGGAGAACTCCCCTGAGTTGGTCTACTATTTGACTCTCTATAATCTATTTGGCGAAAAGCTAAACAATATGGATGAGATGGTAAAGATCAAAGAAAAAACAGGAATTAACAAAACGAAAATTTGGTCGATGTTGTACAACTTTCAACACGATGCTGTAATTGGGGCGATTAAAAAACTTGAATTATATAACGGTTGCATTATTGCCGATTCTGTTGGCCTAGGTAAAACTTTCGAGGCACTAGCAGTTATTAAGTATTATGAACTCAGAAATGCAAGGGTTATGGTTTTAGCCCCTAAAAAACTTCGAGCAAACTGGGTTGGATTTAAACAAAACACTCTCGTAAATCCACTTCTTGAAGATCGATTTAATTATGATGTTCTCTATCACACTGATTTATCAAGAATCTCAGGATATTCTGGTGAGATTGATCTATCAAAATTAAATTGGGGTAATTATGATTTGGTTGTAATTGATGAGTCTCACAATTTCCGCAATAATCCTCCTGTAATCGGTAGACAAACTCGGTATCAGAAATTGATGCAAGACATCATTAAAAGTGGTGTTAAGACAAAGATTTTAATGTTATCAGCCACCCCGGTTAATAACGGACTTACCGATTTACGAAATCAAATCATGTTCATAACAGAAGATAATGATGATGCTTTTAAAGATTCACTAGGTATTTCAAGTATTAAAGATACACTGAGAGTCGCGCAAACAAGATTTAATGAATGGAACGAATTAAAGAAAGTAGATCAAAGTACAGAAAGTCTTCAAAAATCTCTTGATTTCAATTTTTATAATTTATTGAATACAGTAACTATAGCCAGAAGTCGCAAACATATTCAGAAATATTATGATACTAAAGATATTGGAGATTTTCCGTTAAGACTAAAGCCAATTTCATTAGTTTCAGACATTGATCTTAAGAATAGATTTCCAAAATTAGTAGATATTAATAACGATATTCTTCGTTTGAATCTAGCAATATACTCACCAATTTTATATGTATTACCAACAAAATTCGAAGAATATGAAAAAGAATATGGACAAGTAGTAAAAGATGGCAAGAGTTCATTCAAGCAATCAGATCGCGAACGAAATTTAGTTAACTTAATGCGAGTTAACATATTGAAACGTTTAGAATCCAGTGTTTTCTCCTTTAAGTTAACACTTGGTCGTATTTTGACGCAAGTCGAGCAAACCATAGAATTAGTTGATAAACACAAAGACATAAACGCTGACCTCGAGAGTATAGAAATCGATGATGAGGAAATCGACGATCTGGAAATAGGTAAATCAGTTCGAGTAAAACTAAAGGATATCGATCTAATTAGGTATAAATCGGATCTTGAAGATGATAAAGAAATTCTCCAAAAGTTGCTTCAGATGGCTTCTAATGTAAGTTCCAAAGATGATGCCAAACTTGAGATGTTAACCAATCATATTATCCATAAAATTAATAATCCAATAAATGGAACAAATAGGAAAATTATATTATTTACCGCATTTTCTGACACTGCTGAGTATCTATATGAACACTTGGCTGCTTATATGCTTAAAAACCATAACCTTTACTCTGGGATAATTACTGGCTCTGGGAAACTAGAAACAAATGTTCCTAAGGTGAGGAATGGATTTGAAGATATTCTAGCTTTGTTTTCGCCTGTATCTAATAAAATGCTAAATTTTAAAAATGAGGTTGATATTCTAATCGCAACAGACTGTATCAGTGAAGGGCAGAATCTTCAAGATTGTGATTACCTAATCAACTATGATATCCATTGGAATCCAGTAAGAATTATTCAAAGATTCGGTAGGATTGATCGAATTGGTTCGAAAAATAAGCAAATTCAATTAGTGAACTTCTGGCCAAATATGGAGCTTGATGAATATATAAAACTTGAAGCACGAGTTCGTGGAAGAATGGTTATGGTAGATTTATCCGCAACAGGCGAAGATGATTTGCTTAACCCAGTAAGTAAAGACTTGAAATATCGAAGCGAGCAATTGAAACAACTGCAAAATGAAGTTGTGGACCTAGAAGATCTAAGTGGAGGTATATCCATAACAGATCTTACACTAGATGATTTTCTTATGGCTCTAGATAGATTTATAAAGGATCACCCAGGTTTACTTGAGTCTTACCCAACGGGTGTTTATGCGGTTGTTAATGCACCTGATAAACTAAGAGAAGAAGCTGTTCCAGGTGTTATCTTTTGTCTTAAACAGAGAAAGTTTAACGATAGTAAAGTGGGCGAGAATTCACTATATCCTTATCACTTAGTGTATGTAAAAAACGATGGAACTATTGCGATTGATCATGCAAATCCTAAAACTATCTTGGATATCTTAAAAACTATTTCATCAGGAAAAACGGAACCCATTAAGGCACTGGTTGATTTGTTTAACAAGAAAACAAAGAATGGAAGCCAAATGGATGCTTATACTGAATTATTAGGTAAAGGTGTTTTAGATATTCAAGGTACAGTACAAGAATTAGGTATTAAGTCAATATTTAAACTTGGAAAAACTGACTTGCTAGAAAACAAGATCTCAGGTATTGATGATTTTGAACTCATCACATTCATGGTGATAGAATGAATCAAATACTAAATTATTTTGGGTTTCCAAAAGAATCCTTGGTTCATGAGAAAGTTCTTGTTAAAGATATTCTCAATCAACTTGAATTGCAGACACTCGATAAAAAAAGTTTAAATAACTCTCTTCAATCGGTATATCTTGAAGCTTTACTGGATAAAGATACTACTAGGATCCTTGAGTTTATAGATGATGTGTATAGATACGAGTCTATTTTAGTTCTTGGGATTGTACTAAAAGACAACAAGAATTTTAATTATACCAACGAAAAGATACATCAAGCTTTCCAAAACCCTGTGATTGCAGTTTATGAATACAATAATTCCTATTACATCTCCTGTAGTATAAAGAGACAAAATAAACAGGATTCTGATAAGACGGTTATTGATGAGATAATAACAACAGACAATTTCAGCCAAAAAGAAGTAATGAAACCTTTCCTTAATGATCTAGATTACGAAAAATACAAGGCGAAAAACTTAAAACAGATAATGGATGTCTTAGGTACAAAACTAATCAATGAGCAATTGATAAAAATAATAAGTTATTATCCAAAACCAAAAAGCGATGTTCTATATACTCGTAATATTATAAAAGAATACAACTCGATAAAGTCATCAATAAAACAACTTGAAGATCAATACAAACGTGAGTCGATGATGTCCAAAAAAATGGATATTCATATTGAAATTCAAGAAAATAAAAGTAGACTTAGGGATATAGAATACAAAATGAAAGAGGACAATACCAATGGATAAAATCAAAGTCGAAAATTTAGCTACAGAAAATATACAGAAGCTTAAAGATCTATTCCCAGCTATATTCACTGATGGTGAAATGATAGATTTAGATATGCTTAAAATATTATTAGGCGAGAATCTTGACGAAAAACAAGAAAAATATCAGTTTACATGGAATGGGAAAAACAAAACCATTAAAAACGCGCAAACCACCTCGCTTGGTACACTAATTCCTGAAATACAAAAAAGCAGAGATTGGGATAGAACGGGAAATTACTATATTGAAGGTGATAATTTAGAGGTTCTTAAACTTTTGCAAAAGACGTATTTCAATAAAGTAAAACTAATTTATATAGACCCACCATATAATACGGGTAATGATTTCGTTTATAAAGATAATTTTAAGGAAAGTATACAAAACTATATTGAACAAACTAATCAAACGGCTTCGTCTAATCCAGATACTAATGGGAGATTTCATACTGACTGGATAAATATGATGTATTCAAGATTACTAGTATCAAGAAATTTACTTCAAGAAGAGGGAGTAATATTTATAAGTATTAATGATACAGAACAAGCAAATCTTAGAAAAATTTGTGATGAAATATTTGGAGAGTTTAATTTTGTTGCGATGTTTCCATGGCAATCGAGGGCATCCATTCAAAACGATACAGATATAAGTATTAGTCATGAGTATGTATTGTCATATGCGAAAAATCGTCGTCAATCTGATAGAAGATTAAAGGAGAATAATTCGAGTACCTGGTATAATACAAAAAGTTTTGTTTGCCTACCAATTCCACTTGATAAAGACAATTATAGTAATCCAGATAATGACCCAAGAGGTGCATGGAAAGCCGATCCATTTGATGCCCCAAATATTAGGCAGAATCTATCATATTGCATTACTAATCCTCAAACTGGTGAGAAGTATTTGCCTCCCAATGGCAGACACTGGAGAACTGAAGAAAGTTCTTACTTCAGGCTGTATGAAGATAATAGAATACTGTTTGGTAAGTCAGGCAATTCGAGACCACAGTTAAAAGTTTTTTATGAAGAGAAGAAAATGTTTGGCTCCATTGATAATACTTGGTGGGATAATGTCAAATGTGGAACTGCTACCAACGGAACGAAAGAATTAATAGATATTTTTGATGGGTTTTCTCCTTTTGATACACCAAAACCCAAAAAACTTATAAAGCAAATTTTGAAACTAGTTTCGCAACCAATGAATAATGATATTATTCTTGATTTTTTCTCCGGATCTGCAACGACAGCACATTCAGTTATTGATCTTAATGCTGATGATGGTGGAAATAGGAAATTTATTATGGTTCAGTTGCCTGAGATAATCGATACCAAAAGTGAAGCTTATAAAGCGGGATATAAGAATATTTGCGAAATTGGGGAAGAAAGAATTCGTAGAGTTGGAGATCAAATTGTAAGAGATTTGAAAGAAAAACAGAAATCAAAAGGAATGCTAGAAGATAATCTCGTAGATCCAGATAAACTTGATATAGGGTTTAAAGTTTTTAGACTTGATAGTTCAAACTTCACTCCTTTTGAAGGAACAAGAGAAGGAATCCAAGCTTCACTAGATTTTGAAACAATTAATAAAGCAAGATCTGATAAAGAAGTGTTATATGAGATTATGTTAAAGTATGGAGTCTTTGATAAATCTATTGATGAAATCATAATAGAAGGTAAAACAGGGTATAGTGTTGGGTCCGGTTATCTTTATGTTTGCCTAGATAAAGATATTTCTAATAAAATGATAGATGAGATTGCAAAATTAAAACCAAGAACAGTAATATTTGATGAAACTGGTTTTAAAGATGATAATTCTAAAGATAATGCTATCTATGCTTTGATAAAAGCTGGCGTAGAAGAAATAAAGAGTATCTAAAAAGACACATGGAATTCAAGTACGAAATACAACAGTATCAAACAGATGCTGTAAACTCAATTGTTAGGATATTTGATGGATCTGTTAAAAAGAGCTCTCCCTTTACTGTCGACATTTCTAAAAGTAGTGCCAATGAAGAAAGATTGGACTTACAAGGAGAAGATATCTCATATTTGAAGGGCTATTCAAATAAATTGACAATAACCAATGTTGAAATAATGGAGAATGTTAGGAAAATCCAATTAGAGAATGGAATTTTGAGATCAACAAATCTTTATGATCGTAATTTTACTGTTGAAATGGAAACTGGAACTGGTAAAACATACGTTTATACAAAAACTATTCTTGAATTGAATAAGCAATTTGGGTTGACTAAGTTTATTATAGTTGTTCCAAGTATTGCAATTAAAGAAGGTGTGTATAAGAGTTTGCAAACTACAGAAAGTCACTTTAAAGCGCACTATGATAATGTTGTTTATCATTATTTTGTATATGATTCAAGTCGTCTAAACGATGTTCAAACGTTTGCTACAAGTTCTAATATTGAAATTATGATTATCAACATTGACTCGTTTAAAAGAAGTTTCGATGATCCAGAAAGGGAAGTGAAAGCAAATATAATCCACAGAGCCCATGATAAATTATCTGGAAATAAGCCGATTGATCTAATTTCTAACACAAATCCTGTAGTAATTATTGACGAACCACAATCCGTAGATAATACAGAAAATGCAAAAAAAGCAATTTCGTATTTAAAGCCAATATTTTTACTTAGATATTCTGCGACTCATCGTCAATTATATAATCTTATGTATCGGTTAACTCCAGTTGATGCTTATTCTGATCATTTGGTTAAACAAATTGAAGTATCTTCAATTGTAAGTGATGTCAATACAAATCAATCTTATGTAAAACTCATCAGCGTTAGCGAGAAACCTAAATTTTCCGCCACAATAGAGATTTATAAAAAGCAAAAAAAATCAGCCACAATTTTGAAAGAGAAAGTAACAATTTATCCGCAAGATGACTTGTGGGAAAAATCCAATGAAGTGGATTATTATAAAGACTCTAATTTTATAGTAAATGATATTAATGCTTTTCCGGGTAATGAGAGTATTACTTTTATGAATGGAGATCATCTGGAGATTGGCCAAGTAATGGGTAATGTGAACCCCGAAATTATTAAGCGTGCTCAAATCAAAGAAACAATCGAGCTTCACTTAAAGAAAGAACATAATTATCTATTCAAGGGTATTAAAGTATTAAGTCTATTTTTTATTGATGAAGTTTCAAAATATAGACAATATGATGGTGATCAACCGACTAAAGGGCTTTATGCAAAGTGGTTTGAAGAAGAATACACAAAACTAATTAATGGTCCTTACAAATATCTGAAAGATCTTTATAAGGATAAATTGTCGTTTGATCCAGAATTAATTCACCAAGGTTATTTTTCGATAGACAAAAACAAAAAATTCGTAGATTCCTCATCAGGGGATTCTGCTAGCGATGAGTCTGCATATCATTTAATCATGGTTAATAAGGAAAGATTACTCAGTTTTAATGAACCAGTACGTTTTATATTCTCTCACTCAGCGCTAAAAGAAGGTTGGGATAATCCTAATATCTTCCAGGTTTGCACATTAGTTGAGACAACCGATCAATTAACAAAACGACAGAAAATTGGTCGTGGCTTGAGAATTTGTGTTG
>Ga0247840_10008941_pt1 | contig 13179 bp, 10 predicted proteins | sample LaCruzMarch2015__FD_192404 | JGI IMG/M metagenome (GOLD analysis project Ga0247840, IMG submission 192404) | Freshwater microbial communities from meromictic Lake La Cruz, Castile-La Mancha, Spain - LaCruzMarch2015_17m | ecosystem: Environmental > Aquatic > Freshwater > Lake | place: Spain...
ATCTTCCGCCGCGAAGTGGGCGGCCATCCGCGGTCGGGTGTCGAAGACAGGCAACCCGCAAGGCGTCTTGCTCTCGGACGCTATGCGTATGGCCTCTATCCTGGAGGAAGATGTGACGTATCTTATTGCTTGCGCTAAATATTTATCAGAGCAGAGCCCAGACAAATAATTTGCCTTCTCTCATACATGCCGGCGATGACCCCTTCCCTGGGCCGCCTTCCGTTCCAGCTTCCGGCCCTTCCCCATATTCACCTTTGTCCTTTACCATTTGTCGATCCTACTTGAACACTCAGTCTGCTACAATTCCGTGTCCAAGAAAACCTGGGCCGCCTCAGAATTGCACCACACCGCGATGAAGAAAGCAGTTATCAACGCCGCACGATAAGAATTCCTGGCTATTTTGAAATGTTTTGAAGAAAACCAGACGTTTTTTGAATCAATAAACAAATATCATACCACGCAAGTCTGATATACGGCAGAAATGGCACTTCAGCCAGATTTTGTCAGATTTTATTAGATTTTAGCATACGTTACTAGAATTTGCTAAATTTTTGTATTTTAGCGGTCTTTATTGTATTATAGTATACTTTAATAGAATTATACCACAACGATTGAGTAGTCTGATAAAGTCCGATAGAGTCGGAAGGCAGGACGGGTGAAGTAGGCCCACCTCCGGCGGTCCTCTTCACGGCCTGCCTTGCGGGGCTGCTTATTCGCCAGGGGCTCAACGCTCAAAAACGAGGTTAACTTCATTCCCATGCCGTCGAAAAAATACGCGCTGAAAGTCTATCTCGCTCCTGAGGAATTGGAGAGTATCTTGGCCAGCGCCGACAAGACCGGACTCTCACTCTCCACCTTCGCTAAGCGCGTCTGCCTCGGTTCGCCCGTCCCAAGCCTTGAGAACCAACAAGCCGTGCGCGACATGCTCAAAATCAACGCTGACCTTGGACGGCTTGGCGGGCTCTTCAAGCTCTATCTGACCACGCCGGACCCTTCACCCCCAGAACTGCGCCCTGAATCTCGGCGCATCCTGCGCGAGATCGAGGCCAGGCAACGGGAACTCAGAGCCGCAATCATCCAATTTCGGAAGGGGGCGTTGTGATAAGCCGACAAATTACCTGCAAGCCAGAAAACGACGACTACCGCCGGCTCGCCATCTACATCGCGGCAGCCGGAAAACAGGACGAAAAGTGTCTCATGGCCTGGTGCGCTGGATGCTGTGCCGGGGACGATTACGAACTGGGCGTCATTGAGGTCAGAGCCACGCAAGACCTGAACACGCGCAGCGCCAAGGAAAAAACTTACCATCTGCTCGTGAGCTTCCGGCCCGAGGATGAGGCGAAATTGACGCCCGAGGTCCTGAAGGAGATCGAGCAGGAATTAGCTAAGGCCCTGGGCTTCGAAGAGCATCAACGCCATTGCGGGGTGCATAAGAACACGAACAACCTGCATATGCACATCGCCTACAACATGATCCACCCGGAAAAGTTGACACGCCGGGAGCCCTACCGGGCATATTTGATTCGAGATCGTCTGTGTCGGGAGCTTGAGCAACGTTTTTCCCTGAGCGTTGACAATGGCCGCCTGGAAGCGCGTGAGCGGGGCTCTCAGCCACTGAGCGACGCTGCCGCGACCGTAGAGGCGCATTCTGGCCAGCAATCGTTTGAGGGCTATTGTAGCGAGCGTAAGGATGCTATCATGACCGCGCAAGAAAATGCCAGAACCTGGAGCGACTTGCACCGCGCCCTCGCCGAGCACGGCCTCTTCATCAAGCCCCACGGCAACGGCATGGCCATCGTCTCCAGCCAAGGCCGCTACGCCATCAAGGCCAGCCGTCTGGACCGCAGCATGGGCAAGTTAAGCTTGGAAAAACGCTTCGGCCCTTATCAGGAGCCATACAAAAACGTCGAGACAATCCAAGTCGCCGCCTCCTACGACGCCAAGCCCCTGCATCGCGATCCGGAGCGCGACAACCTCTTTGCCGAGTATCAAGCTGGAATAACCAAGCGAAAGTCAGGTCTGGCAAACTTCAAAGAACAGAGAGATTCCGCCGGTGATCATCTTTCGCGTGAATGGGAGCATAAACGTCGGGAGATTGAGGCTATGCCGCTTACCAAGAAAGATCGAGCCCAGCTTTTACGACAGGCTCGGCAGTTCGAGGCTGAGGCCAGAAAAAAACTGGCAAAAAAGATGACCAAAAGACGGGAGGATATTTGCGAGGAGGTTCCCTTTACGTCCTGGGCAGGCTTCCTACGCACCAAAGCAACCCACGGCAACGCCGTCGCCTTGGCGGTGTTACGTTCGCGCAACGAGGTGGTGGAAGCCGAGCAGGACGAACACAGCAACCCAAAGCCAATCGAGCAACGACAAGCCATTAGACAACACTGGTTCGAACGCCAACAAAAAATCCAAGGAGCAAGCGCCATTAGGCCCACGCAAAAGAAAGAACTCGCCGCAATCGCGCGCATGCACCAATTAGCCGCCATGGAGATTTCTTCCGGGAGCACAAGCGTATTCAAAGACTTTTCCTACCGCATAGACGGTAAAGGCACGGTCCTGTTCTCCCTGGCCAGCGGCGGCCTTATTCGCGACACAGGTGAGCAGGTGTTTTTTAGCGCGCACGACAAGGTGGCGCAGGATGCCACCATAAAATATGCACAGGCTAAATGGGGCAAGAATATCTATCTCGACGGCAATCGAGTGCGGCAAAATAGGATGCAATTTCTGAATCGTAGCGAAAAGGAAGACACACAAGGGGATTCTATGGAAAGATGAGAATGCTTCCTGGACGAGACTTACATTTGTTGAGTTCAATTCCTTCTCAAACCGGAATTGATCTTCTTCTTTCGCGATGTTTTCCCCTCGTTCAAAAGTAAAAATCCACATATTGCATGTCTTCCTCCCTCTCACCCGCAAACGGTCTAGGGCGAAATCCGTTGCCCTATGTCTGCCGCGTCTTGATCCAATGTGATTTTAGCCACGCCAGCTCAGCGGTAGACGCAGTTACGCCTTTTGGCTTTCCCGTCCTGTAGCCTGGCCGCATCTCCAGTATCTTTTCGCGCTCTTCGTCCGCCAAGTTGGTCAGCCATGCGTCGAACTTTGCTTGCTCTACACGCTCGCGAACATTAGCCAACGCGCGGAGTTCAGCCTCCTGGTCAAGTTCTGCTTGCTCATCTGGGCTAATGTAGCCCTCCGGCCGGCGGTAATACCCTGTCCGGGCCAGAGTAGCGAACACGTAGTCAAGAGGCTTCAGGATAGGATTTCCAGCGGCGTCGCTCAGCGGCAATTGCTGAGGCCTTCCCCATTCGTAGTTTGCGTGTTCGAGCGACACATGGAGTCGATCGACAGGTTTTCCAGCGACTTCGAGTTTTGTCACTACCTGGCGGAGTTGGTCTACTCCGAAACCAATCTTGGCTAGATTTTGGAATTGGAAGCGAAAGGCTTGATCCTCAAAACTGAGGAGTTTGTCGCGTTGAGAGATAGATAGAGAATATAATCTATCTATCTTCTCTTTAGATAGGGGTGAGATGAGGTGTCCATTCGAGGTGTTCGTTTGAGGTGTCCATTCGAGGTGTTCGTTTGAGGTGTCCATTCGAGGTGTTCGTTTGAGGTGTCCACCCGAGATGTCCACTTTTGGAGTAAATAGCACATGAATCCCCCTTTCGCGTCCTTTGCCAATGTGTGGCTGCTTGGTTATTAGTCCCTTCTTTTCAAATTTTCGCATTATCCGTCTGACAGACCCTAAGGGGATTTTTAATTCATCACAAATTCTTTGATTTGAGGTGATTATATTTGGTGAAGCCGCAAAAAAATGGAGCATGCTTGTTTCGTGCTTGGAGTCCCCGTCTGAAGGAATAGTTAGGCGAGTGATGGCTTCTGCTTTTAAAATATGAGATGTCCGTATGAGATGTTCATTTGAGCTGTCCGTTCGAGGTGTCCTCGTGGGCTGTTCATCTGACCTGCTCATCGGGGGAATGGCAACCTGTTCATTCGAGGTGTCCATCTGACCTGCTCGTTTGGACAGGTCGGGTGAACATGTCATGTCGAGGTGTCCATACGACCTGTCCACTTGGACACCTCGGGTGGACAGGGCAGACGGACAGGTCACATCTTCTAAAATTAATTTAGAAGGTGTATTATTTTGGAGTGTCTTTTGGTCAGTGGAGTTAATTTTTTCTTTGCGCGGCAAAGACATGAGTGAGGGGAGGACCCGTTCAAGGACACCTTTTCGGCCATCGCCTTGCAATCCTGCAGCGAGTATCGCGGCCTTTTTTAGGGTTTCTGCCCCTTCTTTGCTGGGTTTGAACCTAGCCATTTAGTTTCTCCTCATCCAATGATATCGAGTAATTCATCCGCCAATTCTCTGTATTGTTTTGCTGATGAGGAGGATGTGGCGTAGCGTATGATTGTTTTTTTATGTTCCTCTGCTTCGCAAAATTTAGTGCTAGCAGATATACTTGTTTTAAATACCATAGACTCAGGAAAAGTTGTCCGTATTCTGTCTATGAGCGCCTTGCTTATAGATGTCCTCTTGTCTACACGATTTATTAGTATTCTTAAAAATCTTAAATCTTCATTCGCAGTTTGTCTTACACTCTCAATTGCATTAATTGCAGCGGACAGTCCCTCAAGTGAAAAATTTGAAGAGCTTAATACTGGAACAATTACGAGGTCAGAGCAAATTAATGCAGATATAAAAAAGTAAAGAAGATTCGGTGGGCAATCAAGAAATGTGAAATCAAAATTATCAGTTGCGTAATTACGAAGCCTATGCCTTAAAAAATCATACTTTTTTAGGGTTATGAGATCAAGTTCTAAGCCACTTGTCTTCTCAGTATTAGGAAGAATCATTAAGTTTTCATAATCTGTATGATATATGCATCGTGAGGGGTGTATTTTCCCGTCCTCAAGAAGTTCGTACAAAGTCCTTCCTGTCGGTATTCCACTTGCAAGAAGAGAAGTAGTATTGCACTGGCTGTCAAGGTCGACACACAATACTCGTTTCTTTTTTACAGCCAGGGCGTGACTTAAGTTTACGGATATGGTTGTTTTCCCGACGCCGCCTTTGTTGTTTACAACGGCGATAATTACACCCATGTTGACCCTCCGTGCTTTTATGGTGATCATTTGCCAGCAACTAGCAGAAGAGTCAAGGGTTTGTTGGTGATGATGCTGGGTATAAGGCTAGTGAAAGGGGTGCTTTCATGTTGATAATTCTAGACTTTTTAAATAAAAATATTTTTTAAGTCGTCAATTCAAGCCCATTCGCGATCATGGCGGACCTGCCTGCGAACATTTTTTAGGTACCCGATCACAGGATCTAGATTTATTTTTTTTTTGGTCAGGCTTACTGACAAAGAACGGCAGATGCTGACTGCGCTGGTTAGCAAAGGGAAAAAGGCTTCATAAATAACTAGATCACCGTATATTGGGCGTCATGCTTTTCATCCGAAACGCTAAAAAAACGTTTCGTAAAATGCTGCATACAAGTGATTTAGATATTGTCCCGTTCCAACGTACAGCGGCGTAAAGGGGGAGCAAGACTTTACCTAATACTGCGTGGCTCAGTGTTCCGGGGATAAATCCTCTATTCTCGATAAATGCGCAGGCCCACCCGGTTAACCACGTATCTGGCGTTCTTCCCAAAAGTGTGCGTGTCACATCGTTTGTCTGTCGGTGCAATTCTAAACGTTGGGCGACGGAAAAGGCTTTAGGGTGTCGCCTCATTCCGGCTAAGACGCCCGGTAAATAGTGAAAAGAGGCTCCATGGAGTCCGAGGCGTAGCCAAAAATCATAGTCAAGAACACGCACGTTTGTATTGAGTGGCCCGTATTTTTCAAAGACTTCACGCCTAAAAAAGGCGGCTGGTTGACTGATAATACAAGTCTGCCGCATGCGGGCCCAATTCCATGGCTCTGTTTGATACATAGCGAGAGGTGTGTCGTTTTCATCAATATAAGCGGCATCTCCATATACGACATCAATGTCCTGGTTGGCTGCAAAAACCGAGAGAACCTTCTCAAAAGCGCCTGGGTAATAGATATCATCCGAATTGAGCCAAGCAAGGATTTGCCCGGATGTGCGCATAAATCCTTTGTTGATCGCCTCTGCCGGACCGGAATCTGGTTCCGAGATCCAAGACACTCTCCCTTTGTATTGGTGCAATAACGAAAGTGTTGCGTCATTGCTTGCGCCATCAATTACAAGGTAGTCCAGATCGCTGAGGCCTTGTTCAAGGATGCTGTCGACAGCTCTGCCAAGATATTTAGCTTGATTCAATGACGGAGTAACAATCGTAAACATATTATCCATAACGCCGCTGCTCCAAGGTACACTGAAAAGTGTTCGCGGATCTGTAGGCCCAATTTACTTTAGATATTTGTGGTTAACGCCAAGTCGCAATCCCCAGTCCGCAGCAAGGTGCTTCAAAAGATAAGGGCGAAGAGCGTGGCGTATATCATGGACATCTGGCAAATACCCTAACTCTCTCTCACGGAGTTTATTCATTTCCATCTCGCCGATATTTGACATCGCGGTTGTCTTCTGAGCGTGATGAACTCGAAACCCCCCGAGAAAACGAGGCAGTCTAACAAACTTTGCTCCGGCGTTACGAAAACGTAAGATCAAATCCCAATCCATGGCGTAGTGGAAATATTCATCCAGTCTCCCCCCTACTTTTTCCCAGATGCTCCGACGCCAGAACAGGGTTTCCTGCGGGATGAAATCGGCCCAGGAAAGCACCTCGTTGTCGTGCGGAGGAAGCACCCAGCTGCCGATTTGCATATCAAGCTCATCAAGAAGAATTCGGTTGCCGTAAACAACATCTACTCCTGGATGCTTGTTGAAAAAGTCCACAACAAAGGGCAAGGCGCCTGGAAGTAAGATGTCGTCGGAGTTGAGCCAGGCCATGATCTCGCCATGGGTTCGAGCAAAGGCCCGGTTGATGGCGTTCGTTTGTCCATTATCCGGCGTGGACTCCCAGCCTTCAAGTTTATCTGCGTAGCGCTTGATGATTTCAAGCGAATTGTCCGTAGAACAGCCGTCCTGCACTCGATATTCTATATTTGGGTAATCCTGCCCCAGGACGCTTTCGATCGTACGCGCAAGGTAACGCGCATGATTAAAGGAAGGGGTCACTATGGAAACAAGTGGCATCGAGTCCAACGGCAAAGTATTGCGATATGTATTAGGGAGGTGCAATTTTCGTGGGCGGTGCTGATAGAGTCTGCCAAGTCGCGGCAAAAACAGTCTCCCCACAAAGGAGGGCAGGAAAAATAGAAACTTGGTAAAAGTAGTTTGCCTTTTAAGGGAAGAGTTCAACTTTTGATTTATTATACACAGCTCGGTCAAAAAAGGAGCGGCATCGCTGATGACCTTGTTCTTTTGCTCAAGCTCTAGTTGGAGAAGAGCGTTAGTTGCTTCAGCTTGTGAAACACGCTCTATGATTTTAGTCAGTTCCTTTTCACGTTCCTTTGTAATATTATTCAAACGTCTAATGACATATTCTTTTTTTTCATTTTGAGCGAAAAGATTATTATTCTCTTGGTCAAGCTGGTCAATAATTGCGTACGCTGAAGTATACTTATTCTGTGAGCTCGAATTTTCAAGTTTTTCTCGTAGATAGCGAATGGCAACATCTTTATTGTCGGCGTACGAAATCAATCCAATGCCTTCCATGAAAAGATAATCAACGCCAGATTCAAAAAAACCGCGCAAGGCATCGCCTGAAGAGCAAACAATGGGTTCTTCGTGTATATTAAACGAGGTATTTACAATGGCATTAATCCCAGTAAGCTCCAGATAACAGGTAAGTACTTGGTGAATAAAAATATTGTTCTCGGAACTAACAAGTTGAGGGCGCGCAGTTCCATCGACATGGACGACTGCTGGACAGGTTTGCTTCATTAATTCAGTACAGTTAACGGTCACAGTCATGAACTCTGCAGTATGTCTTACCCGATCGATGTTTTGATAACAATCTTCCGCATCTTCTATTCTCGTCATGGGCGCAAAAGGCATAAATTCTGTTCGATTCAGTTGCCTATTGAGGCGCTGGTTGATTTCATGGTCAACCGCAGGCGCCAAAATTGACCGATTCCCTAACGCCCTAGGGCCAAATTCTGATGCACCTTGAAAAACTGCAACCACAGAACCGTTGGCTAAAAGTTTTGCAATGGCGAGGGGCGCGTCCTCCAATGGGGTAACGTTGATGTCCTCTTGTTGGACTATAGCTTGAGCAGCGTCAACGGCGTAGGAAGGGCCGAGAAATACTGTGCGTAACGGTTTCGGCGAAAAGTGCGGAGATTCCGACGCAAGAGCCCACGCAGCTCCCAAGGCCGTGCCGTCATCCGTCATCGGAGGAGCGACGAACAGTCTTGAATAGCCAAATTCAACAACACGCTGGTTGATTTTAACATTTGCAAACAATCCCCCTGCCAAACAGATATTTTGACTCTCCCACCCCTGATGTTTAGCTTTTTCTAAAATCTCAAGGACATGCCTTTCAGCGAAATATTGTAACGTAGCGGCCATATCCTCGCGGGATATACCGGCGGTCTCTTCGCGAAAACGATCAAGGTGATATTTGTGGGGTATCAGTTGCGGCGAATTGGTCTTGCTATAGGAAAATATCCAGTACAGCGATTTTTCAAGTTCAAAGTAGTCTTGCTCAAACCACCTTTCCAAAAGTGTAAGACATGGGCCTGATATTTTACCATACGCAGCAAGTCCGGTAATTTTCCCTTCATGTTTGTTGGGAGTAAAACCAAGAATGGCGGTCACAAAAGAATATAGCGACGTAATTTTTGAATAATGCATGCTGCTAAAACGATCCACTGGAATAATGCCATTTGTTCGGCTGCATTGATACAGACAGCCAAACCACGGATCGTTGTGCATACCTCCGTCATAGGTAAAGCATAAGGCTTCGTCGAATCCACTCCCAAAGAACGCTAAGCTTGCATGACAGGTGTGGTGCCCAACAAAAACTTTTTCACCAGGGATTGAATTGATAACATCATAAAAAAGCTGATCATGGACAAGGGGCTCTTCTCTTGGTTTCGGCAAGCGCTGCGGGTGCGTTTTGCTGTCGAAAACTTGCGGCGCAACAAATTGTTCATACGTCGAAATGGCAATTTTAGAAATTTTATCCATGGGAATTTGATCGAGCATAATATATGGAGGACGACCATCTTGCTTGACGCGAGAGAATCGTTCTAGTGATGCTGCATAGAGAGGTTCACCGTCTGGGGCTACAATGGCGATAGCGCTATCATGAAATCCGCTGTAATTGAGCCCAAGGTAACTGCCATCAACAATATCTAACTTTCCAGCTGATAGGTTCATAGGCTCTCACGAAGTATGGTTCTATATAACCAGCTATAGGTTAAGAGAGTTTGGACTGAAAATAAAAGGCTCTGTTGCTTTTGAGTGTTGAATGACTATACTCTCCTTAAGGAGGGTACTATGGACTCCATCAAATTCCAAGATCTACTTGAATCCGTTACTCGGCTGAGTCTGGGGCAACGCCGCCCCCTTGAGAGGGCCTTGCAAGAAGCCTCCTCGGCTGATGAAGCTCTTGAAGTCGCCAACGATCGAGCGATTCGCGCACACATATGTCCCAACTGTCAATCTACGAACGCCTAGCGCTGGGGATTCAAAAGCGGCGTTCAGCGGTTCATGTGCAAAGGTAAGGGCTCACGGGGCTATCCTTTAGCCACTTGAATCCATGAGAGTTCGGGATGTCCACCACGGAAAAACGCGCTCATAGCATCCACCAGCACGGGATAGGTTTGCTTTCCGCGAATCCGGCATGTCTGGCGCAAAGACAAAATACGCTCAACCCAGCGGTCGCCTTTCTCACTGACAGACCCAAGGCTTCTTTTACGCCAGAGCACCGCGAATCGCAACGCTCTTTCGGCGTCATTGTTCGTAGGCCCGACGCCCTCCTCTTGCAAGAGCAGCCACAAGCTTTCCAACTCTCGCCGCAGATGACGTGCGAGTTTTCCGGCGTCATCTCGCCGATCTTCATTCTTGGAAATCAGCCGGATGAGTCGCGCATAGAAGGCCGACCATTCTCCCTGAGTAGGCGGCGCGTGCGCCATATGGCACAGAAGCCGCAGTTCTTTGAGCGCCCAGGCCCCGCAACGGGCTACTTGCGCGTTTTTTTGCCCAGAAAGTCCCTCGGCTTCGCGTATCAGATGCGCCAGGCATGTCTGCCGCAGCCCCGCCCACTTGCGATACACGCCGTAGCCGTCGCTGACCAGAATGCCGGCCCAATCCTTGATCAGGAGTTTGAACGCCGCTTTGGAGCGTTCAGCGTGAACCATAAAATATGAGACAGCGGCGTTGGTCATCACCCACAGCCATCTCAACTTCCCTTTGCGTCGCCACGACGTCTCATCCACATGATTGACCGGCGCGGCATGGGCTACCGCTTCAATTGCGTCGTAGTGCGGTTTAAGCGCTGCGGTTACGCGGTCGATAACCTTCTGTATTCCGCCCTGACTGATGGGCAGACCGAACACCGACAAAAGGAAGTCCTGCACGCCGCGCCGGCAATCGCCATGCGCCCCGCACAATTCAGCGATCAAAGCGGAAATATTAGGGCCGAAACCGACTCGCTGCGAAGATGGAATCAGCGCCTTGACCGTCCTGCCGCACTGCGCGCACCGGCCGCGGTAAAGGATGATGTGCAGCACGATGAGCTGAATGATCGGCAGTTCGAGGAACTGATGGATATAGTAGGGTTCGAGTCCGAGAAGTTTCGAACACCCGCAACGACAAGCATCAGGAAAGAGCTCTTTGATTTCAGTGGGGCGAAGACATTGTTGGCGTATGCCTTTGCGTTTCCGCTTGGCCTTCTGGGCAGTCGGCTTGGCGTCCTTCGGCTTGAATGGGCTGTCGCTGGAGGGCGGCTTGTTGGAGTTGCTGGAATCTTGATTGAGCCTTGCTTCAAGACGCTCAATGCGTGCTCTGAGACCTTGAATTTCAGCAAGCAGCCGCCCCCTTTCTTCTTCTCTTTCTCCCATCAATGCTTGGATGAACTCGACAACCAACTTTGGGGTTTGGGCAAGAATCTCTTCAGGAATCGGAATGGGTGAAAGAAGCGAGGATTTCATTGTCAGATAATAATCATTTTCTTGAGAAAGTCTAGACCCTGTGAGCCATTACCAAAGACAAGAAGGCCGAGCCCCCCAAGCCGAAGACAAGACGTAAGCGCAAAGGGATACGCCAACAATGTTTGCGGAAGTGAACGCGCCCTGCCGGGCGCACCAAAGAGCAGAGGGAGCCCGAAGACTCCCCCTTGTTTATCCCTGGCAGGTTGCTCTCCAGCAGAGCCCGACTGACCGTAGGCGAGGCTTCGAGCCGTACGGGCATCGAGAGCAGAGCCCGCTTCCGTTTAGCCTGGCAAGGATTTCTACCGCAGAACGGGTTGTCTGATCAAGAGAGGCACTGGCGCGCTTGTTGGCAGCGAGGCAAGAACCATTGACGAGGTGGGGGAATTTTCGGCGCTCGGGGTGGGTGAATTTTCGGTTGTCAAAACGAAAAACACCTGCTGCTACAGGTACGGTCAAACAGCTGCTGGAAGCTGTGGGGGTAACGCGGCCTGAAGCTCTTCCCTTACGCAAGGTGAACGTAGCTACAAGAAAAAATATAGCAAGGTCATAATTTATCCTTTGCCTGCGGGTGTTTATCGAGGATTTTGCGTTTTCTCTGTCTGGAACTTCCGCTAAATACTGAAATGCACCTTTTCGGGGCGTTGTGCAAAAACACCCAAGACGGATTGGCATCTTTCGGGGGCCCCTTTATCTTTTCCGCGTCACTCAATTCGTTAGCGCAGCTTAAACCTCCGGAATAAATAGTATTTTGTCAAGTGGAGTCATTGCCTTTTCGTTCTCTAGGTTTTCGTCCTTTTTGTCTTTTGACTTCTACGCTGCCTCTTCCAAGCCCAGCACGCCCCGTTGTCACCAATGGTGTCGCACGCCCTGGGCAAGATAGACGGTTGAGCTAGGGGCGGAATTATTTTAGAGTGTCGTGGATATGGTCGATCTTTCCCCGTACGCGATCACAGGGTCAGGTTGTCTAAGGCGGGTAAAACCATTTAGAGTCAGGACGAACGCCGTGGAAATAGCTTCTAATCGCATCAACGAGCACGGGGAATGTTCTTTGCCCCAAGATACGGCACGTCTGTCGCAAGGTCAGGATGCGCTCAACCCACCGATCCCCTTTAACACTTGCGGTCCCGAGGCTGCATTTTCTCCATTGAACCGCGAAGCGAATCATGCGCTCGGCGTGATTGTTCGTCGCCGAGACCCCGGCTTCCCGCAGGAATACCCACAACGAATCCATTTCTCGCTCAAGACGCTTTGCGAACGTGCCGGCAGCGCCTTTGCGCCCATGGTAAAGCGAGATAAAACGCAACAACCTGGCGTAGAACATATTCCATTGCCCCACGGTTGGTGGCGTGGTAGCCATCCGACACAAACACAGCAGTTCTTTCTTAGCCCATATGCCGCAACGCGCAATCTCAGTATTTTTGTGGTCGGCCATCCCTTTGGCAGCCCGAATCAATTGCGCCAAGCAGGTTTGCCTCTGCCCCGCCCACTTCCGATAGACCCCGTAGCCGTCGCACACAAGGATGCCTTCCCATTCTCCGATAAGGGATTCAAAGGCCTGCCTGTTGCGGCGGTCGTCAATCTTGAAGAATGCCGCCCCGCTGTTTGCCATTACCCACAGCCATTTCAACTCGCTGTTCCTTCGCCAAGAGGTTTCATCTACATGGTTTACCTCGGCACGCCTGACAGCGGAGCTAACAATCTCATAGTGCGGCTCAAGCGCAGCAGTAACCCTGTCGATGACCTTTTGAATGCCTCCGAGGCTAATGCGAACGCCAAGGACCGAGGCGCAGAAAGTTTGAACCATCCTCCTGCTATCCGCCTGAGTTCCGGCCATCTCCGCGATCATTGCCGAAAGCCTTGGACCAAAACCAGCCCGGTATTCAGGAGGGATCAACGCCTTGTTCATTTTTCCGCAGCAAGGACATTTTGCGCGGTGAAGGACAAAGTGGGTGACGTCCATTTCTATTTCGGGCAGCTCGATCAGCTGGTGCGTATAGTACTCTTCCAACTTTGGAAACAGCAAGTTCCCGCAGCGGCAAGGTCCGGGGAGAACTGCCTG
>Ga0247840_10008945_pt1 | contig 13178 bp, 16 predicted proteins | sample LaCruzMarch2015__FD_192404 | JGI IMG/M metagenome (GOLD analysis project Ga0247840, IMG submission 192404) | Freshwater microbial communities from meromictic Lake La Cruz, Castile-La Mancha, Spain - LaCruzMarch2015_17m | ecosystem: Environmental > Aquatic > Freshwater > Lake | place: Spain...
CTTAGTTAATTAAATTTGGATACCACTTTAGAACATCAGGACGTAACTTTTTAATAAGGCTTTGAGTAACTTCATAATCTTCAAACCAATTTAATCTTTTTTCATACACGCCAATATCAACTAAAGTACCTAAATCCGTATTATATATTTGCTTGTTCTTTACAAAAACATCTTTAGAAATTAATACGATTTTAGAATCAGCAGGTTCCTTAAGAGCTAATAAGCTATATACGTAAAAGCTATCTCGTACAAATTTGAGATTTTTAGGATTTAAGTTGTACGCATATTCTAAATCCCCTAAAGCCAATTCTTTATACACAGATTTTTCTGGGGAATCATTTAATAGAAAGGATATTTGAGCATAACACTGTGCCCTGTTTTTATAATAAGAGGCTTCTTTGCTATTATAAGTAATTGCTTTATTAAAATTTGCTAAAGCCAAAGAGTAATTATTTTTAGCTACAGAATCTTTTCCTTTTTTCAAATATAGATCTGCTAAAAAAGTATTCAAAAAAAATAGTTCTAACCAAACACTTAAAAAAATTATTAATGTTACAAAAATTATTTTATTTTTATGCACTTTGTTTTTGTCTTTCTTCATAGGTTAAACATACAAAACTAGCAAATAGCCAAAAAATTAAAGTTGTAGTTACAACAGGCCATCCAAATATATTAGTAATAAAAAACCCTATAAATGAAGGTTTTAGATATAAAGGCGCTTTTGAGAAAATATAATAAAGTAAATAAACATAAGCGCCCAGTCCAAAAATTCCGATTTCCACTAAAAGTTCCAAATAATAATTATGAGGTTTATTAACTACGTATTCCCATTCTGACGAATAATTTAAAGCTTCTGATCTAAATTGTTGAAATTCATAAGGAAACATTTGAGGTCCTATTCCTATTAAAAATATTTTAGGATTAGAAAGAAACAAATTTATAGTGCTCAACCATATTTCTTTTCGAATAAACCCAGGGTCAGATACTTTGTACTCAGCATATAAGTCACTTAGGTCACTTAGGTCACTTGCGTAACTTATTCCAATACTAGATACAAAGTTTTTGGTATCTAAATAAACATCATGTAATCTAGCCTCAAAAAAAGAAAAATTGGTTGCAATTACAAGCAAAGAGATTGAGGTCAAAATTAAATATCTTTTATAATTACTTTTTAATTCGGATAAACTTGGTATAAACAATAATGAGATAAAAAACCCAATAAATCCTGAAATAGAAAACGTTAGCCAAAAACACCAAAACAATAAAAAATAAGATATTAACAACAAAATATAGAACATCCGCGTAAATTTTTGTGTTTTTGTAGTAAAAAAATAAATCAGGATAGGTAATAACATACTGAAATATTGAGCAAGCCAATTTGGTTGTCCAATTGTTGAATAGGCTCTATGTATAACTGGAATTCCTAAAACACCATAGTATTGTAATAAACCATAAACCGAAACCAACAACGAAGAAAAGATGGAAAGTATAAATAATTTTAAAAAATCATCCCTATCTAAAGTAAAAAAACCTACAAAAAATAATCCTATAAAGAGTATCACCGAAGCTAATCCCCCGTTAAATCGACTGTAGTAACTCCACAAGGATGTAAATAAATCTGAGGAAAATAAAGTAGAAAATATATAAATTACTAAAAAAGGAAAAATAAATTTGAATTTAGAAAATATTTTAAAATTAAAAGATCCATCAAATGAAAGAGTTTTATCAATCAAAAATAACATAATTATTAATACACCAATAAAATTAATTAACATCATTTTAGGAAATTCAAATGACTCCACAGTAGCTGTTGTAAATACAAGTGGTACAAAAAAGACCAATATTGCAAACAGTAAAAATATTGTTTTTTTATAAAAGAGATTCATGTTAATATTATAATAACAAGTCTTGCCCATATGTTTTCTAGAATTTTATTAAAATTAGTTGACCAAGCGATTATACCTGCTTTTTTAGTAGTTGCTACTCGTATATTATCTGTTATTTTAATTAGCCATTACTTTAATATTGAACTATTAATAGATAAAACAGGTATTACATTTACTAATCCAAACGAATACTTATTTGTAAATTCTTATTCATTGTTATGTATTATTGCTGTAATAGCACTTAGTTTAAGCGTAACAATAGCTATGAGTATTAAATTTCATCATGAACACATTAAACCAAGTACTACCGCAAAACTATTCTCACTGAAAATGAGTTCTTTAATAAATAATTCTTTTGAAATTTATACAAAAGCATCCATACTTATATCTTATCTTTGGCTCTTAACCTTTACATCAGGCATTATGTTGTACTCACAACTAATTTATAACTTTGTTTTTGATATATCCGTTATCGTAACTGCGGTATTTACCATATTATTGATATCAGATGTAGAAAAGAAAACAAAGGTATCAAAAAATAATGATTTTATATTTGATATGGATAGAAAATTTTTGGAAAAAGACAAATAATGAAACACTTTGGATTTAACATATTTTTATTTTCAATATTAATGGGATTACTCCTTTTACCAATAGCTTCCTTTAAATTAGCTAAGGTACAAAAGATGGAAGTTTTGGGAGAAGAAGATACAAAGACTGAATATCTACAACAAAAGATAACCCAACAAGAAGATAAAATAAATGAATTAGAAAATCAACTAAGAGAACTAACTGTAAAAGAAACATCTCAAAGTACAGAGTCTATCCTAATAGAGGAATAACGTACAATATTGTTAAGATAACTAATATCCAAAGTAAAACAGTAAAAAATAAAGGTTTATCATTTAACAAGGCTCTCTCAGGGGATTCACCTTCACCTTTTTCATATATAACATACAAGTATCTAGCTACACCATAAATTACAAGCGGAATAGTCAACATCATCCATTTAGGACTTCTTAAAATAGAAGGTAAAAAACTACCCCATTTATCACTTACAATTTGCGGAGAATCTTGAAATGTAAACAAAGAATAAGTAAGTAAAGTATAGGAAGCAGCCATAGAAATCATACTATCCAGCAAGTTATCAGGATAATGTCTTAGAGTTTGTCTGGTCGTAGATGCGGCAGACGAACCTAAAAATTTAGCCAAAATGGTTTTTTCAGACCTGCGCTTACCAAAAGCTAATAACAAGGAAATACCTATTGTAGTAAGGATCAACCAAGAAGAAACTGATGTCTCAGAGGCCAGTCCCCCGGCAATAACTCTAATAATAAAGCCAGATGCAACAATCAAAGAATCTAAAATAATAATATTTCTAAAGTAAAAAGAATAAGAAAGTTGAATTAAAACATACGCAATTAATATATAAGAAAAGTAAGATCCTACAAAAGTAAAAGCATAAAATAGTGCAAAAGATACGAGTAAAAGACACATTAATTTTGCAGCTTTTAAAGATAATTTACCTGATGCAATAGGCCTATTTGACTTAATAGGGTGCTTTTTATCTTTTTCGATATCAACAATATCATTTAAAAAATAAATACCCGAGGCCAAGACGGAAAAGGCAATAAAAGCGTGAATAACTGATACAAAAACCGTAGGAATAAATAATCTACCAGAAAAAACCACAGCAGCAAATAAACTTAAATTTTTAAGCCATTGACGAGGACGGGCAGTTCTAATTATTTGGTAAAGCATATTATTTTTCATCATACTAATGATACCAAATTAATCTATATTTAACCTATAACCAAATCCCTTTACACAAATAATATGATTCTTACCTAATTTTTTTCTTAATTTATTAAGATGTACCTCTAAAGTATTAGACATATAGTCACTTCTATTACGCCAAATTTTTAAGGCCAATACCTCTTTTGATACTAATCTAGGATAATTTGAAGATAACAAGACCAATAAATCGTATTCCTTTTTTGATAAATAAATATCTTTATCGTCCAAAATTACCTTGTTAAGATTTTTATAAATTTTCAAGCTACCTTGGTCAAAAAAAAGGTCTATTGTGTTTTTACTAAATTCTTTAACAATTTTTTCAAAGCTTAGAATATTAACTAAAACGTGGTCAAAGTCATATCCAGTAAAAGTGCTGGAATTTAAAGCATCGTCAGAATGAAGATCATTAATCTTATTTATAAAATCATCTAAATCGTAATTATTTTCTAAATATAGAATTTTCATCTTTAGATTTAATAAACTTTACGTTTACCAAAATGATAAAAAAAGCTACGATTCCTGCAATAATTAACCCTACTTGAATTGTAAATTTAGATGCTGTCAAAAAACCAATTAATCCAAATATTGCAGTAGTAATCCAATAAAATATAGCAATTTTAGAAGCACTCCAACCTCTGGCCATTAAGATATGGTGTAAGTGACCTCTATCCCCTTTTAAAGGATTTTTACCTTGCATTAGCCTTCTAGTTAATGTTACCAACGCATCCATAAAAGGAATCAAAATAATTAAGATAGAAGTTATTATCTTGCTTTGAGATAAAAAAGATAAAATAGCCAAAATAAATCCCGCTGACATAGCGCCAAAACCCCACATAACTTTTGAAGGATGCCACATCTGATTTACAGTACCAAAAGATATTCCTGCGCCAACGGCTGCTAAAAGGGCAATTTGTTTATGAAAAGGAGTAAGTTCTTTAAAACGTAATGATAATAAGGCTATAAGGATAAAGGCAATTCCTACAATACCAGAAAATTGGCCATCAACTCCATTAGACCAAGATAAAACGTTTATAAACCAAACAATCCATAAAATAGTAGCAATAGAAGAAATTAATTCAAAGTTAGTGAAATTAATAAATTGTCCGTTAAATATATACTGTAGTGGATTTATAACTACATCAAATTTTATTCCTGACATAACCGGTATAGCCACTACACTAGTAAGTAAAATTAATCTGAGTAACGGATTTTCAATTATTTTAAATGAAGAATTTGGATGCGTATTTTGATAATCATCCACAAAACTTAAAACGCTTAGCAAAACTAATGCTAAATATATTCCTAAAAATTCCTTGGAGAAACCAATTAGAACAAAGGATAAAATCAAAAATAATACGGAGAAATATATTCCTCCTCCTCTTGCAGAGGGCCCTCGCAAAATCATGCTAGGATGAGAATGCACTCCTGGAATTGTTAGTATACCTAAATTCTTCATAATATTTATAAAACTAGGTAAAAAGGCATAAGAAATGGCTAACGCGATCAAAAAATAGGGTAAAAGGGAAATATACATAGGATTTATAAAAGGAGTAAAAGGTACAGTAGCTATGCTAAATATTCGAAGCATCTGATATGTTAAAAAAGCTGTACAAAGTGTAATAACTATAGTTAAAACATCTGTAATATATCTAACAAAATATTTGTTTAAAAATGCGATCAAAAATAATCCAGTTATTAATATAAATAAAGATATAATAGGAAATACATAAATATACTTACTTAAAGCTAGCTGATAATCTCCCCAATATCTTGTATACCAAAGAGGAATTTCTGGGTTTAAATATACTTTTCTAAAAGAAATATACAAAAATTGAAAAAGTATTAATAGTACATTAATTACACTAAAATCAACTAATTTATTACGGGCATGTCTACTCAGTTCGGTAACTATCTCTGTAAAAATTTTGTTAATTCTTTTTTTAAATATCTTCATTTATTGTCTAACTTTAGTTGTAAAATATAAATCTTTCATTCTTTTACCTAACATTAAACGAGTCTGTGCCTCAATAAAAGGAAAGAATGAAAATGTAAGCATGTTAAGTATAACTAAAGGGCCTTCTAAAAGCCCTAAAAATTTTCTATAAAAAGGCCATTTTTTTGGCATAGGACTTGCAAGTTTAAATCTATAGTAAGTTGCGGGTATTATAAATACCATAGCTACAGTTAAAATAGAACTCATAACATCGGGCAAACTATACGCAAAAGTAGTTTGTTTTACATCAGGGTTTACTATAGTAACGATACCAAAACCAAATGTAATCAAAAATACAATATTTATTAAAATAATTCTTCTTTCGACATGTTTTAAAAACCAAGTAACTTTTTTTTGAAAACTAATTTTATTATTTCGTAAAAATTCACCCATAGATAAAGGAAAATCTATAGCTCCCCAACCCCATCTCAAAAGTTGTTTGTATAAACTTTTATAGGAACCCCAGTAAGTGCTTCCTTGTACAGCATCCGCAGAATAAGGAATAAAGTGAGGTATACCATCAAAATTACCGTTTCGTGCAAAAAAAGCTCTCCAGTAAAAGATAGTATCATCAACACCAAGTTGAACATCCCAATAATTTGCATCAATTAAAGTTTGCAAAGACGATGAATAACATGAAAAAGTAGCTTCAGAAGTGTGCACTTTGTGATTTCCCCAGTTAGATAAGGAACCCAACGTAATAGCATTCGCTTCAATTCTCATCATTGTAGGTACATCCCAAAGATTATTATTAAATAAATGTACAGCTGTAGAATAATAATGGTTATCACGTTTGTCTGAATTTAAATAAAGTTCTGTTAAACGGGCTAAATATTGAGGGTGCAAAACATGGTCCGCATCAATGGTGCTAAAAATGTAATTGCGCAGATTTTCGTTAGCCTTAATTAAGTCTTCAACGGCATGTTTTGCACCCCAAGTTCTATTTGCACCGGCAACTCCCATTGCTTCCCCTTCAATACCTGCAGGATGTACGTAATATAAAAATCTATGTAATTTAGATTTATTGGAACCAAGAGCTTCTTCTAAAGTTTTTCTCATTTGATCTGCAAATTTTTCTTCCATGGAATATATTAAAGTCACTTGGTTGCAAGGAAAAGTTTGATTAATAATACTATCAATAGAAGCTTTTACTACAGCTAAAGGTTCATTTACAACAGGAATTAAAATGAAATGACATACTTCTTTTAAACTAGGGGGTAATGTTGATTTATGAGGTAATTTACTAAAATCTAAACTTGTACATTTTTCTAGCCAATTTATTTTTAATTCTTCAATATGTCTACGATAGGCAAAAAACAGGCCAAGTGTAAGTTTAAAAGAAAGATAAAACCAATAAACAGTTGAAAATGCTAATAAATAAACAATTGCAGGAGGGAAAAAAATACCCATCCAAACAGGGGATGTTAATAATATCCATGTAGATAATCCCAACGAGATTTCAAAAAATCTTTTTACAAATTGTTCGTTTTTTTCTGCAAATTTAGATATCATAATTGAGGTGGTTTTATAAAGTATAGACTATAATGAAAAGAGTTTCGAGGTATTCTCATAAGAATGTTGTTCGATATCTTCTACACTAAGATTCTTTATGCTAGCAACCTTTTCAGCCACAATTTTAACATATTTTGAATAATTTATTTGACCACGATAGCTTTGTGGGGCTAAATAAGGTGCATCTGTTTCTACCAAAAATTTGTCCAAAGGTACATTTTTTACTACTTCTAATAAATTATCTTTTTTTGAATATGTAATCATTCCAGAAAAGGAGATGTAAAAACCTAGGTCAAGTATCTTTTGGGCAAATTCCCAGGTTGAATCAAAACAATGAATTACTCCTTTTAAACCAAGTGGAGCATATTTTGTTAATAATTCTAAAACATGTTCATCTCCATTTCTATTGTGAACTATCAAGGGTAAATCGTATTTAACAGCTAATTTAATTTGTTCTTCAAATAATAGTTTTTGTAATGACAATTCTCGTGTTTCTGAATGGTTGCTAATATCAATACCACATTCCCCCACTGCAATTAATTTTGGATGTTTATTTTTTAAAAACTCATTTTCTAGTTGTGATATTGACACATCAATTTCTTGATGTAATTCTTCGTGAGGATATATGGCAACACTAAAATAAATTTCAGGATACTTTTGTGCAGTTTGTAATGCAATTTTATTATTGGCCAGGGAAGTTCCAATAGTTATAAATTTTTGTACACCTACTTCTTTTGCTTCAGATAATATATCTTCAATTGATTTATCGTACTTTTTATCTGGAATATGACAATGAGAATCTATTAACATATCAATTTAAATTCTAGGAAATAAAGGTAATGCCGAATAAATTTTAGATGAATTAAATTGATTTTGTATTTTTTTAGCTGCATCAGGAATAAAAGGCTCAATAAGTATAGCTATTTTTCTCAGAGTATTTATTTCGTATGTTAAAACTTCTTGTAATTTAGCGTTATCGTTTATTCCCCAAGGTTCATTATCATTAATATGTTTATCCAAAGAAGATAATTCTTTCCAAATATTAGATAATGTAAAATCTACCCTAAAAGAATTAATTAATGGTTCAAATATTTCGCTATCAAAAGCATTTGTGTAAACTTCCAAGGAAATTCCAAATTTGATCTTTCTGCGAGTTTTGCGATTCTAGAAACTGTATTACCTAAACCATTTGCTAAATCAGAATTATAAACTTCTTTTAGTTGATCTATAGAAATGTCTACGTCTTCCACAATAGGGCCTTGTTTTAAAAAGTAATATCTTACAGCGTCTACTCCAAAATCTCTAACTAAATCAGAAGGTCTAATAACATTTCCTCTGGACTTACTAATTTTTTCTCCGTTTAAATTTATAAACCCGTGAACATAAATAGTACTTGGTACACGATATCCGGCACTTTTTAACATTGCTGGCCATAATAGGGCATGCCAACGAGCGTTATCTTTTCCCAGGATATGTACAATTTTTGTATCGTCTTCCCAAAAACCAAGGGGTTTACCTGCGGTAAAATAATTTACCAACGCGTCAAACCAAACATATAAAACGTGTTCTGTATCATTTGGTGCTTCAATTCCCCAAGATACTTTATATTTTGGTCTTGTTACAGGTAAATCTTTAAGTCCTTGTTCTACAAAAGCAATCATTTCTTTACATTTACCTTCGGGTAAAACAAAAGTTTCGTCTTTTAGTAAATCAAGTAAAAAGTCTGAATATTTTGACCATTTAAAAAAGTAATTTTCTTCTTGAATTTTTTGGATTTTTCTTGTGGGATGAAGCAAACATTCACCTTCTTCATTTAATTCGGTTAAGGTTTTATAAGATTCACAGCCTTCACAATATAAACCCTCATATGAATCTTTATAAATATCCCCATTTTCTAGTGATTTTTTATAAAAATTGATTACTTGTTCTTTATGATCGGCATCCGTTGTACGAATAAATCTATCATAAGAAATATTTAAATAGTCTATTTGTTCCTTGTTTTTTGAAGATATTCCATCGACGTATTCTTTTGGGGATAACTCTGCTTTTTCAGCAGCTTTCTGATTAGTAGTGCCATATTCATCTGTGCCAGTTAAAAAGTATGTGTTTTCTTTTCCTATCTTTAAGCGGTAATAACGGGCTAAAGTGTCAGCTAAAATTTTTTGGTACGCATGCCCTATATGAATTACATCATTTGTGTAATCTATTGCAGTTGTTATAAAAAATTTCTTAAAAATATCGTTTTTCATTACACTGATTTTAGCACAAAATGCTTGATTAGTAGCCAAATTATCAAAGGTAGAATAATAAATGCTGAAAAAAACAAAGATTTTTTAAAGTTGCTTTTATAAATAAATCTTTGAGGTGCATTTGTCTTATTACGTTTTATGAAAAAAATGATTACGGAAATAGTTAAAGTTAAACTTGCAAATAACAAAATAAAAAATAGGGTTATAACAAAAAAATTAGCGGGTGCAATATTAAATAAAACAAAAAGTACAGCTCCCCAAAGTAATATTATAAAAATAAATATTGAATACAAAAAACTAGGCATAGGTTAATGATACAATAGTTTAATGATAGATTTACCACTTTTAATTTTAATATTAGCAGCACTTGCAGTAGTTGCCTATTTAGTAATTAATCAAATAAAATCCTTAAAAGATACTTTAGGTCAAAACAAAGACAGTCAAGTATTGATGGAATGGCTAAAAGACATGAAGTCTTCTGTAGATAAAAATTCTGATGTCATGGAAAAACAACTTCACAACCAAAGAACTAGCCTAGAAGAAAAAATGACTCAACAAACAGATAGAATGGATAAACAAACTAAAATGATTTGGGAACGCTTAACTGAAGCCCAAAAAGTTATTGGTGATGTAAATAAACAAATTGGTGGAATTGAAGAATTTGGTAAAGATATAAAAGATTTAAGTAACGTACTAAAGTCCCCAAAATTAAGAGGTGGTTTGGGAGAACAATTTTTAAACGAACTTTTGGCAAACGCACTTCCTCATGAATTATTTAAAATTCAATACGAATTTAAAGATGGCAGTAAATGTGATGCAGCCATACTTACCGAAAAAGGGATTATTCCAATTGACTCAAAATTCACATTAGAAAATTTTAGAGCAATGATTGAAGCTGACCGAGATGAACCAAGAGAAAAATTTAGAAAAGAATTCATAAAAGATGTTAAAAAGAGAATTGATGAAATAGCCACAAAATACCTAAAACCAGATGAAGGCACTACCGACTTTGCTTTAATGTACGTACCTTCCGAAACCGTATATTACGATATTATTGTAAACAACGTAGAAATTGAGGATTACGCTCAAAGAAAAAATGTTTTCATAACATCCCCAAGTACTATGTTTAGTAAACTAAAAATATTTTTGTCTGTATATCAACAATTTGAATTACAAAAACACGCACAAGAAATACTAAAAGCCTTAGCATCAATAAAAATTGAAGCCTTAAAATTTGATGATGATTTAGGTATTTTAGAAAAACATATCAGTAATGCGTCAAAAGCGTCAGAAAATGTAAGAAGCAAATACACAAAATTATTTGGAAAAATTGAGAGTGTTAATGAAATAGGTAAAGAGGAAAGATTGTTAGAAGAAGAAGCAAAACAAATTGCAAAAAACAAACTGATTGACTAAAAATCTTTGAGAATAAATTGGAAACGTCTCTCTCCTTTATTTTTGAGACGTTTCTTTTTTTATTTTAATCCCCTAACCATAAGCTTTTTTAGCTTTGGAAATTAAAAAATTTTTACCGCACTCTTTTGAATTAATACAAGTTGCAGTAGCATTTTGGTCACCATCATCCCAAACAACCATTTTGTTTTTACAATGGGGACACTTGACGTATGCTAACTTACCCTCTGGCTTTTTTCGACCCGCCGGAGGAATATTTCTACCAAACAATCCTAAAAGGTACATCTATTCTCTCCTAAAAGATTTTTTTGTTTAAAACAACAATGCGTATTGTACCATAATCTGACCTAAAATTCAAAAACGATACTTAATAAAACGCGTGATATACTCGTAATATGAAAACCCACATCTTACAAACACAACAATGGGCAAACTTTAAATCCAGTTATGGTAATACCGCAATAAAAGCCGGAAATATATTTTACACAAAACACAAAATACCCTTCACAGGATACTTTTACGCCTATTGTCCTCGTGTTAACCCTATGGAAATAGACTTTTTAGTACTAAGAGAATCACTACAAAAAAACAAATGTATAGCGTGTCATTTGGATGTACCTAACGTGGTAAAAGGATCAGCAGAAGAAGAATCCGCTTTAGGTATCTTAAATGAAAATTGTACCCCCTCACCAAGAGATGAATTCGCAAAAGGTAACTTTATTTTAGACTTAACACCCTCACTAGACACAATTTTAAATAACATGCATCCAAAACAGAGGTACAACATAAAACTAGCAGAAAAAAAGGGTGCAACTCTTAGAAAAAGTGAAGGTATACATAAAGATTTAGATATTTTTCATGATTTATATGTAGATACCGCAAAAAGACAGGGTTACTTTTATAGGAGTAAAAGCTACTTCGAAAAAATAATTGAAGCATTTGGTAAAGATATGGTTCACATTTTAGTTATTGAATTTGAAGGAGAACCCTTAGCTTCTTGGATGCTATTTATACATGACAATGCCCTCTATTACCCATACGGAGGATCTTCAACTAAAAATCGTAACTTACAACCTAACGCCTTAATTGGGTGGGAAGCGATTAAATTTGGTAAAGAACATGATTGTGAATATTTTGATATGTGGGGAGCAGCATACGATTTAAATAATGAGAAAGATCCTTATTATGGTTTTACTGATTTCAAAAGAAAATTTGGAGGGACACATGTGCAGTACATAAGTTCTTACGACCTTATAATAAATAAAACTGCTTATAATTTGTTTAATCTGGCTAATTCAATAAGATGGAAACTCTTAAACTTAATAAGGTAATTAGCTCAAACAAAATACCTTTTTTAAATATCAGACAAACGAACGAATGGGAAAAATATTTTAATTCTGTAGGATGGAATAGTTTTAGATTATCTAATAAATCATTAGTTTTTTATCGTAAAACTCTTATTGGTACAATTGCAAAAATGACCCGCCCAAGTAAATTGGATAAGAATTTACTAAAAGAATTAGAGGATAAATGTAGAGAATACAAATGTATATTCTTAAAGGTGGAACCAGATATAAATCAAGAGCTTACGCTTTTAGAAAGTTATAACTACCTAAAAAATAATTCTCCTTTAATACCTTCAAAAACCATGTATATAAATTTAAGGTTATCAGAGAAAAAACTGTGGAACGACATTTCTCACAGTGGGAAATACGCAATAACCAGAGGGGAACGAGAACAAACCACTGTAAAGTTTATTAAAAACCCTTCGGAAAAACAATTAACATCTTTTTATCAAAAAATCGTAATTTACAGAGCTGATATCAAAAAATATCATGTGCCAACTTTAAATGATTTTTTACTCAGAAATACGGCGTTTAAACCTAATACTTATCTATCTTTAGTTTATGATAAAGATAATAACCTGTGTGGAGGAAAATTCTACCTTGCATATGATAATATTGCGTATTATTTATTTGGGGGAACTACAGATATCGGTACAAAAAACAAATCTGGTTTTGTACAAATGTGGGAATCTATAAAATATTTCAAAAGCATAGGTTTTAAAATATTAGACCTCGACGGCATTTATGATGAAAGATTTCCTCTTTTCAATAAAGGTTGGACAGGATTTTCAAATTTCAAAGAAAAGTTTGGAGGAATTATTATTAAATATCCCCATCCTTATATTAAATATTTTTACCCTACAATACGATTTATAATTAATTTATTAAAGCTAGATATTTAAGCACCACACCCACTACACTCAACAAACTATCCCTTATAAGCAGAAGGACAAATATCTTTGTAATCACACCACATACAATG
>Ga0247840_10008949_pt1 | contig 13175 bp, 10 predicted proteins | sample LaCruzMarch2015__FD_192404 | JGI IMG/M metagenome (GOLD analysis project Ga0247840, IMG submission 192404) | Freshwater microbial communities from meromictic Lake La Cruz, Castile-La Mancha, Spain - LaCruzMarch2015_17m | ecosystem: Environmental > Aquatic > Freshwater > Lake | place: Spain...
CAGCCCACCATGACCAAAGACGAGGCCCTGGCAAAGATTACGGCGCTTCAGGCGAAAGTAGCCATTTCGAAAACCCAATGGTACGACATCTATGCAATGGGAATCCTGCCCAAGGCATCTGTTGCCGACTCCATGATCATGGAAGCTCAAAAAACCATGGAAACAGGTGATCTGAAAAAAACCACTGAACTGCTGACCGGGGCAGATACCCTTCTGAAGCAGTACACTCCCGTGGATGTTCCCGATTACCCGGCTTCAACACCCCTGAATGACCCTGCCGATCTGGGTAAAATCCACAAAGCCACCATAGATGACCTGAAGCTGATGGAGGTCCACGGCGTTCCCCGGTGGAATTACTGGTATAATTTCGTAGGTAAAGGCGACGACGGCAATCTGTACATGGCTTATGTTTATATCAACCATCACGGAACCGGAAAACTGGTTCCCCCGACAGTATTTGCTTACAGTTGCAGCGCCGATCCGCAGAAGATCATAAAGATCAAGTTCAGCACACTACCAAAACTGAAGAGCGAAAAAGACAAGATCATCTGGACGGTTGAAGAGAACGGGCAATCTCTGGTTTACACCCTGGCGGAGGGAAAGATCACCCTGAGCTACAAAGACAAAGAGATCGAACTCAGATCGGAGATGAACAACGCGTATTCCTTCTGGTACAATAAGAACATCGACTATGCCCTTATTCTCCCCGATTCACCCAATACCGGGTTTGAAGAAACGGGAAAGGCCATCGCCGAGATCACCATTGCAGGGAAAAAGGTAACGGCCAACGGTTTCGGTGAGCAGGAGAATCTCTTCTGCGGAGGCGCCAAAGGTGCGGATTACCGGACCGCGTTACTGAAATATGGCAATGAATGGTGGGTGCCCTTTCATACCGACCAGGCTGAAGGGATCTTTGTGATGACCGGGAAATATAAGGATGCAGGACTATACATCGACGGGAAATACATCATTCCATCCGGGTTTGAAGTCACTCCCATCGAGGCAAACAAATCGTTCACCATCAAGGCAACCACGCCCGATGGAGAGCTGGTGGTCAATTTTGATATGTGGGGATGGGATCCGCCATTATATGAACACTGGGGAACCTGCAGCGGCACATACAAAGGACAGCAACTCACCAACGGCTACTGCTGGCTCGAGCACATTCCGCAAGGAGGGGTGAACGCCAGTCCGCCAACCGGTGGAAGAAAAGGGGTGCCTGAGAAACAGTAACAACCTAACCGACCTATTACCTTACATTAACTAAAACCATAAAGCAATGAAATGCAAGCACACAGTACCAATGATGATGCTTCTGGCACTGGGATACAGCGTCTGTGCGCAGGAGAGCACCGGTAAAACAAACCTGAACGAAGTCAGGATCAGCTACGGGATCCTCACGATGCCGGAAATGTTCAACTCGATGATGGCAACCTGGTCGGCCATTGGGATCAGCATCTCCATGGATTCGGTTACCGATTACAATGCTTCGCTCCATGGCGTCGCCACACTGGAGTACAACCGTTTTGTTTCCAAATGGTTAACGGTTGGCGGGTCGATGAGCATCAATCCCATCAATACGGTGCTAAAGACAAAGAGCGACCTCACTCTGACCTGGAGTTATTATGTGTTTAATGTCATGCCCAAGGTAAACTTCTATTACGTCAATAAAGACATGATCTCCTTGTATTCAGGAATTGAAGCCGGGTTGGCCACCATTATGTGGACTGACCGGCAGGGAAATACCACGAAAACCGATTTTGGTTTCACCACGGCCTTTCATGTAAACGCATTTGGTATCCGGGTCGGAAAACAGATCGGAGGTTTCATGGAATGGGGTTTTGGATTCAGGGGAGTTGCAAACTTTGGGTTGTCGGCCAGGTTCTGACCAATCCGAAATATATCATTTTTGGTTAAAAATTGATCCTATGGTCGCTAAGATCATCCCGGGCAAAGATCCTGTAGTACGCTACAAATGCCTTGTATGGTTTATACTGGTGATGGGGCTTTTCTCTTCCTGTGAAAACCGTTTAGATCAGCCTAAAAGGGATCTGTCCCACAATGAAATTCAGCAAACCATCGATCTTGCACGTCATTATGCCGACAGCAATGCCATCATAAGCGCTAAGTATATTTCTGAAGCGATAAAAATGGCTGAAAAAGCAGATGATACCCTGCACTACTGCCAGGCTTATCTTTTACTGGCTTTGGCAGAGATCCGACAACAAAAGCTGAAAGAAGCGCAACAAGTCATTTCTGAGATTCTACCTCTTACCATGATAGCGGGACTGACCGAGGAACGATTTAAAGCCTACTATCTGTCAGGTGTGTTGGAAAGCAAAAGACTTAATTTCATTGAATCATTTAATTACTACGATTCAGCGTTTGTCATGATCCCTCAACTTCGCTGGGGAGGAGATCACGACCGTCAGTTATACGAGAATGCCGTATCTGTGATGTCAGGAATCGGATCCATTGGCATCAGACTGGGACAGGTTCGACCTGCAATCGGGAGGATGTCAGCCTATATCTCCACCGACTATCCACTGGAACTGAGGATGTATGCGATGGGACATCTCACAGAATTATTCAGAATAACCGGATCCTATGATACAGCGCTTTTGTATGCGAACCAGGCCATTGACATTGCCTCCCGGCTCCCCAGACCCACTTACCTGATCAAGCAATACGGGATGAAGGCCAATATTTTCTACCAGCTCGGACAATACGACAGTTGCATCTGGTACAACAAGAAAGCTGAGGTCATGGCCATCAACCAGAAACAAATGAGGGATCTGCCATATATTTACAACAACCTTGCCTCTGTTTACCAGAAAACCTCTAAACTGCCGATGGCGATAGTTTATTTTTCAAAATCGCTGAAGCTGAAAGAGGAATCCCACGACAGCACCGGGATTGCGGTCACCCTGTCGAACCTCGGGATCATCTATGAAAATTGGGGGAACCTGAAAAGGGCCTTGCAGTATTTTAATCAGGCTCTGGAGATCAACCTGAAATTGAAGAACCAGAATGGGATTGCCAAAGGATATATCAACCTTGGGGAGTTGCTTTATACGGAATCGCAATATGATTCGGCCATGGTCTATTTTTCAAAAGCACTGGATATCAAGAGAAAACAGAAAGATAATTATGGGTGCATCATCGCCCTTGATGGACTTGGACGGTCGTACCGGAGTAAACCGGATCAAAAGATCCGATCTATGCGCCATTTTTCGGAAGCAGAACAACTCGCTGTGAAAATCAATGCCGGATATTGGATTGCAAGCCTGAACTATGAGATAGGAGAGCTTAACAGGGTTTCGGGAAATTACGATCAAGCAAAAAGACGATTCAGGACAAGCATTGACTATGCACGGAAGGAAAAGCAGGACGGTATCGTTATGGATGCCACCCGATCATTGTTCGAGGTTACTTTATCAGAAGCAGGACAACAGAATCTGATACAGTTGTTTGCCAGCTATATGGCAATTTCGGATACCATTCGTAAACGGGAAAAAGACGAGATTACGGCCGATCTGCTGGTCAAATACGAAACAGATAGAAAAGAACAGGAAAATCTACTGTTAAAAAAGGAGGTAGGATTTCAGCAACTTCAATTGCGATCAAGGATGGTACAACTGATTGGTTTACTATTTGTTGTCTTGATTTTAACTGGTTTTGGAGTTGTAATTTACTGGCTATATCGCAGAAAGGCACAGGCTTACCGAATCATCGTTGAACAGAATATCGCTTCGGTAAGAAATGAAACCCGACCTGAAAAGGGTTTGGGGCCATTGAGTGCTATAAACCCGGATAATTTTGGTAAAATGGAAGCGCCAGAGAGGGAACTGCTGAACAGGTTGTTAGTGTATATGGAGAAAGAGAAGCCTTTCCTGAAAACTGATCTGTCGCTTGATGAACTTTGCAAAAAAATCAATACCAATCGAACATACCTTTCCAATATCATTAATTCAGTCACCGGGAAAAATTTTCATTACTTCATAAACCAATACCGCGTATCAGAGGCACGCCGAATATTGACAGGCATAAAGGGAGATCTTTACGCCGTTGAGGAGGTCGGACGCATGGCGGGATTTGGAACGAAATCGTCCTTTTATACCTGTTTCAAATCCGTCATTGGCGTTACACCCGCCTATTACAGGGATTTTGTGGTGGCAACACAAAACCAATAACCGATTTACATTTTTGTACTTCAACTTACGTTTCCGGACACCTGATTCTTGCAAATAGGATTTTGGTCAGGTAATTTTGGGTAATCTTTCAAAGGTTTAACCAAAATTTAAAGCTATGGAAACAAAACAACACACCTTTACAGAAAAAACGCTCTTTTACGGTCTGATCACCGGCCTGGCAGTATCCGTTTACCTGTTGATCCTGTTCCTCTCAAACATTATCTCATGGATGGGCATTTACACGGTAAAAGCCTTTTTTTCGGTCGAATATCTGATTCTGTTGGCAGGTATGATCTGGGCGGGATATGAAATCAGAAACAAGTCGGAAGATGGGTTGACATACGGCAGGGCATTCCTTGGGATGTTGCTTACCGGTGTTTGGGCCGGACTGATGGCCAGCGTATTGATCTTTATCTGGGCCGAATTTTTTCAACCCGATCTGCAGGAGATCCTGGTTATCAGATTGAAGGAGGCTCTTCAGAATGTGAAACCAGAACTATCAGAAAAGGGCTACAGCGACATTATGAACTTTGCCGCCCGCTTTACCTCTCCATCGATGGAATTTTCGATGAGCCTGATCTATTACATCAAGATTTCCGCATTTTTCGCGTTGATTCTGGCTGCATTTTTCAAAAGAAAGCGGGAGAAGGAATTATAATGAACTGCATCCGGAAGCAGCTGGATTGAAAGAAAGCGCCGTCACCGTGACATCCTTGGAGGGCCATAATCTGGCAACGTTCCGGATGGAGTTTGATAGTGAGACCATTAACATGGATTTTCTATAGCCGAAAATGTACATCCTCTGGATCCAAATGAAAAGAAAAACAGCCAGCCGCCGGGTCGTAATGCTATAATTAATCTGTGTCGAAACTGACAAAAAAAATGGAGTTTTTAGAGGCGCACTTAATATTTATCCAGGACCAGAAATATTAAAAAAAGTATCAATTACTAAAGACAAAACTTATGAAAAAAATTACACTTTTCATTTTCCTGGCAATGACCATGCTGCAAATCAAGGCACAGGACTATATGATTGCTTTTGCCGGAACCGGCGCAAGTACCACGATTGATTCCGTGCAAGTAAGAAACCTCACTCAAAACACAAGTTTAACGCTTAACGGGGCTGATATTTTGCACCTTATGGGCGTGGTTGGCATCGATCAGGCAATCGCCCAAACCAGCGCTGATTTGCGTATTTATCCAAATCCGTTGAATGAGGCCGGTTTTATTGAATTTGAATCGTCCTCCCCGGGCTTTGCGACCATTGAAGTTAGCGACATGACCGGTAAACAGGTAATCCTTACCCAAACCGAAATCCCTTGCGGCAGGCATGCATTTTCGATAAGCGGTTTAATGCGTGGTATTTATACGGTAGCTGTGAAATCGGCAGGGTACGTTTATTCGGGTAAAATTATCAGCACGATGACAGGGTCCGGTAATCCCGGGATCAATTATCTCTCCTCTGATCATATCACAAAGGCAGCGGGCAAAATGAAAAGCATAGAATCCCTTGTGCCAATGCAATACGACGATGGCGATCAACTGTTGTTTACCTGTTTTTCAGGGATCTATAAAACCGTAATTCCTTTAATACCCATTCAAAGCCAGACTGTTACTGCAAATTTTGTTGCTTGTACAGATGCTGACGGGAACCATTACGCCACTGTATCCATTGGTTTGCAGACATGGATGGCCGAAAACCTGGTAGTCGGGCTCCGCATTGATGGCGTTCAGCAACAAACCGACAACGGGGTTATTGAGAAATATTGTTATGGAAACGATGAAGCGAATTGTGCAGTTTATGGAGGCTTATACCAATGGAACGAGACGATGCAATATGACACTACAGCCGGGGTACAGGGGATTTGCCCATCGGGTTGGCATATCCCGGCCGACGGGGAATGGACAACCCTATTCACTTTCCTCGGCGGCACATCTGTAGCCGGCGGGAAAATGAAATCTACCGGAACAATCGAAGCCGGTACCGGACTGTGGTATCTGCCCAATACTGGCGCCACCAACGAAACTGGCTTTTCTGCTTTTCCTTCAGGCTACAGCTATGGCGGTGATGGTACGTTCGACAAGGTTGGCAGTTACGGTTACTGGTGGAGTTCATCAGCGAAAACTACGACATCCTCCTATTTTCGGTTCCTGTACTACAATGACGGTGGAGTATACAAGAGCGGAAGCATCAAAACCAACGGGTTTTCTGTGCGTTGCTTACTGGATTGATGGCTCAGATTATAAAGAAAATGACAACGAAGAAACTGCATGTATTGTTGGGTTTTTTATTTTTTATTTCCTCAGTTTATTCCCAGCAAAAAAAACTGACCTGTAGCCCGGCAGATCATGGTTTTCAACCTGGTAACAGCATCACCGGCGATGCTTCGCTATGCCATTCAGGCATGCCTGCAAATGATTCCATTCACTGGGTCGTACCCCTGACCAACTACGCGAACAGAACGGCCAAGGCTCCTTCCAACAGATATAAATATCAGCGTTGTGAATACCTGGTTAAAGCGAATGAGATCGCGACAGGAGGCCTCGCTCCCGGCGCTGTGATCGGCTCGATTGGGTTTTTTAATATCTCTGGCGGGGTAGGCGCTCTTACAGGGACATTGCAGATCTACATGAAAAACACAACCGACACCGCGTATACATTGGGTAGTACATGGGACATCACCGGATTTACCAGGGTTTTCTCCGGTTCCGAATACGTAGTGGATGTAGACCAGTGTGCCTATAAGATCAACCTTGACCCGGATTCGTTGTTGACTTACTCCGGAGGGGGACTTTATATCGCCTGGGAATTCAGCTCCCCGGATGGAATCCCTTCAACTGTCCATGTATTTCAGAACTGTTATGTTTCAACCGACATGCTGCAATATGGTAACACAGGTTCAACATCCTTACCAGTCAGTCTTACCGGTTCGACAATCCGGCCGGCAACCTTCTTAAGTCCGTTGCACAATTGGGTCGATGTGGTCAGGATAACCAATATCTACACCATTGAAAGGATGCCGATCCCTTATACTGCCCCACAACCTATTGGGGTAAGGGTAAACAATGTGACTTCAATGGAGCAGAGTTTTCAGCTTACCCTGACCATTACCGATTCAGTGACCTCTTCGGTGAAATACACTGCTAACCAGTCCGTTGTCCTTCCAGGAGATTCCGCGACACTGGTCGATTTTCCCGGCTGGTATCCGGATGAAGCGGCCAGATTGATTTATTCAGCCACCACTTCATCGATTCCTGATGAGACTTTTGTGTTGAATAACAACCTGGAACTGCCGGGAGAGGCCAACGACAGCGCTTTTTCGTATAGCTACAACTCGAAGGCAAGAATGTCGTGGGGCTGGACATGGCCCGATGACGGAATCTTTGCGGTCAGGTTCCACATGAAAGACCGGGGGCTGATCGATGGCGCTTTTATAAAGATCAGCTACCTCACCGGCTCTGTTGGTAATAAAATAAAAACGGTGGTTCTTGACAGTGGTGGTAACATTGTGGGGACCTCGCCTGAATATGTGATTCAGGCAGGCGACCTTGATCAGCGAAAATACCTGGGATTCATCGAACCGGTCGAATTTTGCAATGAACCATTTTTCGTTGGATTGTACCTGTTCGCGGGATCCGCACAATGGTATGGGCTGACCACTGGGTTTGAAGCCCCGCTGCGGTCTTGCACTATGTATACATTTCCGTCGACAGGAGGCCAGGCTTATGAATATACCCCGAACGAAAGCAATAGTAAATGGCTGATCGATGCCTCGGTCACCAGCATGGTGGGGGTTAGAGATCCCAGGGTCAGCGGCGATTTCTTTACAGTATTTCCCAATCCCTCGACCGGAAACCTCTATATTGATTTCGGCACCGGGTTGAGGGAGGGAAATGCTGCTGTTGAGGTTTATGATGATATGGGCGAAAAAGTGCTGACCGGTGTATTCCAGACAGGCGCAAAACATAGTATCTCCTTAGAAGGACTGAAGTCCGGAATTTACCTTTTCAGGGTTACTTCAGGCGGCCAGACTGGGACAGCGAAGATCGTGAAAAAATGAAAATATAAATTGTTATCCATCTGTAAATGTAGATAAAATGAAACACACCATCCTGTTTATTGTTTTTACTATCTTTTTTCTCACCGGTTGTAAGAAAGAAGAAACCGTTTGTGAACCCGAAGCCAATGGCGCTGAGATTGAGATGGCCATCGTACAGTTTAATACAACCAATGCTGCAACGGGTTTCGAAACCGTGTTCACCGGATTGGAATCCGACAGTATGAAAATGGCACAGATTGCTCAGGCTTTCGTGAATCCGGTTCGTTTTCTCAAAGACCGGTCGGGCTATTTTTTTGTTGAGAACTGGAATGGCTGGATGCTGGCGCACCCCATCAATGCTGAATGGATCGGGACAAACCGCTTCAACATCCAGGATCCTACCGGGAAATATTATGTCAGGGATATGATTAATACCTCGAAATACAGCGGGTATGGCATCGTTGAGTATGTCATAAAAGATCCTGTGGATGGTGTGAACCGGACTAAAACAGGGTTTGTGAATGCAATTCCATCCATGCCTGGATTTGTCGGATCAGGGTTGTATCTTACAGGGAATCAACAATATTATGCACCCCTGGATGCAAAGAAATATATGGTTGAAGAACTTACCAGGTCCATGGCCGAAGGGTTGGGTGGCGTGTTGACCGGATTCTGTCAGGATACCCTGGAGCGGGTCGAATTTTGCCGAAGAATGATCGATCATGTGCGGTTCTTCGACGATGGGTCCGGCTATTTTTTTATCTATAATTTAAACTGCGTGAATGTGGCCCACGGGTATCAGAAGGAGCTGGAAGGACAGGATCTTTACAATCTCCAGGATAGTCATGGGACGTACATTATCCGCGATTTTGCCACACTGGTGAAGGCGCAAGGCAGTGGTTTCTATCAGTATTGGTGGCCCGATCCGGCTACCAATACCGATGAACCCAAACTGGCATACCTGACCACGATCCCCGGAACCGGATATTTTATTGGCGCAGGGTTTTACCTTGTACAGCAGTGAAAGGGTGGCACAGGAAGATCGCGGTTTTCCATCAGGAATGACCTGCAATGCAACAGTGAAGCTCAATAGGGGTATATTATCAATGACAAAACAGATGCTCTTTCAATAAATCAAAACCTATGAAAACAATATCAAACACAATCCTAAACCAGCTTGCTTTTACCGCCCTGTTTATCCTGTTGGTTGCCGGGATCAACTGGATCAGCTCCTGCAAGAAAACCAACGAAGCCACTCCCAACAACGTCACCGTCAGTGGCATCTTTCACGGCGACACAGTGTGGATCTACGATACCATCCCTGCAAAGATCACCTTCAGCTTCGACGAACTGGAAGACGGAACGGTGAAAGGCGGGGTATGGATCAGGTTTTTGGGAAATACCTACTTTTTCAGTAACTATAAGTACCGATCGACCCATCTGACCAGCAAGTGGCAGGAGATCGCCGGGGGCATTACCATGGTGGAAGGGAGGTGTACCTTCGATGGCGATATGGCCCCCCTGGCTTTCAGCGGACTGATTACAAAAAATGAGAAATTTGAATATGCTGTTGCAAGCGAGGTGTTCGAAGCTACCGGAACGGCAAATTGGAGCGGACCCTATCTTAAACCAGGGGTGAAAACGGAACAAACCAAAGCAACAGGAGAAACAAATAACTGCAGCGATTATGTGGGAAATTATAATGTGGAATTTAGTAATTGTGTTAGTGAATGCAGTGGTTACTTCATATCCATTGGTTGTTGGGAACTTGCTATGAAGATTACTTCATCCAGCTCTAACAATTGCGGCGGGTTGGATCTTCAGGGTTTTTTGAATGGAACCATCCCTACCATAGGCCAGGGAAATCATGTTTTCGAACCAGGTTCCGAGGTTTACGGAGGAGACCTGAGCATCACAACGGACAACTCGAATAATAACCTCTTCCACATGATGGACAGTCAGTGGTACAATCCTTGTCAGATGAGATTCGGGGGATCCTTCCACATTCAAGGGCAAGGGCAAGGCGGACCTTGTATTGCTACAGGACATATCAAATATATATCGGCTCAGTATTGATGATCCGTTTCCCGGTTTCACGATCTTTAAAATATAGAGATGTAAAATGATGCCGGTTATTATTGACATTTATGTTTTTGGATCGTTAAACACAAACTTGTGACATTCATGAACACAAATTATATCGGCAGGGTTATAATGATGTTGGCAGATTGGTTTAAAAGGCCCTATCCCTGCCCCCGGCGCTGGCATGGAAAAGTGGGGACCTCGGTTTTGATTACCAGCCTGGTGTTTTTTGTTTTGCTGGCATTCAAACCTTTCGGGATCAGCAGGATCACTGCCGGAACAATCTTGTTTATTTCCGGATATTGTTTCATCACCCTGTATGTCATGCTGTTTTCATCGCTTGTGATACCTTTGATGTGCACAAAATTCTTCGATCCTGATACCTGGACTACCGGCAAATATCTGATCCATATTCTGGGCGACTACCTGACCATCTCCTTTTTCTCATGGATTTATACTTTAACCGCAGGGCATGGACTGATTGAGGCCGACAATTTCCTCGAATTTCTTTGGCTAACCCTAAAGGTTTCAATTTTTCCGGTTTTTTTCATCATCGTCTTGTATGAAAGAATACAGATGACCCGAAAATTACGCAATGCCGGGTTGCTCTCTGAGAAACTGACCAAATTTCAAAGCATCGATCCGGTCGAATCGGACATGCAGTTGGAAATCGAAGGAAATACAACCGGGATGTTGATTTCCACAAAAGATTTTATCTGTGCCAGATCAAACGGTAACTATTCTATGATCTACTATCTTGATAACGGAGCGATCAGCCACTCACTGTTCCGCATTACCATGTCGAAACTGGAGCAGAGAATCAACGGTAATCCCACCATTGTGCGCTGCCACCGCTCAGCCATCGTCAATCTGCAGCATGTTTCAGGTTTCAGCGGTAACGCGCGGAACTACTATATTAATGTAAATGGCACTGGATTAAAGATCAATATATCCAGATCTGTACCTCCCGAAATTCTGGAGAGATTCAGGCATCTGTAAAAACCATCCGGATTATCTCTTTATCCCTTCCTGTTCATCACTTTTTATCCCGTTTATCCTGCCATATTCCCATTCGTCACAAAAAATGCCAATCTGTCACATATTGCTGACAACCTGTTGCTTATGATTAACTTTAGGCCTAATTTTGTGTGATAACAAACAACTTAAATCCATCGCAATCATGAAAAAGAAATTAAACATCCTGATTGGCCTTATGGCAATCACCGTACTTCTGATGGGGATTATCATGTTCACGATTCCCCGTTTTTCTGGCTTGGTAAACAACGGGAGCCTTTCCGGCACATTCGTCAAGGCCGAAAAGTACAAAAAGCAGGCATTGACAGAGAAAGATTTGCTCTTACGCACGGAATTGTCTGAAGATACCGTGAACCTTAAAAATTTTATCAGTAGCCTGGCCGTAATGCACCGGTACAATACAACGGTAATTTCCCAGATCGATTCTGTGTTGCTTTTGCTGCGCGGTCAACCGCCGATGACCAATACAAAATACAGCGGCCACTTCATTGCCTTGAAGAACTATGGCGACTGGCTGTGGAGAAGCGATACCAGCCTGATCAGACTGGCAACCCTGATGGACCAGCTAATCCTGGACCAGGCAAATGTTGACCCCTCCATAGATATCGAAAATGAGGTCCTGGGTTTTTCACGGTTTTTATCCGCGCTCTCATCCAGGGATACCGCGCTGGTGTGTGCGGCCAACGGCATCGACAGGTATATAAATGAAACCGGAAAAGCCAACTTGTCAGGGGAATCGTTGTCCGCCCTGCAAGGGATCAGGGACCAACTTCTGGCCGATTATTTTCTTACGGCATTAATCCTTGGCGATAAAGTCAATTATGAACGTTTGTACAAGGGATTAGCCCCTTCGCAATTAAAGGAAGAGGATAAGGGAATTTCGAAAAAGTACGGCGACATTGCCTTTAAGGTATTCTTGCCCGTTGAATCGGGAATAAAATTATTTGGCAACGGGACTCACGGCAGGTTTCTCAATGGGTATATTGGATCATTACCGGAACCTTCGGCAATGGGCGAATTGAACGAATGGATTGAACTACAGGCAGTTGGCGGGTTGAACCGGATTGAGCCACAGGCATTTGGCGGGTTGAACCGGATTGAGCCACAGGCATTTGGTGGGTTGAACGTGAGGATTGAACCCCAGTAGGCCTGACAGGGACGTTACAGATTGTGATTAAATGAAAGTCGAACCACTAGAACCAGTATTAATTTCCCGAAAATTGACATTTATGCAAAATTTAACGCAAAAATTCAAAATGAACCAAAAGTTGTGGTTTGCCTCAGGCTTCATCGCATTGGCGATCATGGTGTTGGTCGGAATGGCCGTCTTTAACATCCCTCCCGACAAGGGGAAAGTGAAAGGTACCATGAGCAGCAGTTCTATTAATGTCGGGGATCCGGGAACCATTGTTCAAAATCTGGGACAACCTTTCAATGGTGCAGATTTTTGGAATGTTATGGTTCATTTCGACAACGATCCCGATCCAAACAGTTCAATTCAGAGATGTTGCGAATATCCGCTAAGCGCTGGCACGAGGGTCAAACAAAGTAGTTCCCCGGAATACGTGGAACCTCTTTGAAAGTGATGCATATGAAATTGCCCTAATCACAACGTGAAAGCCAACCGTGAATGATAATTTATGGCTATTTCATATGGCCCGAAAAAATAAAAATTAACATATGAACATTCCTTTAGACCACTGTAATCAAAATTATTTACAAATGAAAAAAATCAAAATTACCCTAATCGGACTCATATTTTGGATTACAGGTATGACCCAGACCACGAGCATCCAATTGACCTTCTCCGCAATCGATTCGGTAA